>Ga0214545_1000879_pt1 | contig 52662 bp, 19 predicted proteins | sample CNSS4metaG_FD_160064 | JGI IMG/M metagenome (GOLD analysis project Ga0214545, IMG submission 160064) | Root nodule microbial communities from cowpea collected in UCLA plant growth center, Los Angeles, California, USA - CNSS4 | ecosystem: Host-associated > Plants > Roots > Nodule | place: USA... | reverse complement strand
TGTTCTGATATATTTCTTCTTTATTTTTAACTTAATAACATTATAATATTATCACATACTAATATAATATCACACATATTTAAAAAGTACATACACACAGGCGCGATAGCGCCTGTGTTACGCTAGTAAAATAATAATGAAGTTTTTTAAATTGGGATTACGTTAAAAATCACAATAAGTATACAGTTACACTTCTTAGTGGACGTTTTTATTTTTTGTATTCTTTAATCAATATACTAAAACCATACTAAAAATACTTGTTAGTGTTTTCTTTACTTAATTTTTTATTCATAAATTTAATTTATCTCATAATTTACTTTTTAAAATGACATTAGGATTTGATTAAAATCCGCTTTTTCCCAGTTAAAATTTATATTTTTAAGTGAATACCAAAGTAAATTGTGTGTTTACTTCTTCTAAAGCTTCAAAAGGATATATCATATACGGGTAGTACAAGCCCAATTTAGTATAGTCCACTAACAAATTAGTTGCTTAGTTCTGAAATAACCAGGGTGCATGTAAATCATTGATAGAGCATTTCTTTCTGCACCCCATAGAATTTATTATCCCCATGTTGTCCCTGCAGCAAGCTCCACCATCTTCCTCTGCAGAACAGCTATGGTAATGCTCACAGTTGCACTACACTGTCTCACACATACCAAAGAGAAAATTAGTTTCATTGATGGTTTGGTATGTTCGGACAAGAGAATAAGAGCATTCTAATGATGCATTTGTCAGTGATCAATGGATGCATTTTGAATTCGTTGAGAGAATGCATCATTGCTATTACAATATGTTGTGTACATGATTTACTTTTACTCCATTAACCACTCAACACAGAATTCCTTTTTACTCAAAACATACTCAGAAATGGGGGTATGTTGCAAGATGAGGTGAAACACGACGGTGGTGAATGAAAAAGGTGTTCTATTTAGTCTGTGATGTATGGGTTATGCAGCCCTCGCAACATGGCCATTGCTGAGGAAATGAAGATGAAGGGTACCCATCTCACGTGCTCATGGTAATAAAACATTTAGGGGTAAGATGGTAATAAAACATTTAATTGGGTGCAACAAGAGAAAAGGGGTGCTGGAAGAAATGCTCACGTTCATACGTGCTGGGGGCCTTCTCCCTGCACCTCCAACGATTCTTCAGTACCCCCAAAAATTACTCTAATACCCTTATTTACAACCGGCTGAGAGAGTGGGTGAAAGTGGTTACGACGCAGTAAATTTCATTTACTGCGTCACCAACATCCTGCACCCCCAAAACGTTACTTCTTCAAATCCGTTTCGTTTCTTCTCCATCCCGTGTTCACTTTCATTTAAATTTTTGCTCTCTCAGTGGTTCCTGGTGCCTCAGAGTTTTAATTTCTCTGTCCTTTAACAAAACGGAATACAAAAGCTGTTTCAATGCGTTTCAAACTTTAACAAAATGGAATACAAAAGCTGTTTAAATAAAAAAATCAAAATGCATGCGAAACGGAATACAGAATCCGTTTCATACAGTTTTTTATGAAACGGAATACAGAATCCGTTTCAAAACTGTATGAAACGGATTCTGTATTCCGTTTCGCATGCATTTTGATTTTTTTATTTAAACAGCTTTTGTATTCCGTTTTGTTAAAGTTTGAAACGCATTGAAACAGCTTTTGTATTCCGTTTTGTTAAAGGACAGAGAAATTAAAACTCTGAGGCACCAGGAACCACTGAGAGAGCAAAAATTTAAATGAAAGTGAACACGGGATGGAGAAGAAACGAAACGGATTTGAAGAAGTAACGTTTTGGGGGTGCAGGATGTTGGTGACGCAGTAAATGAAATTTACTGCGTCGTAACCACTTTCACCCACTCTCTCAGCCGGTTATAAATAAGGGTATTAGAGTAATTTTTGGGGGTACTGAAGAATCGTTGAAGGTGCAGGGAGAAGGCCCCTACGTGCTGCTCCACTTAGGTCCTTGAATAAATGGGTTGCCCATTTAATTATTAATAGTATTTAAAAATAGACAAGTTAAAATAATTAAATTATAAATTACATATTGCATATGCTTTTTTCAATTCTGGTCTTTAGACTAATTTATTAATCCAAATTACTACCACGACAAATTTAATTCACGATTAAGTTCAGAAAATACATATGTAGAAGGACTTCTAGTTTATATTGATCTTAATTCGAAATTCGCGAACCCATAAATTAAAAACCATATAATTAGTGAGAACCCCCAATGAAAATTATTAGAGAATGTAAAATTGAAAGCGCCGTGGTCAACCACTTCTGAAACAACGAAAATTATTTGTCACTATAGTATATATACTTAAGAATATATTTATGGAAGTTCTTCGTGATGAATGTTAAAAATAAAAAAGTGCATATTTGCAAGTTACCAAAAGCCACATATGTTTCTGTCCCTTGATCGATAGTTAAGGGGAAAAGTCTCTTTCACATAGCTACTTATTTATTAAAGGTAAGGATAATGATATTTTAACTCTTTTTTTTTAATTGTTTTTAATTCACTACTCTAATCATTTTTTAATTAATTATTTTGATTTTTTTTAATAGTATGATATGATAATTTAAGGATGATCGGAGTGATAGATTAAAAAAGGATAATAAAAAGTGGGTCAAAATATCATTATCCAAAGAAATGCATTGTAACATACCTCTAGCCTTACATGCATTGCTAGTGATATATATATATATATATATACTAATTTCACATCTCAAAAGATTTTGGTGATAAAAATATTTAGTATGCGAGAAGTGTTTTAATAGAGATTACTAATATACAATTTTAGTTCTCCCTAAGTATTATCCATTTGTTCATAATTTTCCTTTATCTACCCAGTCCAATAGATGATGCTAGGTAATGCAGTCCAATAAGACTCAATTAGCCACATCACCAGAAAAATTACAAAAATATTCTAAAATACATCGATTAGGGTAAACATTCACATATCAATTATAATTATGGCAAATCTTGGTAGTTTTATTATGTCTTGATATTCCATAATACCAAATATTTACATGATGTTTGAGATATCAGGTAAGGTGTCACATTATTATTGTTATTATTTCTTATTTGAGGTAAGTGGTTATTTTACTGATATTACATTACTTGTTTTATCACATGGATCCAAGAACTAAAAGATACCATAAATACATATAGTATTCTTCAAGAAATACACACCCTCATATACTCATTCACATTCTCTCTTATACAAGATCCTAACTCTCTTAGTGACCTGGCTTGAGTGTCAAAGAGTCACTCCATCAAGTTCTATCAAAGTCATCATAATTTTGTCACCTGTCCGAAGGTTTGCCTCAAGTTCTGTAAGAACAAAAATATTATATGGAAGTAAATTAGTGTGTTATTGCTAACAAATGCCTTTTTGGTTTTTTATAATAATAATAATGATAACGATAATGATAATGATTATGATTATGATAATGATAATGATTATGATAATGATAATGACGATGATGATGATGATATTGATAATGATGATTATACACTACAAAGTTAGTTACTATAGTTAACAATTTAGATATCAATTTACAAAATAAAAAATGATTGATTACTAAAATAGTCACTATTATAAATCAAAATTCATAATTGGTCACTAATTAATTAGAGACTAATTTAGAAACTAATTTATTTTGGTAGCCAAACTTTAGGTAGCTAATTTTTAGTGACCAATTTTCTTTGGTGGCTAATTTTAAAGACCAATTTAATGACCAATTATAATTTTTTATTCATAATAGTGACTATTTTAGTAACCAATAACTTTTAATTTTATAAATTGGTCAGTATAATTACTAATAATTATTAGTCCCTAAAAGTGGTCACTATTTAGAAGTCTTCTTGAAGTGATAATAATGATAATGATGATAGTAATGATAGTAATGATACTAATGATAATAATAATAATAATAATAATAATAATAAATACTATTACTATTTCTATAATTATTAATATTTTATATAATTCTTGAATGTAATTTTTTTATATCAAACTTTTCGTTCTAAGTCACAAGGTATAAATCATTTTTTATTAATATAAAAGATTTTTTTTCAGATATTTAAGATTATTTATATTTGTTAAAAGTTTGACGTAGTAGATTTACGTTGATATATAAATATTAATTGACGTTGAAGTTGATAAAGTTTGACATATATTTTGACATTTTTTTATATTTAAGTGGTTTTGAATCGAAACAAAAATTAAAAAAATATAAATATCAATTGTATTAACTTTGTTCTGAGTATATCAAATACAATTGAAAATAAAATGTAAAACAACAAATAATATGAAAAATTCATACAAACGTGAAATATCTAAATTATAAATGTTTTATAAATTTCTATTTGATAAAAAGTAACGTTAAAGAAATTTCAGAATTTTTTAATAAATATAGCTAAGTAAAATAAATGCCTAAAATATAAAAAGATAACATAAAAGTACTAGAAGAATAAAAACGTTGACTAAATGATTTTTATTTTATTTTATTGAGATTTTATCTAGCAGATTCCTCTTTTTTTTTTTTTTACAATTTTTATGTAGAGTGTGTTTTAATTCAAACTCTGTCACAAAAGTTGAGTTTATGAAATTTGCCTTTATCAAATTTATGTTTCTTAAAAGGTTAAATCATTTTATTAGTATTATTTTTGTAGGGAAATCTTAAGTAGACTTTTATTTTAAAAAATTCGTTGCAATTAGGTCATTTTCCTTAGTTGTACACTAACCGTGTTAACTATATGTCACGTCTCAGCACGTGATTTTTTTTAATAATTTAAAAAAAAATTGTCACGTGTCAAGCTCACATTGTGTCATGTGGCAGAGTTGAATTTGACAATGACAGTGTCTTGTGTTACTATTGGATGTGAAAAGTCTCAATGTAGTATTTGTAGTTGTTATTTTGTCTCAATTTGGTTTCAATTTTTTTAAAATTGAATCAATTTCATCCCTATATCAAATTTAATTTTTATATAAATTTTACAATGGTATTTTTATTATAATTGATTTTTAACAAAATTAAGTTTATTTAAATATATATTTTGCCTTGAACTTTATTTAAATTTTGTTTTAAATATTTATATATCTATAATTCATGATAAATGTTAGAGTTGTTTTAAAAATAACAACTCTATAAATTCAAATATAAAATTTATAACAATTTAAAATAAATATATTTTTGTTTAAAATTTTATAATTCAATTTATGAAGTTGTTATTTTTAAATCAACTTTAACATTTGCCTATAAATTATTGATATATGAATATTTGAAAAAATATTTAAATAAAGTTCAATGTAAAATAAAAACTTAATATAGTTAAAATATCATCGTATATTTATATAAAGGTTAAATTTTATCTCAATTTGAATGGGATGAAATTGATTCACTTTTTAAAAAATTGAACCAAATTGAATCAAAATAAGAAATACAAGGACTAAATTGAGAATTTCACATTCAATAGTGGCACATGGCATTGTCACTTTCACATCACATTGCATTTGTCACGTGACACAATGTCAACTTTGACATGTGAATATTTTTATTTAAAAAAAAATTAAAAATTTAAAAAATCACGTGCTAATACGTTACACATAGTTAATGTCGTTAGTGTATTATTAACATAAATTACCTACTTGCAATGAATTTTTCAGAATACAAACCTAATTAAGAAAAAAAAGTGACATACTTAATATTTTCTTACAAAAATGAAGATCAATGAAATGATTTAAAGTTTTTAAAATATACGACTATTAAATGATTTAAAGTTTTTAAAATATACGACTATTTTATTATTGAATATAAGGATTCTATAAATATATATTAAAATAAGTTGTCTCAAATATCAATTTCTTGTTATTTTTAATAAATTTTACAAAATTGGTTAAATAGTAAAAATAAAAATTTAAAAAAATGGATACAGGAAGTTCAAGATACGAAATGAATACGGAAAACGTTTAATACCACATATGACAAAGTATCATTTATGTAACTATTGAAAACATGGACAAATTTATCACACCTATTAATTTATGGTTGATAATGTAAAATTGATAAATAATTTTATTTCTTTTATATAAGTATGGCTGTTTGTTGGGATGAGTTGATGGAAGAAAAGAATCCGAAAGATAATTTTCACATTGTATATGTGTTGGGTTTGATTAGTGTTAAACAGAGTAACATGTCTATGTAATTATCCTTAGTACATCCATGTGGTCCGAAACGTGCTTAGTAAAAACAACAACGTCGATATCTGCTAGAGTTAGACGTGAAACCAAACACGGTGTTTGTATTTGTGATAGTTCTGTGAAATGTTGCTTCCAAAACAATGCACAGCAACGGTTCGAGGAACATTGGTGTGCATGTTTGAGCCACGGTGAATATAAGACTTTGTATGGTTCGTGTAATATTAAATTTGCGTTTTTTCATGCAACTTGTTGTTAGATGATGTACATCGCTGGAGCTGCAGCTATCTGATATGAACTTTCATTGACATTTTTTACCTTGGTAATGACATTTCAGTACCTTTTTTTCTCCCATTTTTGGAAGGATATGAGAAATCTTTAAAGAAAACTTACACAAAGGATATACCTTATCAATTAAGGGTTTTATCACTTCCACTCCATTTCTTCTGTAATAAATTGTATGAATTTCTATACTTGTCCTTGTCGGGAAAAGTATCTGCTATAATTGAATCCGACAAGCGTGCAAATTTTGTTAATTAAAAGTACATCTTGTTTTGGTTAATTATGGATGTAATTTTTTAATTAAAATAGTTATTCCTATATGTATCTTTATTATATGGGAAACACAAAACTCGTTAATAAAGTATGACATAATTATATAGGCTCCCTTTGATGTAAAATGATGAAGCTGAGTAAATATCTCTTTAATTATTATAAATCCTAATATATTGAAGAGTGATTGTAAACATTGGTTTGGGTGAAAAGAAATAATAAGGAAAAAGGTAGTTGTGGAAAGAGAGATCGAGAGAGAGGGGTCAATAATGATATGAAAAAGAAAACGAGTGTTTTAATGATTATATGTTTTATATTAAATTAATACTTAGTTTCATGCTTAGCAAATTAACTAACTATACATATTATTACTTGTGCAAAATTACTATTTTTACGATTATGTATTATCGGTTAAGTGAAAAATATTGTAAAATAAAAATTAGTGGTAATTTTGTAATATATATAACATATATAATGCAATGTTATCTTTTGTTATAGTTAGGAATGTCAAATAAATTTGTCTTTGAATATTATCCGAAATCTTTTCTGTTTTGATAAAAAATTTCTGCATTGATTAGATATGAGGAACATTCGACTTTTTTCAAGTGGGTATGAAGATGAGATAAGGATGTACATATCCGTCTCCTACATGTCATAATACTCATTATCATCATTGTCCTATCATGTCCCCGTTTAAATTATTAAAGTATTAAATATGTTTTTGGTCTCTTAACTATAAGTGAAAATTGAAATTAGTTCATATTTTAAACTTTGGCCTAATCTAGTCCCAAACTTTATAAATGTGTGAATTTTAGTCATTTTAATCAATTGTTATTAGGTTTATTTGACATTTTAAATGCATTTCATTATAGCATTGAAGTTGTTTATACCATTTGACACATTTCCGCTTCAATATTAGTTGAGAAACACGTTTAAAACATCAAATAAACTTTTTGACATAATTTAATTAAAAATATTAAATTCACACGTTTAAATTGATCCAAAACTGTAAAAAAAAAAAAAACTAATTTTAATTTTTACTAAATTTAACCTAAGATCCGTAAGAAATTTGTTTGTTGACAAGATCCAAATATAAGATGTTTGTAGGTAACGATTATCTACCAGGGATTTACTTACATATTTCTTGGTGTATCTAATCTAATTAGCAAATCATAATAATATATGTGGAATTAAGCTGTCACTTAGGATTTTAGTCGTAGGTAATTATTTTTTTTATTATAAATAATAAATAAAAAAACAAGTAACTATTTATATAATTAAATTACATCTTTAACAATTTTGTTAGTTATTAAATCTAATGACATTATCTTAAGATATTATGAAAATTATGTATCTTTAAGTTCAATACTGTCAAGTTTGAGAGACTCGTAATGTAAAATATTAAGTTTCTTTGTATCTTATTATTATGGTCTTTTTGTTTTTAATATACTAATTGTATGTTTTCTTGTAAAACGCTCAAAATATTTTGTTTAATTAAATTTGTCTGCGTTTGGGGAATTGATATCAATTTAGAAGCAACATTCAATATGAATTTTTTATTTTTTAATTGATTTTGAAAATTAAATTGTACATCTTGGCGACCAGACCCTAGATGACCTATGTGTATGTGTGTATTGGGCCAACCTCCAGACAATCTTGTGTATGGACTATTAGGCTGATCTCAAGACGACATATGTGTATGGACTATTGGGCCGACCTCCAAACAACATTGTGTATGGAATATTGGACCGACCTCAAGACAACCTAAGTATGTGGACGTATTGTGTTTGGATGGGAGCCGATCTAATTGCAAGGACGTATTGTGTCCGACTTGGAGCCAACCTATGTACTCCGATGCACTGAACCCCAACCTCTCCAGAATGCCCAATTTACTTAAACTGCCCTCTCTCTTCAGGATAACGGTAAAACAATCATGTAACCACATCCTCACAAAGGTTGGGATAACCCCGCACGTCAACTACCTCCCGCAATCCAAGGTAGACTGAAGCAAGAATGAGTTGGAGACATCTATAAAGCTAAGTAGTTGGTCTCCACCAAGGGAAAGAAGATATGACCGAAAAAGACAGGTCTAAAGAGAAACAAAAGTATTCTTTATATAACATCTGACAAAGAGGTCGAGTTAGACTAGTGTGTACCTTGAATTCCTTTTTGCAAGAACATAAATATATATTAATTCTGTTTTAGAAAATTAATTTTAACCATTTCTACACTACTTTGATGCATAATCAAACACATTGATGATAAAAAAAAAAGGTATACTAAATTTTACGTATTTAAAATGTTTTATAGATAGGTTATTTAGTAACGAAAGTTTATATACTTTAATATTATATTAAATATATAAAAAAAACAAGTGGTGCAATAAACCGCAAAATTATATGAAAGTTTGTCTACATTATTTAATCAATAGAAAAATGTGAAAATTTATTTTATAAATAGATTAAATGCGTATTTTATATAATAAAAAGTATTTATCAAAAGTGGAAATTGAATAATTTCTACGGTGTGTAAATGTTTCCTAACCCTAAAAATTTCGAAAAATCAGAGGAAGCAGTCTGCCAGAAGGAGTTGGTGTGTGGTCTGAGAAATGACTCCAATAATGACAAAAATGTCCTTAGACACGCAATTTAAACAATTTTGAAGTGTGTTGTTGATTGAAAAGAGGACCAAAAAGGACTTCTAAACAATGAATGAATGTCCCATCTACTTTAAGTACTCCCACCAAACTATATATTAAACACTTCGAAATTAATGCAAAATCAATCTAACTACTACATTTTTTATAAAATTGTACGCACTGATTGAACTTAAAAATTAATAATTAAGTAAAGTTATGCATATCTTTTTTTACTATATTATGATAATGATCGTAATTTATGGTATTGTTACATATAATAGTAATGAGTATAATTTTTTTTTAAATAATTAATTATACTGAAAAAAGGCACTAAAGAAATACATTTAAAAGGTTAGCTTTCTGTCATATCCGGCAATTTTAACTGTTGGACTTTCTTTACACATCATATTATTCCCTCATGGGTTAAACATACTCATGCATGATATGTTTTTACTATATAAAAAATAATTAAATATATTATTTATTATACGTTAGGAAACTTTAAAGAATATAAATTTTTCTACGTGGTTTTATTGTGATTTTAAAATATTATTAAAAACGAAATGGAAAACAGTTTATATATTCAAAGAACAAATAGCATTTTATATAAGAAAAATTATTTCGAAGACAAATTTAATACTTCATGAAAAATTGAAAAGACACTAAAACTGAAATCATTAATTAAATTTAGAAAACAGTGTATCAATCATAAAACAATTGAGAACGACCAGTGAATCCTTGATCTCAATTTGGAGATAACAAAAAGAAAGCCAAATTAACAACTTATTAATCTACATTTAAAATCCAAAAGGAAGATTATACAATACACAAATTTATGATGTTCGGTGCAGAAGCTAGCATCCATACATACATACAGATTAACAAAATAAAACAATTAACCAATATTAAAGTCTTATAATGACAATAATGATTAGCATACTAAATTTTTTTACTGTATGAACGTTCTCACCACCTTCACCATCTGATCCACCAACGAAAAAGTGGGAGACACAGTGCCGTCGTTCCCCGCCAACACCCTGTACTTGTCCTTCCGAGTGAAGTTCGTGCACTCAAACCCTAGCGTCGCCGCTAGTATCCTCTGCACGTAGTTAGCCACGTCATGTGGACTCTTCCCCGAAGAACACGTGGCTTCTACCGGCAACTGGTTCAAGAAAGTAACCTCGTACACCGGTCTAGGGTTCATGAAGAAGAAAATGGGGTCCAAACCCTTCCAACCTCTCGCAGTTGTGGCGTGGAAGAACCCTACCCTGTAGTTCATGGCCACCGGCACTATCCGGTCAGTGAGTTCCGCGAAGAGGGCACTGAACCTCAAAAGGAAAGGCTCGCGACATGTTGTTCCTTCGGGGCACACTACTAAGTCACCTTTGGATAACTCTCGTTTGATTTTCTCAGCGTCCACATGGCGTGTTCTCGTGAGCCTTACGGTGGGGATGGGGGAGAGGATCTCCGATAACCGCGAGATGGAGTACGTGACCGCCGGGATTCTGCGGAGGAGGACGGAGGAGAGGACGACGGGGTCCATTAGGGTGCGGTGGGTGCAGACGAAGAGGACGCCGGAGTTGCCGCCGGAGGGAGGGAGGGGTGGTTTTCCCTTTACGACGACCTTGCCACCGAATAGCCATGACATGTAGGGAATGGCCCAAAAGGGTATAATGGAGCCAATGGCGATGCGGATAATGGCGAGTACAATGCCCACCGGAATCCATAGGAGGATCAGTAGGGAGGTGGACGGCGTTGGCCGCTTCACAAGGCGGCCGTCGTGGAAAATCACCGGAAGCGGCCGGAGCAGCTGGTGGTCGTAGTTTTTGCCTGTCAAATCTGGTGGATGTGATTGGTCCTGCATGTAATGGAGAAAAATACTTAATTTTAAGTTGTAAATGATAATATGACAAAATTTTATTTGAAAAAATTTCACAAACAACTATTTTTGTTAAAAAAATCTTACAATCTTAAAATTTTATTATTTTATTTTTATAATTCCCACAAAAAAAAAATACTCTATTTAGTAATTTTATCAACTTTAACAACAAAAAGTTAATAAAAAAATCATTTTTGTTTTTAGTTTACATTATCTACTGTGTAAAGCAATAAAAAATTTTATACCCTAAATTAATAAAAATTACTACTAATACTTTAATATAAAATTAACAAATTTATACTTTAACTTGATAAGTTTTGTTTCAACACACCTTTTGTTTTAATTTTAGTATAAATATAAGTGATATCAAGTATATTCATCATCAATAAAAAAAAATATCATAACATTGCTGAAAATAAGCCCATGAGATAAACAAAACGTCATTTTAAACCACTAGAAGGACTCAAGGGTGAACTAAAGTTGCAATAATTTGTCCAAAACCTTAAACTAAAAGCTAATTTACATATATAAAAAAATTCCCAAGGTGTTGATCTAATTAAACCAGCTAAAACCAAAAATAAAACTGAAATTCAACAAAAGTACTTATTGGTGATCACTGGTACAACTATGTATAGTATTATTTTATTTCAAAATTTAATTATCTGAATATAATATTTTGTTATTAAAAGAATTGTAAAATGAATGTCAGAGAGAAATATAGGTGTGAAGTTATTTTCCAATTCCTATATAGATAAAGAAAAGTAAAGTGGGCTTTGGTTTCCTTTTCCATGCATATATGTTTCATTTGATAGTGTAATGTGACTTACCATAACCAAAGTGGGTTCGCCATTGTTGAGAAGGTTGGCGACCCTTTGAGAAACGGTGTTACTGGAGTCAGCATGGACAAAACCAGTGGCGAGGTCGAACCTATTGAAGGAGAGTTGGGTTCCGACGACCTCATCTGCGTGAAGATGCTCCTTCACGAACATCTCCACCATGATTTTGGGCGTCTTCGTCACCACAATCCTCTTCTCATAGGAGCTGAACACCTTCCACTTCTCCATGTCCAGATCATCCATGTAGAACTTGGGCAAAACTGCTCTGGCCACGAACTCAATCTCAGACTTGGGAACCCCGGCCACAGCCACAAAGATCATCAACTTGAGAGACGCGTCGTTCATGCCAACCATGTCAAGTAACCGAATAACAGGCCACAGCGCTAGCAACAAGGCGAAACGAACCAAACCTGAGGCTTCAAACGCCACCAACATGAAATAAGAGAATGCATCGGAATCCTTCAGAAGCGTGCCTTCTAGCTCAGACACCACAGACTCCATAACCACGATCGAGATTTGTTTCGTCTGAAAACGTTGTTTGTTGTTGTGCAGTAGTACTGTTTGGTTTGTGAGATTTTCTGAGTTTCAAAGTTTGAGCTTATAAAATGAATTTGTTTTTATGGTTATGACTTACTTATATATAAAAAATGAAGAAATAGGGTGTAATTTATTTGACTGGTCTCTAATACAAAGCAGTTTAGCGGTTTCACAACCACCTTGTGTCCACTTGGGTTTTCTTTGTCTTTGTTTTTGGGTGGATATATCCGCGAAGAAGAATAGAGCATTAGAAGCCACGTTTATACGCAAAGATCGATGACTTAACCCCAACAAATAAAAAACCACTGTTGGTAGACGCTACTTTTTTTTTGTCTCTGGGCACCTAATTAAAATTAACGCGTCTCTTACCAGTATTTTTAGGTTACTTACCACTACTTCAAATTAAACATACGTATCTTTTGACCATCTTTTTTTGTTTAATAAGAAAAATTATTTATCCCCTACTACGACTGTTGACTATTGTCTAGAGAGTACGATATACAAAGTTGATATAATCAATATGCCTCACATTATCTTAAATTAGTTACAACCGTATTTTTGAGGTATTGACGTATTCTGTACGTGATCTATAATCTTGTACATACGTACAAGACTTTGAATCTTTTATAAAAGATATCACTCAACCCTTTAAAGTATATATATATATATATATATATATATATATATATATATATATATTATAAATTATTTTTATATTTAAAATAAAATCTTTCATACATTTTTAACGTTAACATCGATCTAATATACAATAAATTTTATTATAATAAATACTAGATAATTTTGATATTATTATAATAAGTTAAATTTAAGTATAATTTAGTTTTATAAAATTATATTATAAATTTATTTTACCTGTTGAGGTAGAATTATATATATATATATATATATAATTTTACTAGGAGAAAATCTTACAACAAGATAGAAATAAGTGTAGAAAATATGAAGTATGATGAATAAAGTGGTGAGGGTAAGTAGGAAAAAGAAGATTACGTACTAAAAAAATATAATAAAGGATAATGCTATTTTTTTAGTGATGTGGTACTTTTGTTTATATGGTCAGAACATTAACTTTTGTGATGTGGGTTGAGCTAATTATACAGCATTCTGGTATACAGGCGTACAACTTCAGGAGCATACTGGGATAGAATATTTTGAAAAACTTATAAAGATGACTTCAGACATTCAAATGCGTTACTTTTGAAGGGTTGTCATTTCAATTTATTTAACATTTTAAATTCTTTTAGGTAATTTTAATCTGTGAAATTTTAAATTTTTTCCATATAAAATATTTTAATTAAGAAGTTATTAAAAACTATTTTTGCATATTAAATAATTATTAATAATTAAAAATATTATTCTTGACAATTTTTTCCGATTGACTTTTTGTGAATGATATTTTTCAAATAAAGTTTGTCAAAAGAATTCGTTCCATTTTTTTTATCATGTCGGTTAAAAAATTTTCAATTAATATTAACAAAAATAATTCTAACTTCATTTTTTCTAATAACAATAGAAAAAAATCCTATTACAAACAAAAATAAGATTAGTGTTGCTTATAAAGAGAATTACCATCAAAATTGATTAAAAAAAAGTAACCATAAAAAGATTCAATTCAAATCCACAAAAAGAAAATACTCTTCAATAATAATTGAGAAAACTTTAACTAATATTAAATAAATAAAAAACAAATTATTTATAACAACAATAAAAAAAATAACCTTCATAAAAAAGAACATATTTTACATTCATCGAAAAAAGTAATTTAATTGATCAAATTCTAATTAATATCCCATAAAAAATAATAATAATTTATAAAAACAATACAGTGGGTAACAAAACCAATTCTAACAATGTAAATAAAAATTGCTCACATCAACCTCTATTAAAAAGTAATCATTCCAATGTTAATTGACAGATAACCTTGACCTGCGGTCTAATTAATATTTGCTGGAAAAAAAAAACTTCAAGTAACATAAATTATTAACTGACATTTTTTTTTCTAACATCATTAAGAAAAACACCATTAATATGTACTAATAAAATTTTAAATAAAACTAATTGAGAAATAACTAAATAAAACTAATTGAGAAATATTTTGTGACATTTATAAATAAAAATGTAAGAGTTATAACACTCAAATGTCATTCATACTAACAGTTTCTCGGATGTTTCTCGGATGTTGACCAAATATTTGGGAGTGATCGAAGTAATTAATTATTTTTAATTGAATCATTAGTAAACTGTTTTAAAAAATTCTTTTTATTGAACAATTAAATTATTAATATAATGCTTCAAAATATATGTGAAAAAAATATAATTTATTTTGTTTTCATTTGCACCAATAATTTCCTTCTTATCATGCATAAAAAAATGCTGAAAATTCAAATGTAAGTATAAGTCTCATACCGGATAAAGATGAAAAACATGAGTATCTTATAAGATAAATGATTGATAAACATATTATTTTAAAGTTTTAGGTTGAATATATAGGGAAATTCTATAAATAGTTTGGAATCATATCTCATTAGTAGTCTTTCCAATAATCCTTCCTGGTAACTTATAAGTTGTAATAATATATCGATTGTGTTATATCTTAATCTAAATCTTGTTAGTGATACATTTGTTGAAGTTAAAATTTAAAACATTTACAACTCGGAAGAGTTTTCTATAAAACTAAAAGATAGTCAAAATAGGTACATTTAATTTTATATTTTGTTTGTTTAATATGTAAAATTTGATAAAGTTTAATATGTTATTTGTTACTGGAAAATAAATTTTCAATTTGTATAATAATTGATCACATAATATAAAAATATAATTGATTATGGAGTTTTATAGTGGTTTATTAGATAGTAATACAAAATACTAGTTTATTACAACTTATATTTATTTTGTAATTAGTTTCTCAGAAGATTCCTATTACATCATATATATTCTATTAATTTAAATAATAGTTGATGATATTGATCTATTTGAACTGCAAGCCTTATAAGGAAATGGATGGAGAGCAATAAACTTTATAGGTCTTGCTCATCTCCTATTCTTTGTAAGAGGAGATTTCTTACAACTCAATAAAATGTGTAAGCTGCCAATTTATTAGAGATATTTTTATATTGGAACAAAATATATTTCAACTTGGTAAGTTTTCATTAGTTTGTATAACATATGTTGTGGTAAAACATTTCCTTACTTCAATCTTAGTTGTTGTTTTGAGGATGTAGTTTATAATTTTTGAGTGTGGAACAAGAATTTCGAGAACTTTCTTTTAAGTGCCTTGTGGAAAGTCTAATGTTGAGTTGTGTTTGCTGAATTCTGTATAATTTTAAAGTGTGGTTATCACACTTTTTAAATTAATTAACCTAATTCCTTTTATTCGATTGTTTTTTTCACCTAAAGAAAAAAAATGAAGTTCTTTCTATCATTTACAGTCAAATTAATTTTATGAAAAACAAAGTTTGAGCAACAGGAATCAATCAAGACATCAATTTTTTGACATCACTTTTTTTTTATTATCATTTGACATTATTTTATATTACTATTTACTTTTCTTTTTTTTATAAATATAAAAATTAACTTTTATTAATACTATTTTATCTTTATACAAATTGTCAAATGTCAAATAAAATTTTTCCAAATGTTTTTTCTTAGAAGTTATGTGATAGACTTTAAATTTAACAATGCAGGACAATGGTTGAAGTCAAAGTTGGTGGGAAATATGTTTGCTCGTGCTAAAAATGGTTTAAGCCAAAACACGAAGTTTGGTGTCACTTTTTACCAGGATTTAGCAAAAAGAATTGAAAGTAGGTCAGAAAATATACCCCAATACCTATCTTCTAAACAAGTATATGGTTGCTCAACTCCTACATGACCTTAAGGTAAAAGTAATTGCTCTTATTATATATACTCCTATGTTCCCAAAAAGGTTTACAATTTTTTTTTTTAATTATTCAAAATTTCATTTACCACATTGTTCCTTTTGAAATTTTGATCTACAAATTAGGTAAGGTTGATACGAAAATTGAAATCCAATGCCCTTTTGTACTTTAGAATTTATTTCTTTGGGTGCAATGCAATAAGACTACAAAATTGGAGACGAATAGTGTCTTTTAACACCCACAAATATTATTTTTTCAAAAATTTTGTATAAAATTAATTAAAAGTAAATTTTGAAAATATAAACTTAGGTTAAAAAATATTTTTAAAATAAAATACAAATCAAATCACTATTTAAAATACTATTGCAAATAATTTTAGTCTTTCTGAAAAATAAATTCAAATAAGTTGTACCAAAATAAAAAATTTAAAATATTAATACTTTTAAAATTAACTTCAATTTCATGTCTAAATAAAAAAATAAATATATATAGTTAAGTTTAAAATATTCTTTAATTATTAACATTTATTTCATTGAAATTCTATTTTACTTAATTTTAAAAAAATAATCAAATAAATTTTATTAATAATTATTAACAAATAACATGTTGAATATCAGAATACTTGTTCTCATCTCAATAGTAAATAGCAAACAAATAATTAGATACTCATGTCATATATTAGTTAAGGATATACATTTAATATTGATACATTAGTTTAAACAATATTTCTGCCGTTAATAATTCATGACACTTAAAAGGTACAAGTATGATAGCATAATAAACTATGTTGACAAAGTTATTCCCCATTCAGTAACAATGTATGGTCAAATTTAAGCTAAAAAGAGATAAAATAAAAAAACTATGATTCTTTGACAATTTTTTTTTAATAAAGTTTGATAAAATTTATTTTTTAACACACATTAAACATTTTTTTTCTCTTTTCAAGTCGTATTAAACATTTATTTCATCTATTAAAATATTATCACGTATACTTTTTTAAAACTTTGTAAAAACATAATTTTCCAAAATAAACAAGTTTTACCTTTGTCCTTCTGATTGTTCTAGCTACCATCTTGAGAATCACTTTATCCGACTCACCACTCATCACAACAGGAGTCTTAAACTTTTCAAGGAATTGCAGAGTTTCTCTCTTTGCAATATCAAAACCATCAACCAACCTAGTCTTGTTTCTTCTATAATTAACGTTTTTTGTTGAAGCATAGTGAAATAAACAGAAGTTATGTATGGTACTTCCCTTTCATTTTAGCTGAGACTTAAATGACACAACAGCAAAGCAAATATAAGAGTTACCTCATACAGTTGCATCTATTTAAATGACAATTTATATTTTCTTTCATCCTCCTAATCACTTCGTTAGTGGAACTTGTGCCAAAATGTTTTTCAAAAAGATATCCCAGAGCTTATCAGTCACATGGCTGAGATCTCTTCACTGCAAAAGCACATCAAGCATATTAGATAACCACTTCATTCTTGTTCAAACTTCATTTGCAGTTAACACAAAACAAACAAACACCATCTCACCGTTGAGGACTTCTCCATATGCATCAACTGGTTAGCCATGCAGTGCATCAATTCGATTGAGTAGATGGTGGTCAGCGAGATTCAATCAAGTAGATGTTGGTCAACAAGATTTGATCAAGTAGATGCTTGTCACCAGTAATCACCACATGAACAAAGCTCATCCTTAAAGTGATGAAAACGGTTAGAATCCCTCACTATGACTTGTCAAAATCTGCTCTTTCTCATCCTCCTCAACATCTTGTAGGACATCCTTCCCATTTTCCAACATTTGCATAGACATTTGACAGAAAAACATAATAGCCAACGTTGTCTGAATTTAAAGTAAATGTACCTATTCTGCATTTCCATTTATTGACTTTTTTTTTATTTCTGGGTCCTTTTGACATCAACAGTTGATAAGGTCAAATCGTCATAATAGGAGAAGACGACATTAAAGGTGAAATTGTCCTCCCCAAACCGGTTTTTTAATATTTGAGATTGAAGTCGTTAGGCAGGAAACCGGTTTCACTTTTAGGTTATTTTTTAATATTACGATTGAAGCAGCTGAAGAAAAGGAAACCATTCCTATGAACACGATGAACCATGATGATAGAGGATGAGTGGCTCTGTAAGCTTGACAAGATGCATCATGAACAACTTTATCAAAGACTTTTTTGTGCTTTGAGTTGATTCTATCAAATTTATGATAGAAGGGATATTGCTTGACCTATGGAGACAGGCCAAGACTCTGAACTTCTCAACCATTTCTTTCCTAGAACCCCAAGAACTGTCACCCAGTTTTCGCCGTGTTTTCGTTGAGTTTCCTCGTGCTAGTTTATAGATTGGCATCACTATTGGTGTTGTGATGAAGGTTGTGAATAGAGCCGTAAGCACTAAAATTGAAAACATTTCATCGTTTAAATTCTGAAAAAAAAAAGCTGTTAAGTTAAGAAAACAATTTAAAAGTGAAATCGTCCTGCGATCTAACGACTTCGATTTAAGATATAGTCTTCACCCTGACGACATCGCTTTTTCAAAAAAAAAAATGAAACCAGGTTGGGGGAGGACGACTTCACCTTTAATGTCATCCTTTCCCATGACAATTTGACCATGTTTCGCACACAAAAAAAATTGAGAGACCATTTTCTACAAATTCGAGTTATAATGGACCCCAATTACAAAAAACCTCCATTTATTCTAAAAGCAGAGCAAGGAGAGTACCCCAAATGGATGCATCTGCTTGTATGGGCATATTGTTTACTAAATTATATGCCTTCTCCAAATACCCAACTCTGCCAAACAAATTCACCATGCAGCCACAATGTTTCAAATTAGGCTTGACCCTACAATCTTTCTGCATCAAATCAAGACACCATTGACCCTCGTCAACTAAACCTGAATGGCTACAAGTCGACAACAATGATACAAAGATAATATGGTCAGCCTTTACCCCTTCAGCTTGCATATCCTTGAAAAAGGCTTCTTCTCTATGCTCATGAATCTCGAGAGAAAATATTATTGCATTCCAAGGGACTGAAGTTTCCCGAGGAATTTCATAAAATAGAGACATTGCATCCTCTAACCTCCCACATTCCCCATACATGTCAATCAGGCAGGTGGCCACAAAGACATCCAAATAGATGAAGTTCCTTGATTAGCCTCCTTCGTTCTATTAGATTTAGATTTACAAACGGATTTTCACCGAAAAAAACAAATATCAATGAAACTTAAGTCCAATCATATAAATATTAACACCACTCTTAACCTAAAACCTTAAGACAATGCGTTTCTCTACTTTCATATCTCTAATCAATGTGGGACTTGGATTTACATTTTAATTCCTAACATATTTTTTTGTTGAAAAACTCCAATTTGGGAATATGGTGGGAGAATGCTCACCCATGTCCCTTGGTTGGGGATTATTGTTCTACATTCTACCATCATGTTGTAAGCATCAATTGTTGTCATCCTTCTAAAGAAACCAAGTGCAGTATCTGGATCATCATTCTGCTCATATGCAGCTATTATAGAATTCCAAGACACCACATCTCTCACCTTCACGCCATCAAAACCCTTTGTGCATCATGCAGCCTACTAAACTTCGAATACAAATTAATCAAAGCATTGTAAACAAAAACATCACTTTCCAATCCATGTTTTATGACGTACAAATGAACCAACATCATTCAGTTGTGCACAAACAAGAAGCACGCTTGCCACTGTAATTGTATCCATCCTCACCCTTTCCTCCGAGATGTAAGCTTCTCAATTTTTTTAATATATTTTTTAAATTACATGTCAAGTTTGTATGATGATATATATAAAATTATTGTATAAATCTCAATTTGCTCCATATATTTGTATAAATCCATATATTTGTGTTTTTTAGACAACTCTTCCATTAAAATATCCGGCCTCCCTTTATTTTTTATTGCAGTCTTGCAACCAGTTCACATAATGCATTCTCATTGTCATCTTTAATCTTCATAACTCATATCGTCTTAAAACAATTATTTTTTATTTTCCATATAAAAATAAATAGTTTATTCAAATTTATAAAATGAATTAATTTAATTGGTTTTAATTATAAATATCACGATCAGAGTTTTTATTTCAAATCATTTTAAAAATAAAACATTATAAATAATTATTTTTTGTTTTTCATATAAAAATAAATAATTAATTCAAATTTATTAAATGAATTAATTTAATTGATTTTAATTATAAATATCACTATTAAAGTTTTATTTCAAATCACTTTAAAAGTCAACCATTTAAATAATGTACTGCAGATATTCTAAGGATATCTTCCCTATGAGTGATATGGTCATTAGGCAATTTATTAGTACAACAAATGTACTTTTTCAATTCAATTTCATTTCCAATATATGATATTGTTTATTATTTTTAATTTTATAACAAATAATGAATAAATTTGAGATGTCCGCATAATATATATTAAAAAATTTATAATAATATTTAATACTTTGGAGAATATATTCTCTTAACTCAAGAAATGTTATACAGATGATAATATTTGTTCATAGATGTAAGTTGTTAAATCATGTACATGTAAGTTATTTAAGTAAGTTTTGTATCTAAAAATTGTAAATGACTCTTGGATTTTTTTTTCTCCTTACATTTATTTAAGTTTCAAATTAAGGAATAGGTCTATATGAAAATTTGAATTTTATGATGAGTTTTTCTCTGCTTAGTCCTTTTTCCAATTAAATACTTTTGAATGAAAATTTAATTCACCCCTTTCTTAACCTAAAGTATTTTAAGGCTAAAAAAGTAAAACTGATACATAATATAATAAGAATTGCTAACAACACTTACTTGGCATTGGGATTATTTATTTACCAATAAGAGATTTTAGACTTATTTATCAATTAGAGATTTTAGACTTCCTGCAAAGAGTTGATGGCGTTGGTTGATGTATTTTTATAACACTATGCACGTGAGCCTCATTAGTGACTCTGAGATAAATAATTGTTAAGGAATAATTAATTTACCAACCATAACCAAAGAATTAATTGGAGCAGGATTTTACACTTTTATATTAACATTATTTTTTTTTCACTCGGATCATTTTCTCTTACATTATAAAAAATAATTATTAAAATTGATTTGATTATAGAATTAATTTAGTTTATTACGTTAAATTGATGTTAATAATGTTTACAGAGTGTTCCATGTAAAATTATTCGAAATGTATTATAAATTAATATTTAGAAGATGTTTAAGTCAAAAATAACTCAAAGGGAAAGGAACTTAACATAGAAGATAATTAAAAAAATTCCCAAATAAAAGATTATCGAAGAGGGATACAAGTGAAAATGGCGAAAATAATTCGTACTATTCCGTGAACAAATACTAAATGAATATTGTTAAAGGATATCATGAGAAATGAGGATTGATTTTCAATTACACGTTTATGAACAAGGTACGCACAAGTATTATGACATCTTACTATCTGATGATTAACAGATATCTACTATTCATTTATAATTTTTTTTTTATATTTTTTTTTGGATAATAATTATTAGTGATTTTTATTTTAGTACTTTTCTTTCTAAAAATCAAGTGACTAATGAAAAAAAATAATAAATATTAAAAAATTATTTAAAATTTAAATTCATATATTTTTATTTTTTATTTAGGTCTATAAATATAAAATATCAATTATTTTTAAAATATTCATTTTTAAAAATTTATATTTTGATATATGTGAGACCTCTTTTATTTTTACATTATGTTCCATAAAGGGATTGGGACCTAGCCTTTTCAAGGACTCATGTTCAACCCACTTTAGATCCCCAAGACCCCTCACAGTCACTCACTCTTCATTCTGCCACTTTTTACATAAAACAGTCTCTCCCCCTTTCTTGTGGTGCTGCAAGAGCTCTGCTAAGGCACCAACTTTTGCACCTTGAGTTAGTGAACCTTCCGTGTTCGGAGCTGCTTGAGCTCATATCTTCATGTAAGTTACATTAAAACCTCGTTTCCTTTTTGCTTTTCTTTGTTCCTAAGTCTTGGTCTCACAAAGTCTTTGTCAAGGTCTCAGTTTCATACTTGTACGTCCTTCTTTTTCAGCTTCTTACACTATCGGGTGTGCTGTAGTGAGCCTTGTCAGAGCTCTCTTAAGCTGCAGTCCTGTCCTCTTTTTCCAGGTAAGGGAAGCTAGAACTTCTTCTTTTTCTTTGAAATAGTGCGTACTTATTTTTGTTCTGGAATGTGCTGAGTAAGTTTGATTGATGATTGCATTGAATTGAGATGAATTTCATGTTTGGGTATCTATGGGTTAGAGAATTTTATGTAGTTTGGATTGCAATGGGAATGAGAGATATTGATTGTTGCAATTGTTCAGTTTGGTATCATCTATAAACCACTTTGAAATGATTTTGAGAAGATAAAAGTGCAAGATACCAAGTTGTGCAGTGGAACAAGTCAAAATCTCACAACCAAGAAGCATATGATGTGGTGCTACCCATTTTCCTACATTGCACACTTTTCGTAAAAAGAGGGTTTCTACTTTGTTAACTGTTGGATCGAGCTGAAATTTTAACAGTTGATCCTTAACACCCAGTTCTTGACTTTGACCGGTCGGATCTTGAATTGGAGCTTTGTAGTGAGAGCCGTTTTTATCGCAAGGTCCCTGTAGTTTGGTTGTTGACAAAATTGACCTTTGTTGTTTGTTTAGTGCATAACTTTCTCTATAGTTATTCCATTAAGTTGGTTCTTGTTGCATTTGGTTCTTGATTCAATCATATTTAATTTGAATATAAATACAAAATTTTTGGAGCTTTACACAAGCTGCAGTTTTATTTCAAAATCCTAAATCGTTTGCATAATGTGTTGTTATGTAATGAGCCATGTCTTGGTTGGGTTGGACATTGGTATGCATTTATAAAGCATGAGATTGAATGTGATCTTATTATGTTGTGTTTGAAATGGAAAACATGATTGTATGGTTGGTGGTGGTTTGGCATGAGAATTGAATGCTTGATATGACATGTGGATTTTGTTAGTAAAAGAGTTTCAAGGGAAACTCTTGGTGATGGTGGTTAGTGTATACCTTGATATAGGAGATGTCTAGATAAAGGAAGGTATTCTAAACTCTAATAATTATTCACGCTCACATAGAGTAGAATAATTTATGTGGTGAGAGTGGCAGGAGGTCCTAGCCTTGGGACATATTGGGCCCAAGACATTAGAGGATTAACCCTGTGTGTGGTTGGGTGATAACCCCTTGCGTATAGACCCTGCAAAGTTTAGAAATCATCACAGGTACATACTTCCCTTAGAATTCTATATCAAGAGTATGATCCAGATATTTAGTTAGAGAGTCCTTCAATTGTTTGCTTTCACATGTTTCGGGTACTTACTGTTTTGCTTGTCTATAACATGTTTCATAATATGTTTGCTCAATAACATGTTAAATATTTTATCTCTAGCTTACCCTTTTGCTTGTGTTTGTTTTCTTGTGTGGTATTTCTTTTTGCGATGATCACCAAATCCTTGGTGTGAGCAGACGCGGAGATTCCTGGGGATCATTCGGGTGATAGTGATGTTGTTATCTTGTTTTGGGCATGGTAGCTGATGCTCTTTTGAGCAACTTTTGTCATATCATTTTTTTCTTTTTGCAACTCCTTGCTCTATGAGCACTCTCAAGTTAAGCTTATGGTCAATGTTTTGTGTCTTAGTACTTTTCCTCTAATAATATTATGGATAACTTTAGAAGGTTATTCTTATATGTTTTTTGTTGGTGCTCCATTTTATACTATAACCCTGCAACATTTTATTTATTAGAATTATTCTACTAAATTAGGACGTTACATTTATGGTATCAGAGCATGTCATCCTTAGAATGACCTGAGGGTTGTGGGTTTGTCATGTCTTGTGGGCTTAAGTATTCAGTTTAGTCAAGTTTGCTTGTGGAACCAAGAGTTTTAAGAACATAAAATGTGTTGATAAAATAATGAGGGTGCACACTTATGACTAGATCAAAGGTTGTTTTCATTTCTTAATTTGAATGGTTTAGGGATAGAAAGGTGTCAAACAAAAGGTTTGGCTGTCGGTAGATGATGGAGTTTTGTTTTGTATGTTCTAGTTGTCTTGTTTGCGCCTCTTTGGTTTGTGTTTGGTGTTTATGGTGGTAAAGGAATGCAGATTCAAGGCCAACTTGGCTTGCTTACCTTTATAAGTGTTGGGTGACGTCTCTGAGGCAACTTCTTGCCTCAAAGATAGGAAGTTGTTATATGATGTATATCGTTGAGCGAGGGAAGATAAGTTTTGGGTTAGTAGACTGGGAGAATAGGCTAGAGTTCATAAAACAACGTTTGGTCAGAGGAAGCTGCAAGGACGAGTTCTTGGAATTAGATACTACAAGTTTTCCAAAAGGAGTGAAATTTGAAGGTTAGAACAATGGAAAAATCAGTGCATGCAAGTGTAGCAACGCTTGAGGAAATCAATTTGGTTGTATATCTCGGTAATGTTTGAGTTCTAAGGTGGAAAGTTGTTGAAAGTTTAAGGTTAAAGCTAAGAAGGCTAAAGACCATGAGGTTTATAAGGATGGCAAACCCTTTGATAGGAGGTTAAGTTGAGGCAAAATTTGGAAGATTAATCAAGCAAGAGTAGAAAGTATTTTCTAAGTAAGGTGGCTCACACGAGAGATAGGTTTGACCTTGTATAAGATGGAAGGTTTTGCGTACCAAAAGGAGAAGCAAATCTTTAAAGATCATTCTTGAATGGAAGGACAACCAATGAGGTTAGAACACAATGATGGAGGAAATGAAAAGAAAAGTTTTGGGTTGTTGACAGTGTGTCTATGATGGGTGGTGTTGAGGTGGTTAGCACGAGTAACCTCATTCCAAGATACAAGTTACAAAAGTGATGCTTGGACTAAGTCAGTTTTGCTTGGGGTCGTATACCTCTTGGTGTCGCCAATATGGTGAATTAGCCAGGGTTATATGCAAGAGGGAGTAAGAATTGAGATGGTGGTTTCACAACTATTATAGCCTAGTGAAGACTGCTCAAGTCTGTGGTTTGTTATGGGGTGACCAAAGGGTTCAAATTCAAATTCGATTTGAATTGTTCCCTTTATTTTATTTGAAAAAGAAAATTATATTTTATTTGAAAAAGAAACGTAAAGAAAGATCACGTGAATATGTTCTAAGTTTTCTGCTCTAAGATGAAATTTAAACAAAAAATAAAAAGGTAAAGAAAGATCAGGTGTGAAGAATTCAGAAAAAGTGAAATAAAAGGTTGATGTGATGTACATCTACTTTTTCAGTAAATTAAATATTATTAAAATTAAAAAATTAGAAGCTTCATCAAAAAGTAATATATCAAAAAGTCATTTTAGAGGCGGGTAGAAAACATTTAAGCAGAAAACACTACAGCAAACCTGTTTCAGATGCTTTCGCGATGCTTTCTTCTTCATGGTGCTTTCTTCTTCACGAAAATGGTTCTTCGCGAGCATTCATGTTTTCTATGCTTCTTCTTTTCTCTTCCACTTTATGCTTTTTCTCCACCTTCTTTTCTTTTCCCTTCTTAATTTATAACCAAATATACATCCAATGTGACTCTTCAGTTTGTTGGATTTTTTTTCATTTTCGATGTGTATTGTATCTTGCGTGAAGAGTATCCGGTGTGAGTAACATGTAGACAGTGTGTCGCTTCGTGAGATGTGTATTTTGGAGAAGTGTAAGCGTGGACATAATCGGGTGAAACAAAACTAAATCGGGAATCATACGATTCCAACACAATTCAGTCGATTCAAGTCACAAAATTTAAACTGTATCGTGATACGAATAGTACAATTCTAACGATTATAACGATTCTAACTACCATGGGATTCATTACTTTCATTTACTTTCCATCCCATTCCAAACCTTAACTAGGAAGGGTTACCTAACTCTCTTAGTAAAAGTATATTAACAGTTCAGTATATCATAATTGAAATTCCAATTGAATGTTAATGTATAATGTTAAAGAATTTATAATTTAAGGCATGTTTTTTTAATAGTTCAAAAGAAGTTATTAGCACAGGCTAATTGAGAAACTCACAGTAAGAATTTCTTATTTAAAAAATGTTCTTTTAAATGAAAGATTTAAGTTGGAGAGATAATAATGAACTATATTGTTTATTAACAAATGGTATGGTTATCTTAAATTAATCATCTAAATTAAGCAACTTAAAAAATATTAATTTTAATCTATGGAAATTATAGATAAAAGATATTGAAATAAAATTTAATAAATGAATAATATTTTTAGTTATAATTAAAAATTGTGAAAATTAACTTGATTTTACAAGTTTATATATTATTAATGATAAAAAAATATACATAGTGTGAGGATCTGATTAAAATTCTAAACAAAGTAGAATTTTATTATTATATTAATATTTTGATTTCCTTATTAATAGCATATTATATACATTAAAAAGAATTAAAAGGTTTTAGAAAGGTTTTTTTTTTTAAAGAATAGAAGTTACCTAAATCTTATAGAATCTCATCTCATTTTTAGTTCTTAATCTTCTCCTTTCTCATAAACTGACCTCCTGCATTTTTCTCTTCAAGATCCAAGTTCATAGAAGCAATTAGTGTCGAGATTCTATCATACAAGTCGATCAATCTTATATTAGGGTAAGTTTAAAATTTTCCTCCTCCAATAGAGCAACTCTAATCTTTTTGGTGTATGCAGTTGTCTTTGGTTATATGTGATTTTTTTCTCTTTTCTATATGCATCTTCATAACCATGATCCTTAAACCATTATTCAATTGTTGATTTTAGTCCTTGTTGTGAATATTAGGGACTATTGTAAGGGGAGACATTGTGTAAGGGGAAGAATAGTGATATTTTACAAGGTAAGGGAGCTAAATTTATTTCAGATTTTAAAGTCATATAATTAATTTTAAAGTTATATCATGTTATTTAAGTTATTGGTTAGTTTGAATTGGTTTGATTGGTATAACTGAACATTTGTATTGAATTGAAGTTATGTTGTGAATGATGCTAGTAAGATATTGAGAGGATGAGATATGTTGATACCTGTGATGTGAAACTTTTAATTTAGTGAAATTGTGCATTTTTTAGTACCAAAGTGGTTTAAGGATTTTTTTAGTTAAAATAATGATTTGAAACATGTTAGATTGATGAGTTGTTTAGGGAAGAACTGCTAAAGTGTTATTTATATTTGTTCTGTGTTAAAAACAAATGATAAAAATAAATTTTGTACAAACTTACAAATTATTAAATTGTACGGAATTTTTTGTGTATGTTTAAAATTTATGTACAATTATATGTATAACGTGTGAAGATAAAAAAAAATTTATAAATGTAAGATTGTCTATTTACAAGGAAAAATGCTGATATAAGATGAGGTCAAGTATATTGGAAGGGATTAATGATGTGATAATATGACAGGTGTAGGATCTCATGAGTACATTCAATATACTAGTCTTATAAAAATAAAAGTCTTGAGTCTAAAAATTTGTCTGTAGCAAAGAAAAAATTAATTTGATGAAACTAATTTCTTTCTGATAATTACTAAAAAGAAGATTATAATATGTGACATAAAATTCGGTGACATATAATGATTCTATAATTTGAAAGGTAACTCTCAAAATAAAATCTTAAAAACAAAATTTAATATAATAAATTATTGATAACACTTGAATTATTAATTAAAAGAACATTAAATTTTATTTAAAAAATTAACTATTATATAAAATATGAAGAAATTTTGAAGTAATAAATAATAATGACAATATTCAATTTCAATTTCAACATTTAAAATATAAACAATATTACAAATTTATAAATTTTTATTTTTATCATAACAAAATGTAACAAAAATATTAACAAAAGAATAGCAGTTTTATTTAATTTAAACTAATTATTATAATTTTAAAATTCAACTAATTAGTAACAAAATAACTCAATTGTATCTATGTAATTCACACAAGACAAAATGATTTAAAACAACCAAAACTAAATTAAAAATTAACTGAACACATTTGAACATGAAGAACCTTATTTTTAATCTGTATTAAACATAGAAAATATCTTCACCATGAACATTGATTTTTTCTGACAGAAATAGTCTTAAACTTTACCCCTTAATCCTTTTATCTCATACCAAAATTTTCATGAGATAGACACGTGATAGCCTACATATTTAAACAAAAACAAATTTGGAATCTGATATTCTTGTTTATCTAAAATTTTAGATATTATATTAAAGGGTTCTTATTATGTAAATATGAGAACCCAAACACTCTTTACCAGTTCAATAGGTAATAGGATGTAGTAATGACGGAATCAATCAAATATTACGTAAACAAAGTTTCATATAAAATAAAATTTTTAAACATTATATATCACAAGTTAATTTGTATATATATTATTTATACCCATTATTATATAATTTTTCCCAATATAAATATTTTTTATAAATTAAAATTAATATAATTTTTGACATTCATTATTACATAAAAAATATATCATAAATTAACTCGAATATAAATTATTTTTAGTTTATAAATAAGTTAATTTATACTCAAAATGTTCATTAGTATTTATAGTATTTATAGTATATTATTATAAGTTGATGTTTATATATATATATATATATATATATATATATATATATATATATATATATATATATATATATATATATATATATATATATATAAAATTTATTGTGATGGTGATACAAACAAAATTCAGTAAAACCATTCTGATGCGATGACAGAAATTTAAAGACATTACATGTATTAATTGAAGAGTTCGCGTAAATTTTAAGCTGATAAAAAAATATAATTAATTAAATATAAATTAAATTTTAAGTTGATAAAAAAAATATAATTAATTAAATATAAATTAAATTTTAAATATTTATACAACAAAATTTCACGACTTGCATTATTTAAATATTTATCATTATGCTATTAAATTATATAAATATAACTAATTAAGATATTTATTTAAAATCACATCTCTCATACAACATCAAGCCAAATGCAATTTTCCATCAAATAAAATTGTATGCATAACCATGCTCCAAACAATTCATTCTAGATTAGGCAAAACTAATGCGTTTTTGTTTCTTGAATTTTCCATAGTTTATATATAAGTAATGTTGAAACCATCTAAATCTCTTAAGTGCATCCCAAGACACAATTTTAGACATCCCACCGCTTCAACCATTATAGCAAAAGGCCAAGTGTTTCAATCTTTTTAGCACCGAAGGTTGAACAAGATTCATTCATGATATGTTATGTTTTTGTAGGAATTATTGAATATATGATATAGAATAATCAGAATAAAATTGTTATAATTAGATGTGATAGAAATTTTGAAATATAAATATGCATGTAATATCATAAATATTTGAGTATTTTTATTGTCTATAACATAATACTCTTATTTGGTAACATATGTTTTTTTTTACTAAATCAAATATTAATACCTAAGATATGATTCTCCAATGTCGGAGGATCGAAGAGAGGATAATGTTTTATAAATTCACACGGGTTTATGTTAAATGAAAAAAAACAAAGTGGGTGCTTAATACAAATATAACATATACTACAAACCCTAGAGAGGTGTAATAACAAATCTTGAAGGCAATTAATCAGCACCGTCATTCTTAGATCAAACGGTGGGAGAAGGCCAAACTCTCGTACTTATCACTGCCACCATCTTCACACTCGCAGTCTCGCCACTGTTTCTGTTTCGTTTCTAACATGGACCAACACATCGTCGATCTTCCGCGTTCGTTCTCTTCACTCTAAAGTCCGATCTTCATTCTGATTCCCACATAACAAAATAATCACAAAACTCACCAATAAAGTTGAAGTTTTTTTCTCTATTCAACTCTCATAACTCCTGTTACTGAAGCCTGTAACCCAAAAATAAGAGAAAAAACAAACCTTGTATTTTGGGTTTTTGGATTTGCAACTGTTCAGACCAGAGCAGTTTCAAACCAGTTTTGAGTTTTTTGGTTGAGTTATTGTATGTGTTTGTTTGTTTTGTTAGTAAAACTTTGTTGTGCGGTGTAATGGTGAGTGACAGTTACGGTAAGATGATGTCTGATGTGGCAATTCGATCGATGTTGAAGAACGGTGAATACACAGGCGGCGAAGATTTAGGGGTTCTGAGAGAGAGGGAACTCGCTCGGTTGCGAAGTGGGTCGGCCCCTCCGACTGTGGAGGGGTCCTTGACGGCGGTGGGAGGGTTGTTTGAGGAGTCTCCGGCTGCGCCAGGTTATGGTGGCAGAAGGGGTTTTGGGAGCGAGGAAGAGCTTCGGGCTGATCCCAATTACGCCAATTATTATTACTCTAATGTGAATCTGAACCCGCGCTTGCCGCCTCCGCTGGCCTCGAAGGAGGACTGGCGGTTCGTGCAGCGGTTGAGGGGTGGTTCTAAGGTGGGCGGTGTTGGGGATAGGAGGATGACCAGTGATGATGGTGGAATTGAAGGAGGTGATAACAACCCTTTGTTTTCTGTGCACCCTGGTGGGTTTGGTGTGAAGGAAGAGGGTGGTTTGAAGCACCGCAAAGGCGGCCCAGAATGGAGTGGTGAGGATGGGTTGATCGGGTTGCCGGCATTAGGTCTAGGGAGTAGGCAGAAGAGCATCGCAGAACTGTTTCAGGTGAGAGTTTTGTTATGTTTGTAAATTGTAATTTAAGTATTGAATGTGTATTATGTTTTGTTTCTCTAATATTCATATGCATGTTGTTTTACATTAGTTGTTTGGTTATTGATGGTTGGTTGCTTCTCTGATTGAAGGATAAAAGTTTGTGTGTGCGTGTGTGTGTGTGAGTGAGTTTGTGTTTATAGGATGGAAAGCAATGCATCACTGTTTCTGGCTATCTGGAAGAACCCTCGGAAGTGAGCCTCCTGAGATTCTACATGCTTAGGTCATTCAACAGTGTGTTCTACCAATGCCTTTGTGACATGGACAAACCATTTTTGTGATCGTGTCTTGTCCTTTTTTCCCTAGTGGTTGGATTATTCACAAACTGCCAACATTGTCAATTACATTTTGAGCTTAGTAACCAATGCTTGGATTATTCATACACTGCCAACATTGTCAACTACATTTTGAGCTTAGTATCCGAGCTTTGGAACTAGGTTGGCTCAAGGATTAGCAGGCAACACGGCCCAAATAATTGGTCTAAATCCAAGAGGGTTCATTGATACATTCATTGGCTTTGTTTTAGGGTTTGATTGAGAGTTGGATTTAAGAGGTCATTTATTTAATGAATTATTAAATTAAAGATTTTTGTTAAAAAATAAAGAATTTTCCTGGTCTTAGAACTCTTTCTCTTCCCCAACATCCCCTAGTGTCGAGTGAGCCAGTATTCTTTTTTGATTAAGCTGAGATGTAGTGATTTGCAATGGAAGTTGTGGATTGTAAATTGATTAATTTTTCGATAGTGGTTCCTCTTATTTCTGTTTTAGTTGGATGCTGTTGTTGACCCTTCTATGCTTACCAGGCAGTGTTTTAGTGGACTATTGAGTCACTCTATCTTTATTGCATATTCTTGGTTTGCTCTGATCAGTTTTGGCTGACTAACCTTTCAGTTTCTAGTTGTGGCTAAATGGTGTGGAGTTGCAATTTTAAGAGCTTGAAATTTAAAATTTTGTCTTTACTAGTTAGTTTTGCAATGAAATGATGTTATTATGTGTGGTTATCATAACTTGTATTATAATTTTATGTCGTTGCATTGTCTCTGATGTTTGTTGCCATACTTTCTTAGCAGGACGAAATAAATAATGCATCATCTGGATCCAAGCACCCTCATAATCTACCTAGCAGTAATTTATTTGATGACATTGCTGAAAAATCTGAAACCCGTGTTGCTTATGTGCATCAAGAACTGAATGCCCTGCGGTCTGGTGGAAATAAGCTAGGCATATCTGCTGCCCAAAATTTTGTTGGTTCGGGACCTCAAACGTATGCTTCCGCCTTAGGTGCCTCCCTATCAAGGAGTAGCACCCCTGACTCTCAGCTTCTACCAAGAGCTGCTAGTCCTTGTCTTCCACCCATTGGTGATGGCAGATCAAGTTCAGCTGATAAAAAAAGTTCTAACAGTCAAAATTTACTCAATGCTGTCTCATCTAATTTAAATGAGTCTGCAGATCTGGCGTCTGCTTTGGCTGGTATGAATTTATCCACAAAAGATATAATAGATGATGAAAAACATTCCCAGTCATCTAGGCACAATGAAGATTATACTCACAGTTTTAAACAGCAGCCTGATTCCTTGGCTTTTCAACGTCATTCTGCTACCCAATCCCACTTAAAAGTGAATAAAGTCAGCAGTTTTGGATTGGATCTGAATAAATCGTCAGGGTATGCAGATGAACAGCTAGAACCCCATAAGGCTGGTGGAATTTCTGTTAACACGCATTTGAAAGGACATTCTACACCAACTTATACTAGCAGAGGTAGTTCACCTGCTCACTATCAGAATGTTGAAGATATCTCATATCCAAACTATGGCATGAATGGATATAATGTTAATCCTCCATCACCATCCATGATGACAGGCCAGCTTGGGAGTGGGAATTTGCCTCCTTTCTTCGAAAATGCTGCTGTTGCTGCATCTGCACTAGGATTGAATGCTATGGACTCTAGAGCACTGGGAAGAGGTGCAACTTTAGGACCTTTATTGGCTGCAACTGAATTACAAAATTCTAGCAGGCTTGGAAGTCATGCTGCCAGTGGCACTCAACAGTTGCCTTTGATGGACCCTTTGTATCTTCAGTATCTGAGATCGGGGGATGTTGCTTCTGCTGCACAGATTGCTGCGCTTAAGGAATCAGTGATAAATAGGGAATGCACAGATTTACTTGGCCTCCAAAAAGCTTATGTTGAGTCTTTGATTGCTCCCCAAAATTCACATTTCAATGTTCCATACCTTGGTAAATCAGCTACCTTGAGCCCTAATTCTTTTGGAAATCCTTCGTATGGTCTGGCCACATCATATCCAGGGAGCCCACTGGCTGGTTCCCTTTTCCCTAACTCCCTCTATGGACCGGGTAGTCCAATGAACCAAAGTGAACGAAATATGCGTTTGTCTGGGATGAGGAATGTGGCGGGGGGGTTCATGGGAGCTTGGCATTCAGACACAGTTGGTAGCTTAGAAGAGAATTTTGCGTCTTCCTTGCTTGATGAATTCAAAAGTAATAAGACCAAATGTTTTGAACTTTCAGAAATTGTTGGGCATGTTGTTGAATTCAGGTACATACTGGTGATCTACTTTGGTTAGCTTCTTCAGATTTAATATTTAGCTAACTTGTTTTCATATTCTTTCTTAAACAGTGCTGATCAGTATGGAAGCCGATTTATACAACAGAAACTTGAGACAGCCTCGATGGAAGAGAAAAACATGGTTTTCCATGAAATCATGGCACAAGCACTTTCTCTAATGACTGATGTCTTCGGTAATTATGTGATTCAGAAGGTACTTTGATATTTTCTTTGCTATATATGGAATCTCGCTATATTTTCAATTTTCAACTTGTATAGTGTATTTTTTTCATAATTGTTTGTTATGTACAAAGGGTATCAAATTCATCATTTAAAGCAAAAAACTATGAATTCATTGTATACATGTCTAACAAATTGCTATTCGTGTTTAGTTTTTTGAACATGGAACAGCAGCACAAATAAGGGAACTGGCTGATCAGCTTACGGGTCATGTGCTGACCCTGAGTCTTCAAATGTATGGCTGTCGGGTTATCCAGAAGGTCTGCATATTAATTTATCTACCTTATGACTGTTTACATAATTATATTCTGTGTTTTTTTATCATTATACAAATTCTGCTGTTTTAAGTGTTGGATTGAAGTTTGTTATGCGGTAGTCAATCATGCTGTCAGTTCTTGCCCTCGACAGTTAGGCATAGTATCACATTTGGTTATCACAATAATAGTTGCTGTGATTGCAGTAAAATTGTGGCTGCAACAGCTGCCACAATGTAGTAGGCAAAATCTCCGTCCCTTGGTCTGCTCCTGCCTTGGGTTAGGATTTTCCAACCAACCCAGCATGTTTCCCTGCCAAGACCTGCCATTGGTGTTTGGTTGTGTTTCATCTGCAGCTTCTTAAAGAAGCTGTATCCCTTTTGTAGAGATGATACTGTTATTTAAGGTTTATGAACTAATACTATCGATTAACCAGCTTGTAATACCCCCACCATTAAATGCTTCTATTTGCTTAAAGATGAAAGCATTAACTATTCTTCTGAATTTTATATAATAATTGTTTTACTTTTCATTTAATACATTTTAAATTTGATTCCTTATTATACTCAGAGCACTTGTTAGTAATTCCTTTAATATTTTTTTCCCAGTGGAAAATGAACCTATTCAGAAAGAAGATATCATTGTCCTTTTCTGTTGGTAGTTGGCAATGTTGTCTTACTTCAGTAATAGTAATAAGTAATAACTCCTTTCTTTTTATTCGTGGTTTGTTTGGTTGTGCTTTTAAGACTTGTTATTACTATCAGTGCTATACATTGTTCAAAACATTCTAACTAATGGAATGGTGATTTTGTTTTAAAGTATTGGAACATCCTTTATTGTTTTTATTAATTTACGATATAAAACTTTAAAGGATTATTAATGTTGAAATAGTAACGACGAATGTATAACACTTTTAGTGCTTTTTGAGCTTTGAACTTTTGCTATAAGTTATTTGTATATGGTATCTGCTACCTTTGGTATAGCTGTTGTTCCATGATTTTACAACAATATCTGGGTTGGCTACTGTGCCTATCCAAGATGGATGACTAGATGTTTTTGTGTCAAAATTTGCTGAGAAGAGTAATGCTTTTCAATGTTAGATACTATCTGGAAAGGCTAGGAACACGTCACCCTGGTATTACACAAACTGTTACTAGAGCTGCATTTACACTTGCTTTCTTGTTAATAAGAGATACCATGTTGAAGGGTTGTCTAGGCACCCTGTTGAAATAATCACAACGAGCTCCACTTTTATTTTTATTTGATTTATCTTGGCAGGTATGTTTTCCCCAACATTTCCCATTTTACTTCTTGGGTTGGAGTGTGTGTTTGGGAGCAACCTGAGTCTTCTAATTATTTTTTCATCATATTAATGTCAGGAAAGCTATGGTTTCTTTTCTAATAGTTTTGTTGACTTGACTGTCTATGAGGTTTTAAGTGAGAAAAATATATTGGGTGTTATTATTATTTTCTTTTTTTTTATATTTGTGGGTACTCAAATAGCAGTCTTATAAAGGGTGACACGATAGATCCAACAAATCTCCTTAAGATAGATTTTGATATCAAGTTAAAAAGTAAAGAATTATTTTATTGATGTCAATCATTCAAATTACATTCTCATTGTCTTTGTTTGTAATAACCAAACTTTAAAAAGGGATAAAAATGCAGTGTAATAAATAGGAAGATTATGAAGATATTTTTTCCTATTACTATGGAGATATTGAGAATATTTTTTATCCTACTAAATTTTTATTTACAGCATTATGTAATTGCTTATTTTGTGTGTGAAATTGATATTGTCTTGTTATTAATGCTTTGAATTTAGGGTGCTGTTGTGATTTATGTGGGTTAATGGTAAAGTCAAGAGTTATTCATTTTGTTTTTCTCTTTTAAAATTCTGTAGGCTATTGAAGTTGTTGATATGGATCAGCAGACTAAAATGGTTACAGAGTTGGATGGTCATATCATGCGTTGTGTACGTGATCAAAATGGAAATCATGTCATCCAGAAATGTATTGAATGTGTACCAGAGGATGCAATCCATTTTATTGTTTCAACGTTTTATGATCAGGTTGTGACATTGTCAACTCATCCTTATGGTTGCCGCGTTATACAGGTTAACTGTTGCCTCTCGTGCATTTGTGTAAAAAACATAGCTGGATTGCTAGTTTGTAAGATCAACATCATAGTTCTAAACTCGTCATATTTCAAATGTGCAGAGAGTCTTGGAGTACTGCCATGATACAAAAACACAACAGATTATGATGGATGAAATTTTGCAATCTGTGTGTATGTTAGCTCAAGACCAATATGGAAATTATGTTGTGCAGGTTTGTTGCATTTCATTTTGGTTTTTGCTTATTATCTGATGGTCACTGCTTGTGATTTTGTTCTCTAATTGAAGGTCTGCACCTTCCAATGCTCAAAGACCCAATTCTCTCACAAATGACAAGACACTGTCTTTTCTATCTCTCTTATTTATAGGAAATATGAGTTTTTTCTTTTCTGTCTCAACAAACTGACAGATTTTAGCAATTAAGCAACAAGCTTTCTCCCAAATTACCTACAGACTTCTACTATGCATTTTTGCTGATGACTTTTTTTTTTCAATTACCTCTTTAGATTTCAGTCATTGCCTTCAGTTCAATTTTTTTTTATGCTTGGTTAAATTTTGCAGCATGTGCTGGAGCATGGCAAACCTTATGAACGTTCAGCTATAATCAAAGAATTAACTGGGCAAATAGTGCAGATGAGCCAGCAGAAGTTTGCCTCTAATGTTATAGAAAAGTGCCTTACCTTTGGAACTCCTGCCGAGCGACAAGTCCTTGTGAATGAGATGCTTGGTTCCACTTATGAAAACGAGCCCCTGCAGGTTTGTGCACGAACTATGTACTGATCTCTTGTCATGCATTATGCTTCTTTTAGCAATCTTTCCTTATCTCCTGCTGAAAGTAGAACTTGAAGTATTTTATACTATTTTGAATATTTTTGCCCTTTTTCACTCTGTCCATTTTATCATTTACTTCATTCAATAAGATTTTTCGTTGTTCTGGTTGTTAGGAGTTTAAGGAAATATGCTTCGTGTGAAGTTAGTTTGGATTGCTGAAGCAATTCATAGGTTCTGGTGTTTACTAGCTCATCTTGTTCTTGTTGTCGATGTGCTACGTCACCTTTTTCTTCATGAAAGATCCATTGCAGTACAAATTAGGCCTCCCTATTTTCTACCTTATTAAAGACTCCCGTAAGCTATTTGCTTCATAGCTTCACCCCTCCACTATCTCCTATGAAAATATGTTGCTGTCTGAGATGTCATTGAAATGTCAAATAGATAGGGGCGGGAGGAGGGTTGGTGGTGGTGCCAAGAGTAGGATAGGTCCCTCCTTCCCCTTTAAACGTTACATGTTTCTAAAATGTCACTGATATATACCCTTTTCTTAGTGCCCTCCTTCCCCTGATAATTTGTTCTATGCTTTTACATCCTAAATTTTTCCCCACTTCTTTATCCATGGTGATGTGGATTAATAAATCCAGTGTACAATCATACACTCAATATATTAAATTAAGCTTTGAAAGTACTTGCCTTAAAAGTAATTCAGTTTCCAGGGCCCACTTTTATTTTGTCATTGTCAATTTATGGTCTTGATTTGAACATTAGTCGACTTACCAGTTTGGTTCACCAGTTTAGTCTTGTACTCAATAAAATGATGGTTTCTCATGTTGTGATTATGACTTGACCGTGTTGTAAAAATAGCCAGGTTGGTCTTATTCCAAAAAGTAAGTTTAGTTTAAGTTTTGTACTGCCATTTTTTGTATTTAATATTAATTGATCTTTTTGTGTTGTTTAGTCATTTATCTACTTTTCTCATATATTGCCTGTATGTTTTTAGATTATGATGAAGGATCAGTTTGCAAACTACGTTGTACAGAAAGTGCTGGAAACCTGTGATGACCAGCAGCTTGAGCTAATCCTTAATCGAATAAAGGTTCACCTGAATGCCTTGAAGAAATATACCTATGGGAAGCACATTGTTGCCCGTGTAGAGAAATTGGTTGCTGCTGGGGGTATATTTTCTATCTCAAATTTACTTTTCATTTTTGCTCTTATTTATCTATTACTACAATTGCGTCAAGCAGGCTCATACATTCACAAAACTCGTATAATACTTAATTTTCTTTCCTTTTAAAGACTGTACTCTGTTTTGATTAAGCAGTACAGTTCCTAGAAAATTTGTTTTTGGACTAACGTGACATTTTTTCTTTACAAAAAATTACCTGTGTATGTAGCAGTTTTTGTTTGAAAAAGTTATTCAACCGTGAGGTTTGGTAATTTTCTTGTACAAACTTTTTATTCAATCAACTACCATATGAAGTAGGGGTGATATATCACGTCTTGTTTTTACAATTGATGAGTCTATCTTTAATTACTGTATGCAAACAAGATGAATGACTTTCACTTGCCAAAGGATGTCTAAAATATAGGCTTCTGAGTGCACTTCTATCTAATGAATTGAATGAAGTGGCTACTATTTGACATGTTGCATGTATTATCTATCTTTAGATGTTATTTGATTGTGTGCACTTAACTCAATTTTGTATGGTATGCAGAGAGGAGGATTAGTATTCTGACTCTAAATCCTGCACAGATGGTATAGAGAATGTACAGCTAACTGAGGATAATAGAAGCACCTGCTCTTTTTTCTTTTCATGTGGTATTGCTAATGGCCCTGTCTGTATTCAGGTAGTGAATTAATAAATTAGTTCTACTTGAAATTGTACATTTGTTAGTGTGAGGATAATACAGCTAGAATCAGGTTATAGCCGAGGCTGAAGCTCAAGCTTGGTACTGTTAATGGCCTTGCCCTGCCTGATTCTCTCTCATGCGGCAGGGATATATAATATTATTTATGAGCTAGTTTTCATGTTGTAAAGGGAGGTGATGACTGTACAAATTTTACTAGGTTATCAGAGTCCTTGTATTCGGGATCACCAAATGTTTTGACATATGAGGCTTTTCTTTTTGCCCTATGTTAACCTTTTTCTTCTATCCCTCCACATTTTTGCCTCTTCTTCAATTTTTCTTCCCATTTCTTTCTCTTGTTTTTCTTATAATGTTCTTCAATTCTAATCTACTGCATTGTGTTCCTGGTTTTGCACCGCAGTAAGCTATATATTGAATGTGTTTTCTTTGTATGAGTTCTCCATTTTAACAATAAGATTGTGGTCAAAACTTGTTTGCCAAAAGCAAAATATGTGAATTTAAATTAATTAATCTGAAATATGTGTAAAAGATACCACTGTTTCAAACATTCAAAACTTGCTTCATTTTTTGGTGACCTGTTTGCGTTGACATATAAATGAGATAATAATATAACAGCACATCGTCGTGGAGATGAAACATTGGATTTGTAACAACTTTTGAGAGAACCTCTACTTTGGTATTTATGTTGCTTTTTTCCTTGCAATGTGAAACAAAAGAAGGGAAATTCCCAATCTGTCTCCATCAAGCATATTTCTTTTTGTTTTCTTAAATGATCTTGAAAATAGAAACCAAACATTATCAAATATGTCATATTGTTCACTTAGTATCTGAACTGTAAAGAGAAGTAAAGTGTTGGATGTTTGTTGGACATAAACAAGGAAAACAGAAGAAGAATGTTTGGTCTTGCATCCTGTGTTGTTCCAACTTAAGTGCCTATAGATACTTGAGTTGACCTGGTCAATTCACTGCTGATTAAGATACTTTAGAGGCCTGCCAATTAAGCTACATTTTGTTAATGAACACAGAACAGCATGCATTATGCCTTCTTCATTAAGAAAAATCCCTACACTCACAGTGTAATTTTTTTACATCTTTGTCCAATTAAGTTTCATAAAGTAAAATATTTTTTTAACATCACTAGCATTACTTAACAATTCATTTTTAGGAGTATTTTGATCATTAAAAAAAAAGTTAACTTTTGTATGTGTGAAAAAAGAAAAACATTGAAGAATAAAATAGGGATAACAGTGATATTTGAACGCTCTCATTTGACACCCCTTAAAGAAATGTCTCCTTTTTCGTTTGTCATGGTCCATAATAATATAAAATATTATTTTTCCTATGAAATGGGCGTCAAAGACAATTTCGGTGTCAATAATTTTTTTTTCTTCATAAAATGTATAAAAAATTTGTTGAGTGTTAAAATAATAGTACTTGTCCATACTGTGGTGATACCATGTTGACTTGCAGTAAAGTTTTGTTTGAATAACTTTTGTGTAATTTAAATTAATATATAATCTATTTTTGAGTAGTGAATAGGTTGATTTTAGTTGGTAGAAAAAAGCGATTTAAAGAAAAGCGAAAGGAATGATGAATGAGAGAAGAAAGCATAAGTAAGCATTGCATGTGCATGAGGGGAAGATAGAAGAAGAGTGAGAGAAGAAAGAAGCAGAAAGGATCCTTTTTTACCTGTCTTGATGATGAGGGGAGTTGTAAATGGGGATTGGAACACGACCAGACTCTATATGCTTAAGGTCTTCGACAAGGATTTCATAGTGCTTCTTCACTTCCTCAACAGATTTATCACCAACTATTCTGGCTATGTTCTGCCATCGATCTGGGGTGTCTTCATCGTACAAGGCAAGTGCGCTTTCGAATTGCTTGTTCTGCATGCGTGTCCAAGAAGAAGAGTTATGGTTGTTGGTGTTGTTGTTGTTGTTGGTGTTGAGAGAGGTTGAAGCCATGAGTGGAAGAAGGAAGAAAGGAAGGAAGGTTAATTAGGGTATGTTTGCATGCAATTTGGAAATAGAGAAAGTGAATTAAGTTAAGATGGGGTTGGAATGGCTTATAAAAAGGTGAAAGGATTGGTGGATCATGCTTAGATGTGACCTCTAAATGTAGAGTAGAGTGGGACAACATACAGCTAGACTCTTGTGATACACAAAACACTTTTCACAAATTAACTTCTCTTCTACATACTTTTCAATCTTTGTGTTACAACATTTTTAACTCAAGATAATTAGTTTTGTGAGTTTTTTTTTTATTCAACAACTTATGCTTAACACAAGCAAATTTTTTTATGTAATATTATATTTTTATTTTAAATCATTTTAGTTTATATAAAATTTATTTTTTCTTAAAAATCTTATGAAAACAATGTTAATTTTTGCTACGAAATTGGGATGTAGGGTTAACAAACGAGGCGGGGTTACTTTCTATTTTTGTCTCTTTGAACTTTTTATGTTATAAATAATAATAATAATAATAATAATAATAATAATAATAAAATTGTTAGTGTTTATTCATTCAAACGATGATATATATATATATTCTTCATACAATAATAATCTTGGTTACTTGAGAAAATAAAGCCTTTCAGGAATTAAAGAAATTATTTATATATCTAGAAAATTTCTTTATAAATACAAAAGAATTAAAAATTAAAACCAATCCTTTTATATATTACAATTAACCTGTATATAAATTAAGGAATAGAATCATTATATAAGACTAATAAAAAGTAATTTGATTCTTTTTAATCTAAAATTCGATATGCAAAAGCTGGTCCAAAACCTATTATAATTGTTGCGAAATTTCTAGAGTCAAATTTTCAACTATACTTTGTATTGAAGATTGAAAAGCTAAGTAAGTGTAATTTCAAATTTCAAAAGCTAGAAACGGGTATACGTCCAATACCCAGAAACACGTGGGCTAAATTAGATAAAGGAATTATATTATTTTTTCAAAGTTTTTTGTGCAATAATTTATATTAAAAGAAAAAAGAGAAAATTTTTAGAAAAAAGGTGAGAAAAAGATTGTATAATGTTTGGTTAATATTGATGTAGATAAGTATAAGATTTAAATGAGAAGGGGACGGTTCCAATATGACAGTTGACGGTGGCCAGCGGTGGCGTGAATCACAACAGAGCACAGAATAACGGAATACGAAAAATGCAATATTTTGAGGAAGGAAGAATGAAAATTTGACATTGTTTCTACTAACTTAGATGGATTGAAAAAACAGTTAAATAAATAAATAAATAATATAAAATATTTTAGAATAGTTTAAAATATTATATTTTAATGTACTTTTATATAAAATATTTATTTTTGAAAAATGATATTGTAGAAATTAAATGATTAATTTTTTCCTTTCTTTTCTTCCAATTTTAGAAAAGGTCAGAGATTATTTTGTTTGAAAGTCACATGTATAAGCTCTTTATTTTTAAACAAATCACAATAAAATAATATTTTTATTATATTTTCGTTCATTTATTTTTATTCGGAAGTGATAACATAAATAATCATATTTTCGTTCATTTATAAATAATTTGAGTGAATTACTTGAAATTGTTTGAATTATATGAGTTATTTAAATTATTACCAGTAAATATCATATTTTAAAACATATTTTCTAATATCATAAATTGTTTAAAATAAAAATTACAGTAAATTTTAAAACATATTGCATAGTTTTTAGATATCTGGTTGTGGACAAAAGAACAAAGAATCTGGTGCATTATTCTGCTACGCTCCAGAGGAGGCAGAAACAAGTCATTTCTATTTTAAGGTCATTGACTCACAACACAACACGACAACAAGAGAAGCCATTAATTTTATTTATGGATCAATTCTCCTAAGTTGACAAAACCAAGGTAGCACCAACCAGTTGCACACTTTTATTTATTAACAATTAATAACTGCATCTTCAACTCATGCTATGGAATTCAAGATCTAAACATCTCAGTTATTTTCAGCTAAGTCTAAAGGTGTTCAACATTCTGAATTTCTAGAGGTCAAATTTTACATCACCTCAAATAGAACCTCTAACACATCAACAACAGAAGAAGAACGTACAATAATATGTGAACCTTCAAAAGTTCTTCCTAACTTAGGTGAAGACAAATACAACCATGATGGCTATTTCGATGGAGATACGAAAAGATATAATATCAATGAAATACAAATTTAAATTACGTATAAAAACATTATATTTAATTTAAAATTTTAAAATAATAAATTTATGAATTTTTATATTTATATAATATTTAATTTTCTTATTTTTATTTAATGTATGACTTAGAGTTAGACTTTAACACTCAATATTTTCTCACTCAAATACGAATTTTTTTCCATTTTTATTTTCCAATTCATCATGATAGTTCATATTTGTTGAACTTTTTATCGGTAAAATTTTCGATACAAAGATTTGTTGGAATTTTTTTCCATTTCTATTTTCCAATTCATCATGATAGTTCATATTTGTTGAACTTTTCATCGATAAAATTTTCGATACAAAGATTTGTTGGAACTATCACAAAAAATAATCATAAACTCTAATACATTAATAAATCTTTCGAGAAAGAATTACCAAAATACAACGGTAATAAAATATGACCTGACCCGCAAATAATACACTAATCAGATACTAGAATCAACATTAGAACATGTCATGTAACAAACTTATGATATTATAGCCTTCACTTCCCTTGATATATATTTTTTTTGGAAAATGATTGTTTGACAAAGTAAATTTGACAAACTTTTTTACAAACTGACGTGGTTTTAATTAATTGAATTTTTTACTCAAAAAATATTGCATGCACGTGTGAGAGAGAAATGTGAAGGACAACATTTGAATTGGTTTGGTTGCACTGCACGGTGATTCTCCTTCACGAAATCAACAGAAGCTCCCGCGCATGATTCAAGACTCTGGTGCTTTACCAAAATCTCATTCTCGGTGCAGATTGGAATTCTTCAATCCCACATACGTGAAAGCCTTTCTTCCCCACAGTGGTTCATGAAATTGCAGTAGAACGTTCCTCATGGTGGTTGACGAAAAACCCTTCATCGATGGAAAATACAAAATCCATTTCTCGCAGCTGATTCAACTCACAAAAGTCATTCATCGCACGATAGTCTTTCTTCCCGATGTTGCTTCACCAATTTGCAGGTTAGGTTTTTCTATTGAAAATCAATTTGGGGTTTAGGGTTTCGATTGGAAACCATGGCTTTTTCGATTTGAAAGCATTTTGGGGGTTAGGGTTTTGATTGTAAACCATTGCAGAATGGGTTGTTTTATAAATGAAAACCCTTATGGGAATTTCCGTTAAGCGTTTGGGAAAAATGTCGTAATTGTCAAAAATTGATTGAGTGAAGTTTATTTTGAGTTGTGTTCTTTACGATTTAATTTGTGAATCCTGCATTTGTTTTGAAATGGTTTGTTGTGTTGTGGTGTTTGACGAAAGTATGATTGGATGGCTTAGTCTTACACACTTGTTGAATGAATTGTATTAGTTGGAAGCTTTATATTATTTGCATGCTAAAAGTTGCACTGCATTTGCCACATAAATAGTTACAGTTTGGTGTTTAATACTTTGGTCCTTGTTTAAGTGATATATTCTCCATTTCTCATATTCTTCATCTTTTCATTTTCATTTGGTTACAATTGTTATTATATATTTACATTGTCACGATGTTTCTTTTTATTCTCAACTCATGTTAATTTTTATGTTAGTAATTCATTTCATATTATTTTGTTGATTGAACCTATGAATCAAAGTTTAACCCGAATCATATATGCTACATATGTTTTATGACAAAAATGAGATTAAATTTTGTAGTTATAATTCTGTAAGAATATTGGAACTTTTGAAAACTTCCAATGCATTTCATTTCCTATCACTTCGCTACTAGTGTCAATGGTGAATAACATGCACCTAGTTAACACCATTTAAGAATTTAGATTGGAACTCTATTTCCAAGCACATTCTAATGTGCTAATTATTTGGTTAAACATGGTTCTCTTTTTAATGTTGATTTACAAATTTTAGAAATGTGCAACACTTATATGCGTCATATTTTGTTGGTATATAAAAACTGTTTTATCTAGGTAGGTACATTTTTAGTATTTCTGGAAGTGCAAAATTTAATTTATGTTCCGTTTATAAGAATTATTTATGCATTACAACATGTGTTTTAACTGTAGGGTTTTGGAACCTTTAATTAGAACGTGATTCATCTTTAATTTGTGAAAGAATTGTGCTTTGGAGTATTAGGAAGAGACCTTTGGAGTATCATGAGGTAGGTGCTTGAAAGTCATGAGTATGTTGATGACATAATTGGCGATGATGTTGCAAATGACATTGGTTGTTGCAGTGGTGAACCCAGTTTTTCTGTTTTTGGTCAAGATATGGATCATGATGAGGAAGTTGAAAAAGCAGCAGAGTTTGATTATGAAGAAAGCAATATGTATGATCGAATGATGCATCAACCACGATTACGTTTGAAGAGTGCAAGAATTCGAACTCCATTTGCCACATATCAGAGACGAAAGTTTCGTAAATAGATGTATGTACTTTTTTTTTTCAAATTTCTAGAGAGAAAATGGTTGATGTATTTATGTTATTATGACATCGCAAAACCTTGTTATGAGACATCAATTAGACTTTTTATTACAATATTATGTTGAAGTACTTACTATGTATAAGACAGTTACTGTGTGTTTACCAAATTAATGTCATTTATCAGGTTTGATGTGTCACAAATATGTACATCTGTATTTGTCCAAAAACACCTACTGCATTTGCCATTTAAGTTGTCAATGTTTACCATTGAAATCTCCATCAAATATTTCAAATTATTTTCGCAAAATGTGTAAAGGACATACCTAGGGACGCAAATTATGCACTAATTTTTGGATAAGAAAGTTCGACATGTAGCCCTGGTTAAATTTAGTTCCAATTTAAATGGGCACCTCTACATGGAAACTAGTTTGGCAAAAGCTCTGTTTGCGTTTGCCATTTAAGTAGTTGGTGATTGCCATTTAAAGCTGCAACCTTAGTCTAAGCAAATTATTTTGGAACTTTATATGCTTGCCATATCTTGGTGACACAAAAAAAGTTATAGTGATTTTTTAATAATAAAGGTTGGTGAAATGAAAATGCAAATAAAGTTGCCACCGGTCCATGGAAACATGTTGTGCAAAAGTCATTACTGCGTTTGCCATATAGATAGTTAGTGATTACCATTTAAATCTGCAGCCTTAGTTTGAGCAATTTATTTTGGAACTTTATATGCTTGCCATATCTTGGTGACACCAAATAAGTTGTAGTGATTTGTTAATAAGAAAGATTGGTGAAAAGGAAATGCAAATGAAGTTGTCACCTCTCCGTGATAACTTGTTGTGCAAAACCCTTTATTGTGTTTGCCATTTAGATAGTTAGTGATTGCCATTTAAACCTGCAGCCTTAGTTTGAGAAATTTATTTTGGAACTTTATGTGCTTGCCATATCTTGGTCACAAAAAAAAGTTGTAGTGATTTTCTAATAATAAAGATTGGTGAAAAGGAAATGCAAATGAAATTGCCACCTCTCTATGAAAACTTGTTGTGCAAAAGCCTTTACTGTGTTTAGCATATAGATAGTTAGTGATTGCCATTTATACTTGCAGCCTTAGTTTGAGCAATTTATTTTTGAATCTTATGTGTTTGCCATATCTTAGTGACATAAAAAAAGTTGTAGTGATTTTTTAATAAGAAAGATTGGTGAAAAGGAAATGCAAATGAAGTTGCCACCGGTCCATGGAAACATGTTGTGCAAAAGCAGTTACTGTGTTTGCCATATACATTGTTGGTGATTGATTTCAACCTGCAACCTTAGTTTCAACAAATTATTTTGGAACCTTATGTGCTTGCCATATCTTGGTCACAAAAAAAAGGCTGTAGTGATTTTCTAATAATAAAGATTGGTGAAAAGGAAATGCAAATGAAGTTGCCACCTTTCCATGAAAACTTGTTGTGCAAAAGCCTTTACTGCGTTTGCTATATAGATAGTTAGTCATTGCCATTTATACCTGCAACTTTAGTTTGAGCAATTTATTTTGGAATCTTATGTGCTTGTCATATCTTGGTGACATAAAAAAAAGTTATAATAATTTTTTAATAATAAAGGTTGGTGAAATGGAAATGCAAATAAAGTTGCTACCGGTCCATGAAAACATGTTGTGCAAAAGCCGTTACTAAATTTGCCATATACGTTGTTGGTGATTGCCATTTAAACCTGCAGCCTTGGTTTCAACAAATTATTTTAGAACCTTATGTGCTTGCCATATCTTGGTCACAAAAAAAAAGTTGTAGTGATTTTCCAATAATAAAGATTGGTGAAAAGGAAATGCAAATGAAGTTGCCACCTCTCCGTGAAAACTTGTTGTGCAAAAGCCTTTACTGCGTTTGCTATATAGATAGTTAGTCATTGCCATTTATACTTGCAACTTTAGTTTGAGCAATTTATTTTGGAATCTTATGTGCTTGTCATATCTTGGTGACACAAAAAACTTTATAGTGATGTTTTAATAATAAAGGTTGGTGAAATGGAAATGCAAATAAAGTTGTCACTGGTCCATGGAAACATCTGCAAAAGTCGTTACTGTGTTTGCCATATACGTTGTTGGTGATTGCCATTAAAACATCCTTTTTTTGAGCAACTTATTTTTGAAGATTATGAGCATGACACAAAGTGATAAGACAAAACAAAATCCAGTGATTTATTTCCAGCCCACACCATGCATAGACCCAATTACGCACTGAAATAACAAAAATAAATGTGCAGTTGTTGCGATGGTGAAATTCATTTCAAAACGAATTCACGAGCGAAGTAGGAAAGTTTTTGTCAAAAAATTACTACTGCGTCTGCCACTTAATTTGTAATTGTCTGCCATCGAAACCTTAGTAGACCCAATATCATGTCATGTTTGGATAGGGAAAGTGTGCATTTTGCCCTGCACCAAAGGAGTTCCAATACAATTTCGACATGACTGTGGCAAACATGGTGTTCAATATAACTAATTGAGTTTGCCATATAACTAGTTAGTGTTTGCCACTTAATTAGAAGTTGAAATGCTAAACATTAATACATTAAGCAAACATGGTACTACGTGAAAACATTCATACATGGAAAAAACGTAACTAAAAATAAACTTCACTCAATCAATTTTTGACAATTACGATACTTTTCCCAAACGCTCAAACGGAAATTCCCATAAGGGTTTTCATTTTTAAAACAGCCCATGCTGGAATAGTTTACAATCAAAACCCTAACCCTCAAAATGCTTTCAAATCGAAAAAGCTATGATTTTCAATCGAAACCCTAAATTCCAAATTGATTTCCAATCGAAAAACCCAACCTACAAATTGGTGAAGCAATGCCGGGAAGAAAGACTATCGTGCGATGAACAACTTTCGTGAGTTGAATCAGCTGCGGGAAATGGATTTCGTGTTCTCCATCGATGAAGGGTTTTCCATCAACCACCGTGAGGAATGTTCTACTGCAATTTCGTGAACCACCGTGGGGAAGAAAGACTTTTGCGTAGGTGGGATTGAAGAATTCCAATCTGCACCGAGAATGAGATTTTGGTAAAGCACTAGAGTCTTGAATCATGCGCGGGAGCTTCTGTTGATTTCGTGAAGGAGAACCATAGTGCAGTGCAACCAAACCAATTCAAATGTTGTCCTTCACATTTCTCTCTCACACGTGCATGCAATATTTTTTGAGTTAAAAAATTCAATTAATTAAAGCCACGTCAGTTTGTCAAAAAAATTGTCAAATTTACTTTGTCAAACAATCATTTTCCATTTTTTTTCTCAGTCATTTTAGAAATGCAAGGTAGCTTGGTTCTGAGGATAGATACTCCCTAGTTAGTGTTTGTTGATGTCTACATCATATTGTGTTTTGGCGAATGTGGTGGTGATAGCAGATGTACTTTGAGTTGGTGTTGATTGAGAAGGTGCCAAGAGAGAAAGGAAAGGAAAGGAAGTAGCCAACAGATTAATTAGTGTATGAGTTGTGAGGTTTTCCAAATCTTTGAAATAAAATCTTGGGATCTTGATTTTGAGCAAAATTCTAAATGCTTGTAGCTGGGTAGCTATAACATGATCCATGTGGCTCTGTCTCTTTCTCTGCACACTTTGTTTGAAGTTAATTGCAGTGTGGTTTGATAGAGCTTGTACCATCTGTCCATTAATTAATTGATGGGTGGACTCATTATCCTTTCTAGCAGTCACTCACGGATAATCAATACTCTACTTCTATACGCATTTACAGGAAAAAAAATCCCCTCTGCCAAACTTCATTTTCCTTCTTCTAGAAAAATGTTATAAGGTGGGTTAAATAAATTTAGAAAGGTGAGAGAAAGGGTAGATTTTACTCTTCCACTGATAAAATATTAACGATTAATATTTATCGATAAAAAAGTGGTTACATAACATATTGTTAAATTTCTAATGTGTTTATAGAGTTTCAGCAACATATTATATATCTATGGCTCTTCTTTTAACATTCTTTTGTTATTTATTCAAATCGAGGGAGGCTATTGTAGTTTGAAAATAATCTTCCTTTTAAAATTTTAGGTTAATTATACTTTTAGTCTTTAAATTTTAACATAATTTTAAAATTTATTTTTGCTTGATTATTTAATACATTTTAATCTCAAACTTTGAAAATAAATAAATATAACCCTTTTAATCTAATTAGGTCAAATTTTGTTGACGCGTCAAACACATTTCAATAGACATTGAGAAGAAAACGTGTTAAAATAATATAAATAACTTAAATACTAGCATGAAATGCATTTGATGCATAAGAAATACTTTAATATAATAGAGTTAAAAGGATTATATTCATTTATTTTTAAAATTTGATTACCAAATTGTATCAAAGTTTAAGATAGAAACTAAAAATATATTTAACCCTAAATTTTTGTAATTATCATTAACCTTTTTCAAATTAAAAAAAGTAACATATATTTTTTAATTTAATAAAATATTTTAAATAAATCATTGATCGTTGACATATTTAATTTTGAATATAATAACAAATAATATAATTTTTTAATTTTGTGAGATTTATTTAAAATTTATTAATAATTAAAATAGTTAAATATATTTTTACTTTTTAATATTCACAAAAATGTGATTATTAGAGAGAGAAATTCTTTAGTAGATTTTACACGTGTTTATTAGAAAATAAATAATGTTCATATGTTATTTTGTACATATACGTATTTGATACATCAATATATTTATTGAGAATAAATACGATACGTAATATATGTATATTGAAAAATATATAATAATTTTAAAAAATGTTATAAATATATGATTGCTATTGTATAATTCTAAATTAAAACCAAATATATTAAGTTATCAATATAAAAAAATTATAAATTATTATCTTCATAAAAGTACTACTATTTTATACACTAAATTATTCATAAATAGATATTAAATATTAGTAAAATATACTCAAGTATAAAAATAGATACGTGATTCAAAATATAAGTGCATTAGAGTTTGTATGAAAAAAAATTAAATTAAAAAACGAAAACGAACATTTAAATAATTACTTTAACCATTCGCATAGTTAAAACAAAACTAATTTAATTTTTCATCGAACCAAACTCAACTCAAACCAAACTTTTTCATCGAAAAGAATGATAGGTTTAGTTTTTCCAAACTAAACTAATATTTTAATAATGACATTCCCTATCCTTCTTTTAATTTAATATTCGTCTTTTGTATTAATTTCACAATACTAATTTTCCATGTAACACTCATGTTGGTTTTGTCCTATATTTTCCTAATTTGCCATATTTAATATCTATGTTGCATATGATGATCGATGTACCAATACAATGCAGTATAATGTCATTAGTGGACCATTAAGTCTCTTAAGTATGCAATAAAAAAATTTGATCTTTAAATTCATGCATTTTGAAAAAAAACTAGTTGAGAATTTACAGAGGTTAATCTCTTGAGCATAATTGAAAGTCTTAAAAGAAAAAATGACTTTTCATGAAGGATCATCAACATTCACCCAAAAAAAGAAAAAGAAAAGATAGAGTGATGCGTGTTGTATTTTGCATTGTTGAACATTGGAATGTATTCGGTCTTGGTAGTTTGGAGGAAGAGATAAAGATTGGTTGTCACTTCATGAAACCGTTTGATAATTGAGAAAGTTTCCAAACAGAGAAGAAGAGATATGATGTCACCGACTCCGTACATATACTTTTGTGGAAGAACTAACCACTTTCTTTCATTCATTCATATCATATTAAGTAATCTATCAATGCTTCTGCATCTCTGCTTTGCCATTCACTAATCTTCCACACTTTGCGTGTCTAATGCATGTGCCGTGCAACTCAGGCCGTGAGATTTTGAACGATTTTCTAAACACAAACTTGGGTGATACCATAAAGTGTTAGGAGATTGCCTCAACCCAAAGATATCTAAATGATGGCTACAAAAGCAAAGCAGTGTTGTTGAATTAATGATAAGAAAAGGAAGTTTGTGGTGATTAGAAAAAGTTAGATACAAGTACTAGACATATAATTTTCTCTTTGAGAAAACGTTTCTGGTTTGGCGAGTGGTCCTTCCTAATATGTTGGAGTGTGATGACAAAAGTTAAAATGTTGATAACAATGGTGGTGGTGGCACAAGAAGTAGCAGTACCATACTTTTGTGTGATTAGGGCCCATATCATTGCTGCCTCTGGTTTTCAAGTGCCCCAGAAGTAGACCAAACATATCCATATTCAAGTTGGACATTGATGCCTTAAAGATAAACCAAGGAAAGGCTTAAAATAAACCACTACAAAAATTTTCATGTTTCTGTCTCTGCCTTCAATTAGCCTTCAAACATTTTCATAGATAAGATACTATAGTACATTCCTCCCACTTAACATTTCATCACATAAAGTCACTTTCTATACTAATTAAACCTTTTTGGCTAATAATAACATTTCAATATACTCAGGAGGACCAGTTCAAAGTGTTTGTTATGCAAAACTTTTCTCAAATGGAAGCCAAAAGCCAATGAAATTTTCATAGGCTATAAGACAAATAATGATGAGCCTAACATTAAGGATTCTTTTATCAGACGAAGAAACGAAACAAAGTATATATACAAGAAGAAAATGTTAGAAGTGAATTTGTAAGATGAGGTTTGCAGCTCACTTATATACTATACAATGATGATTTTAATATCATATTAGAAGTGAGCTTTAAGTCACTCAACTTCACAAAACCGACTTGTAAGATGAAGTTTACACCTCACTTATATACTATGAAATTGTTTTATCTATCATCGATGTAAGATTTACAACAGAAAAGGTACCAAATTCTTAACTTATTTCTTTAACACAAAATAATAAGCTTTTATTACATTTGCATATAACCATACCCAACATCTAAATTTAATTAGATAAAAAAAATACAAAATTTTGTTGATCAGTATATAACTGATTTTCAACCATGTCACTGTCCAGGTTTATCTCTGTCACAAAAACAGAAAAAAAAAAAAAAAAAAT
>Ga0214545_1000869_pt1 | contig 52964 bp, 21 predicted proteins | sample CNSS4metaG_FD_160064 | JGI IMG/M metagenome (GOLD analysis project Ga0214545, IMG submission 160064) | Root nodule microbial communities from cowpea collected in UCLA plant growth center, Los Angeles, California, USA - CNSS4 | ecosystem: Host-associated > Plants > Roots > Nodule | place: USA... | reverse complement strand
GTAGATATATGTATATATATATATATATATATATATATAGATATATATATATATATATATATATATATATATATATATATATATATATATATATCAAAAAGATGGTTAGAGATCACAAGTAAAGACAAAGTAAGAATGAGTTAGACATAAAGTACATTTTTTTTAAATGAATCTCTATTAACACAGAAAAGTGGAGCTTTCTTGGTAAAAAATCAAAGTGGTGAAAATTGTTATTCCTAGTACTGAATCTTTTGATCTCAAAACCATAATCACCAAACAAGAATCCAGTTCTATATAAACTTTCCTTGACATTCCTTCTCCTACGTTGGAAACGATGCATTCATAACACGACAAGATAACACCCGATAATCTTTGAGCAAACATAAGAACTTGTCACAAAAGTTGCAAAATCTGCAATTACAAGCACACAAAATCCAACATAAGTTATACCGTAAAATTCACCACTTTATGTTAGTTTGCTTTATGAATTGTTTTCATATGAGATAGCAAGAAAAGAAACTTATGATGCAGTGAATTATTGAGAATTTTATGGTTTTAATAGATTCATGATATGAAGATGAAACTGGTATGAGGTAAATCAAGTCAACACTCGCGTGAACATTTTTTTTCTCATAGATTGGGGAAACTTGCTACGTACGTAGACATGTAATAGGTAGGTCCAAGGAAAAATATATACGAGGATTATGTTCTGTTTTAGGATTAACTATGTTTTTGTCGCTTAAGTGAATTTTAAAATTAGTCTATTTTGAAACTTTGAACTAATTTAGTCTTTCATCTTTCAAAATATTTGGATTTAGTCATTTTAATCAACTTTTGTTAAATTTATTTGACATTTCAAACGCGTTTCATAATAGGATTTGACTTAAAATTAAAGCAAAAATGTGTCAAACTGAATAAACAACTTAAATATAATCCTAAAATATGTCTGAAATATCAAATAAATCTAATGAAATTTAATTAAAATGATTAAATTTATATATTTTGAAATATGAAAAATTAAATTGGTCTAAAATTTTAAAATTAATAAATTTTAAAATTCATTAAAATTAAGGGATAAAAACATATTTAATCACTCTGATGTATGCAATTATTGTCACCTTTTATTTACTTTTCTTTCTCCTTTTTAGTAATTTAGAAAGCTCTGAGCAAGTTCTTGAGCGTTTCTAACAAGGCAAGGCAAAAGTACATAAACGCGTTACCGAGAAACAATTCACACGCTGAAAATCTCAAATCAGCTTTTCATTTATTTGAATAATTTTTAACGATGAGAATTTGAAAAGGAAAAAAAAAATATATATATTTATTGTTCTATTGAGTGCTTATACAAAAAGTAAAATGATTAACTATATGGGTCGAAGGAAAAGAGATAAAAAGGAAATAAAAATGATAGACGTAAAAAGAATGAAATGAAAAAGAAGAGAAAGAAGAAAGAAAAATACGAATGATATAAATTTTTAATCTCAAATTTTTTCTTCTATTTCTTTTAAAAATAAATAATTTATTGTTGATTGAAAATTAAAAATATCTGTTTGTTGATTGAAAATTAAAAATATCTGTTTGAAAAACATGTATTAAGGCTTATTATTAAATCTTATCATTAGTATATTATGTGAATGGATAAAATTAGCATTATCATTAGTTATACAGGAATTAAATGACTTGTTAACACTCAATCAAGATTATCTAATATTGGAAAATTGAAATATAAAATCTGTAATAAAAAATTTTATGAAGACTAAATTTACACTTTCTGAAACTGTATACAACTAAAGTGAATGTAGGAAAAAAAAGAAGATAAATATTCATCCCTACAAATCTTGGCTATGGTTAGAATCTATGTTTCACTAAACCAATGAAAAAAATAATTTATATGTAATTATTTTTAAGTAGTTATTATAAAAAAAAAGTGTGTTAATGTAACTAATTTTAATTAATACTTTTTTTACACCATAGAGGAAAGTGGAAAAAGTGGTTATGAATTGTTAAATTAATTATACAATGCTGTCTAAAAAATTAGAAATGTCACTTTTAAATTAGAATTTAATCAAAATGCAGTCTAAGGACAATTTCTTTATATTATCATCCAATCATTAACAATCTTGTTATATCATTATTCAAACACAAATTATATAATCACAAACTATGTTTTTATATCAGTATGCAATCACAAATTCTCTGTCATGTGTAATAATTTTGTTGCTGTCATAAACAGTTTCACACATCCATTAGCTACAAAGTTTATATATAGGATAATGATCACATGACAGGCCTCAAAGTTAACCAAATGATCTCAAAGTTACATCATCACTAACTAAGTAGTAGCCTCATGCTTCCACAACACTCAAATTTTCAAGAACAATGACAGTGGAAGTTTACAAGGGAAACTCAATTGCAAGAGTTTTTCCAATATAACAAACACAAGAACCCTACTAAATCATAATTTATTGTACAACCACACTTGAATTCACTGCACTTCAGGGGAAGAAATAGGTTCCCTCAGTATACTGATCAAAATGCTGAGGATTGTTCATGAAGCTTGCTAGTCTATGATTACCTGCAGACCCTTTATACTTATTCCACCAACTCATGTAACTGCTTCCCTTCAAGAAAATCTCTGGTGACACTTCATACCTTTTCAGTGATTCATAAACATACTTCTCAAATTCAAGCAACTTCCCTTCTACCTCTTTATTCTCTTTCAAATTCTCCAACTGTCCACACAAAAGGAGAGCCTCTTCAAGCTTTGCCCAAAAGCAAGAATCAAAGGTTAAAATCGATTCCACATTCTTTCTGGTGTTGCCGTTTGAATCAGCTTTTTGTTTCTTATCTTCTTCCAGCCACTTCTCCAACACTGCATAATGTCTAGACCTTCCTTTAGCCTCATAGTCTTTACAAAGACCTTTTGCATAGTATTCAGCGATGTATAGAGGCTCAACCATTCTCCTGTAGTTAGTTCCAGCAAAAAGCCAGCGAGTACGAAAGGCTGCAGCTTCTGTCTGAGGTTTCATCTCTGCTTCTTCAACCATGTCACTCCAGTAGTTTCTGAGCCTTTTCTGCGACGGAATAACATCTTGGTCATCTGTTGAGGCCTCCTTTTTGAAGCAGTCATAGTACCCAATACCTTGACTTTTACAAAGCTTCTTGTACAATTCAAAATTTGCCATGTCTATCTTCATTATATTCAATTTCTTGGATGGATCAAATTTCTCCTTCTTCTGGGACATGAATTTATTCTCCAGTTCTTCCAACTTTGTTGCCAAAGCGGTTATATCAATGTTCTGGTGTTGTTGCTTCTGTAAAATCAAATTTAGATGATATTATGAAACAAATGTACTCAAGAAATTCTAGTCTAGTTACACACAAGACTAATAAGATTTAGAGAGCATACATGTGTAGAATCATAGATATTGTTCTGTAATCAAATTTGGAATTTCATAGATAATACATGATGAAATATTTCATTGAATGTCATCATGTATTATCAAGTTAACTCTTGATTCGATGAGAAAACGGCATTTGTAGTATTACTTATAGGTTCTGTTCTTACTTTAAATGCAAGCGATTTAGAATTTGAAAGATATTCAGCTACCTGCATATCTAGTGCTGCACACAACTGCAAACCGATACTTGCATTCAGTGAAGTAGAATGTGTCAAGTTCATCCCCTGTAGGTTAAAGTCCCTGCAAATTGCTTTACGATTGAGATTTTGCACAAGTTTTCCATAATCTGGGACCTCAAAACCTTGACTTTGATCATTGATTGAGCTCACAAGAAGCTCCAAAACAGACTCGGGGTTCTCAAAACAAGAAGAACCTGTATCAGAACAGAAGATAAATGTCCCAAAAGGCATGTAAGCACTTGGGTGGGGATTCAACTTCTTGAGAAGTGAGTCTTTGCAAGAGACAACATGTAGAAAGCAAGAACTCCATGTAGAACTTCGTGATATGGCTTGTTGCAACCTTTTGTCACCAACAAGAGGAGAACCAAAGGTGATGCAGAGAGGCCGTTTCTTCCCTGAACCAATGCTATCTAACAGCAACACAGTAAAGAGTGAAGCTATTGCTCCTCCAACACCATGTCCAGTAACAATCAATGGATGGGAGCTATTAATCTGCATCAGTATTTCCATTGTTACAAGGGCTCACACAGGAAGAACAATAAATTCTAAGCAAATTAAAGAAATAAAGTGTGTTTGATTTCAACTTTCAAAAGTTATTTTTAGTTTTCAAAAAGAAAAGTCAAAAATGACAGAACAGAAATTCACAGTGACTCACTCTAGAGCTTGGACTACAAATCATGCAGGCCACATAAGAAATGTAATATCTTAATCAATCTATTGTGTTTCAGATTGCAACTTTTCAAATAGAAACCACAAAAATAATGAAAGGGGAAGGAGAAGATGTACCTTGGACTTCAACTCATCAAGCTTCTCAAGATTGTCAATGACTAGCGAAACTGCAGACCCATTAAGAGAGAACTCTGGAATTTTCTTGGTACATAGAAACTCTAAGCGGTGGAAGTTATTGTTCTCCTTGAGATAAGAAGAAGAAACCAATTTCTGCTGAGGATCAAAATCATTCCTGACCTCAAACACCACAATCGTCAAATCCGATTCCTCCCGAACTTTCCAGAACAATCCGTTCCCCACGTGGGGAACCATATCTTCATCACGTGAGGAGATAACACCCCATGTTTTTAGAAGAAGACGAGAGCTTGTGACAAAGGGTGCTTGCACAATTCCACTGCTAAATCTGCAATCACAACAAGTTCACAACACAAAGTTAATCAGACACAAACAATCAAACAAACATGTTGGTTGCATAGGATTCAATTCAAGTGTTTCAAGTTTATGACTTTTGAAACACAAAACAAAACCCAACAAGCAAAATCGAGTGCAGGAAGAGTTAAGGTTGCACATACGATTGAGTAACGTTCATGGTGGTGTGAGTGAGAAAGTTGAAAGGAGGTATGAGAGGTGTAAAGAAGAGGAGAATTGAGTTGAAGATGAATGAAGATTATGAAATTTAATAGCAAATGCAACTGTGGAAAGAAACTGCGTGGAAGATCCATTTGCAAGCAAAGAAGTAGAGTTTATCAGGTCAATGCACGTTAACTTTAGCTTATACAACAAATAAGTCTGAGAGAGATGTTCTGAGACATGATATATAGCATTAGTTAATTTTATCAATTATATCCTTACTTTTTTATTCTTTTTTAGTTAAAATTAAAAAAATATCAAATTTTATAATTATTTTTTATGATCAACAAAATTTATGGTATCTCTTGAATTTTAGTAAAACAACCTGGAAAAATATATAAAGAGAAGGGATACATTATATGTTAGTGAATGAGAGTTTAATTATGGAATGGTTCAAGATTAGGTAATGATTATACACAATCTTTGAAATATTCTTTATTTTCAGATAAAACTTTAAATAGTTTATAAACTTTTATCACTTTCACTCCTTAATTAATGAATTTGTCTTCAATTTATAAATTTATAGCTTTTAATAAGTTGTAGTTTTAAACATATTTTTATTCTTTATAATAATTTTTTATTTTTGTCTCTAATCAAAGTAACATTATTTTATTTTGATTTTGATTTTTTCCTATTTAAAACACTGTCTAAACAAACATAGGAATCAAAATCAAAGTAAAAAAATTAAATAATAGATAATATATATATATAAGTAACATTATTTTATTTTGATTTTGATTTTTTCCTATTTAAAACACTGTCTAAACAAACATAGGAATCAAAATCAAAGTAAAAAAATTAAATAATAGATAATATATATATATATATATATATATATATATATATATATATTAATTTAAGTGATAATGTGTGTGCGTATAATGCAAAAGATGAAAAGCTCTATAAAATAGAGTATAAATATCGATAAGTTTATTGGCAAAAGAAATGGAAAGAATCTTAAGTAGACCCAATTGCACTTTTCATACATAATGTCACAATCAAGTTTAATATGATTAGTATATTCATAAAAAAAAAATGAAGAGTTGATCTATTCTCACAAAAATAAAATAGCAATATAATTGTAACTAACATGAAAATCGCTAAGTAAATGAATCATTCAAATTCAGAAGTTGTATTAGCAAAAATTCAATAACACCACAATCGTCAAATCCGATTCCTTGTAAACTTTTCACAACAACAATGATTTAAGAAAAAAATTTCTTGCACAAGCCTCCTTCTGTAACAAAATAATAATAAAAAAAAATTATAGTAGATGAAAAAGATAAGTGTGATGGAAGAAGATGAATATGGATGAAGGATATGAGTGTAGATGAAGGAAGTAAATATAAAGGAAGGAAATGAGTGTGGATGAAGATGAGTATGAGAATATTTACATTAAAAATGAAAGAGTAAAATTGTGTGAGGAAATTTGTCATATTTAAATATGAGTGTTTGAATTAACAATAAATTATGATTCATATTTGTTGCCAGGCACAAAGTCATAGCATGTAAATTAACATCAACTTTATCGATGTTAACTTAAATAAATATAACTAAAAACAAGTAAGATTAGTCTCGATTAGATCAATGTTAACCTTATAACACTACCATAAATATTTTTACTTATGTTAGCATTGTTTTATGATTAGTAAGTCGACTTTATTAGAATTCAACATCGAACGAATATTATTATCATCGGCTAAGCCGACTCTAATTTGAGAACGTAAATCCCACACTAACACATTTATTTTTATTAAAAGAAGTTAAAAATGGTTAGTATCGACTTAGAGTTTGCAATAGCTAAATCATTTTAAAATAATTTTACATTTTATAATCTTTTCTTATAAACAAAATTAACATTTTGTGTCACGTTATAGTTGGACAAATCAACTTTAATAGTGTCTGAAATTTGATCGACGTTAACTTTGAAAGTTAATTTAGTTTTCCTGTAGTGCAAATATATTACTACTTAGGAGATATTATTATGTTACATGTTTTTATTGGGTAGACACATGTTTCTTTTATCTCCTAATAATAGATATAATCATCCTCGGCCATCAAAATGTATCAGCTATATGTACTAGATATAGTCGACTTGGATCCTCCTTCTTGATAGGTTATCCCAACTTAATCCACCTAAAATATAAAAAATCGTAGGAGGCTCTCAAGGCTTGACAAAAAGTAGAATAAGGATCGAGCTAAATTGGTATCTAAATTAGTTGTCAATAATGTTTAGTTTATAAATTGATACCAAAATTGATCATTATAGTGACTAATTATTTTTTGTCATTAAAATTGGTCATTATTCCAAGATTTTCTTGTAGTCTACTACGACTTCATAAATTAAATACTTCATTGGTAAGTATCGATAAAATATCCTAAAGTATCTTACACGAATACGTGATCCCAAAGTATCAGACACGAATACGTGATTCAAATTAAAGTATCGGTGATTCAAATTAAAGTATCGGCGCATCATAGTCTGTTCAAAATAAAAAGAAAGGAAGAAACTTGTGATGCAGTGCATTATTGAGAATTTTATAGCTTTAATAGATCAATGATATGAAGATGAAGTCAGTGGTATGAGATAAATCAAGTCAACATTTTCTTCTCATAGATAGAGGAAACTTGCTACGTACGTAGACATAGCATTGTTAGGTTCAAGGAAACACATACACGAGGCATTGCTCAGTGCTTCTTCAAAGGCAAATGCAGGTTACTTTGCTCACTGATTTAGCTTCTTCAACCTTCAAAACTGATAGTAGCAAGTTGCATTCTGTTTCAGCAGTTGCATTCATACTTGAAGTAATGATTGTTCCAAGCTAATCATGTGCTGAGTAATAATTTCCTCAACTGGACTGAACTTTGCATTGCGTACTTCATCACAGCACTGAAATGAGCTCTCCAAACAGCACTCCTACAGTTCACTGCACAAGAACCTTAAAATTCACTCTGCACTGAAATTCCAAGAAATCTCAAGGAGAAAAAATTAGCTTAGAAAAACTCTACAAAACCGAGACTCGTCAGTTATCTACTTATGTTAGTGATTGATTGGTGAAATGATTTGTAATAATGTAACTCCAAAGTAGGTTAGGGCGTTACAATGCTTCCATTACACTCAAATTTTCCAGAACAATGAGAGTGGAAGTTTACAAGGGAAAGACAACTGCAAGAGTTTACAATAAGACAGCACAAGGGATGACAAAACAAAGATCCCTACCAAAATCAACAAAGGAAATGCAGAATGATTAAATCATAATTTATTGTACAGCCAACCACACTTTGCATTCGCTAGTCTATGATTGCTCATGAACCCTAAACCCTAAACCCTAAATTCTTCAGGAGAAGAAATAGGCTCCCTCAGTATACTGATCAAAATGCTGAGGATTGCTCATGAAGCTTGCTAGTCTATGATTATCAGCAAATCTTTTATACTTATTCCACCAACTCATGTAACTGCTTCCTTTCAAGAAAATTTCTGGTGACACTTCATACCTTTTCAGTGATTCATAAACATACTTCTCAAAGTCAACCAACTTCCCTTTTACCTCTTCATTCTCTTTCAAATTCTCCAACTGTCCACACAAAAGGAGAGCCTCTTCAAGTTTTGCCCAAAAGCAAGAGTCAATGGTTAAAATCAATTCCACATTCTTTCTAGTGTTGCCGTTTGAATCACTTTTTTGTTTCTTATCTTCTTCCAGCCACTTCTCCAACACTATATAATGTCTAGACCTTCCTTTAGCCTCATAGTCCTTACGAAGACCATTTGCATAGTATTCAGCAATGTCTAGGGGCTCAACCATTCTCCTGAAGTTAGTTCCAGCAAAAAGCCAGCGAGTACGAAAAGCTGCAGCTTCTGTCTGAGGTTTCATCTCTGCCTCTTCAACCATCTTACTCCAGTAGATTCTGAGCTCTCTCTGCCACTGAACAGCATCTTGGTCAATTGTTGAGACGGCCTTTTTGAAGCAGTCATAGTACCCAATACCTAGACTTTTACAATGCTTCTTGTACCATTCAAGTTTTGCCATCTCTATCTTCTTCATATTCAATCTCTTGGATGGATCAAATTTCTCCTTCTTCTGGAACATGAATTTTTTCTCCAGTGTTTCCAGCTTTGTTGCCAAAGCATTTATATCAATCTTCTGGTGTTGTATCTCCTGTAAAATCAAATTTCGATCAGATCTTATGAAAAAATTTGCTACCAAATTATAGTCTAGTTACAGACAAGACTAATTTGCTCACCAAATTATGTCATCATATATTATCAAGTTGAAACTCTTAATTTAATAAGAAATTTGCCCTCATAGTATTGCTTATAAGTTCTGTTCTTACTCTAAATGCAAGCGGTTTAGAACTTGAAACATATTCAGGTACCTGCATATCAGATGTCAATCCCAGTGCTGCACACAACTGCAAATAGATACTTGCGTTCAGTGAAGTAGAATTTGTCAAGTTCAGTCCCCGTGGGGTAAAGTCCTTGCAAATTGCTTTACGATTGAGATTTCGGACAAGTTTTCCATAATCTGCGACCTCAAAACCTTGACTTTGATCACCGATTGAGCTCACAAGAAGCTCCAAAACAGACTCGGGGTTCTCAAAACAAGTAGCACCTGTATCAGAACAGAAGAGAAATATCCCAAAAGGTATGTAAGCACTTGGGTGGGGATTCAACTTCTTGGGAAGTGAGTCTTTGCAAGAGACAACATGTAGAAAGGATGAACTCCATATAGCTTCTTGCAACTTTTTGTCACCAATAAGGGGAGAACCAAAGGTGATGCAGAGAGGACGTTTCTTTCCTGAACCAATTCTATCTAACAGCAACACAGTAAAGAGAGAAGCTATTGCTCCTCCAACACCATGTCCAGTAACAATCAAGGGATGGGAGCTATTAATCTGCATCAGTATTACCATTGTTACAAGGACTCACTCACATAGGAAGAACAATAAATTCTAAGCAAATAAAAGAAACAAAGTGAGTTTGATTTCAACTTTCAAAAGTTATTTTTAGTTTTCAAAGAAAAGTAAAAAATGACAGAACAGAAATTCACAATGACTCACTCTAGAGCTTAGACTACAAATCATGCAGGCCACATAAGAAATGTAATGTCTTAATCAATCTATTGTGTTTCAGATTGCAATTTTTCAAATAGAAACCACAAAAATAATGAAAGGGGAAGAAGGAGAAGATGTACCTTGGACTTCAACTCATCAAGCTTCTCAAGATTGTCAATGACTAGCGAAACTGCAGACTCATTAACAGAGAACTCTGGAATTTTCTTGGTACATAGAAACTCAAAGCGGTGGAAGTTATTGTTCTCCTTGAGATAAGAAGAAGAAACCAATTTCTGCTGAGGATCAAAATCATTCCTGACCTCAAACACCACAATCGTCAAATCCGATTCCTCCCGAACTTTCCAGAACAATCCCCTACCCCCGTGGGGAACCACATCTTCATCACGTGAGGAGATAGCATCCCATGTTTTTGAAAGAAGAGAAGAGCTTGTGACAAAGGGTGCTTGCACAATTCCACTGTTAAATCTGCAACCACAACAAGTTCATAACTCAAAGTTAATCAGACACAAACAAGCAAACAAACAAACATGTTGGTTACATAGGATTCAATTCAAGTGTTTCAAGTTTATGACTTTTGAAACAAAAAAACAAAACCCAACAAACAAATTGAGTGCAGGAAGAGTTAAGTTGTGACATACGATTGAGTAAGATTCATGGTGGTTGTGTGAGTAAGAAGAGGAGAATTGAGTTGAAGATGAATGAAAATTGTGAAACTTAAAAGAAAGTGAATAGTGGAAACTGCGTGGAAGATCCACTGGCAAGTAAAGAAGAAGGTCAACGAAGCGCGTCAACATTACCTCATTAAACAAATAAGTCTGAGAGAGATGTTCTCGGATATGTCGTGTGTTCACATTCGATTTTAAACTTTTTTTTTTTTTTTACGCACTGTAAAGAGAAAGGAGAAATTATATGCTATTGATTGAGACTGTAATTATGCAAGCTTTAAGATTTGGAAATGATTATTTTTAATGATCAGATAAAACTTAATTATAAACTATAAACTTTTATTAGTTTCATTACTTATTTAATGAACCTCACTTCAATTTATAACTTTTAATAAATTGTAGTTTTAAATATAGTTAGAAGAAACGCTTAGTTATTGGAGTTAAACATCTAAGAACATTTATGATCACAAATACAATATATAGGGTCAAGCTTGTGATTTTCTAATTCACTTGATATAATTCTTAGTTTAGTGAGAAAATGTCACTAATTATAGTGTCACCTTGTTGATTAATGTTAATTATTTTTAAAGATTAAAAATCCTAAATAAATTCCATTGAGAATATTGTGACCTAAAATATTTATATACCATGGTATCACCATATGGTTGCATCACTTCCAAATATATTTTATTATATATCTCTCTAATGAGTTAAGATATCAAAATATATGGTAAAAAAAAAAGTAGGTAGACTTTTTGCCATCACCCACTAAAATTTAAGATATTTTTATTAATATATTATTTGAAAACTTTTGTACGAGATATATGTTATGAAGGGTCTTTATGTAAGCTTTTCTCATATAGAGAGAAAAATATAAAAAAATTTAATTTTTTTTTTTTGTAAATTAAAATTAAGAAAGTGTAAATTAAAAGTAATCTTTAAGAAACAATATAAAAAGTATGTACAAGTTAATCCATACATAAATTAATTTTAAATTTTTTTGTTATTTTTTTAAAACGTGTTTTCAAAATATATCCAAAAAACTCGAAATTAAGATAGGCACAAATCTTCATCGACGAGTTTAGAGAGAGACCCATCTGCTTTACATTAAAATTGGGCCTTATGACCCATTTAAGTCTAGAACTTTCAAGACCAAAATATAAAATGTCATTTCTTTTTGCACCCATAGTTTTCGTGTGCACTCATATGGAAGTGATTAAAAGACCAAACTGTCTCCTTACCATCGCCACCCCTTCTTTAAATGTTGTATTATGAATGGACTTAAGAAAAAAAGTGTTTTGAATTTCGGAAGTCATTTTTTTACATAAAAAAAAATGTTTTTGGGAATATGTAATGTGAAAAAATACTTTCAAATTACATAATTAAAATAGAAAAATGATATTTTAATAAAATTTGACAAACTACTTATTTAGATAAAAAAAGTGTTATTTTTATTACTTCATTTCAATTAAAAATAAAAAATAATCTATGTTAATACTATTTATAAAAAGTTTATCTAAGTTTGTCTATATTTTTTTTCAAAAACTCATTTTTCATTAAAATAACACTTAAAAAAATAACCAGTTTCAAACATACTTTGAACCTTCACAATGCAAACTTTTTTTTATTAAGAAATTATTTCTACGTTGTGCAAACTAAAAGCTTTTTTTAAATGATTTCAAAAATGAATAAATTTTCTTTTAAGTTTTTTTTTTCAAGAAGTAAAAAGATTTTTGATTCAAAATAAACTTTCAAATTACAGAATTTAAAAGTTAAAAATAACTTTCGAATGGTATAATTCAAAATATATTTTTTTATGCAAAAGAACATCTTAGATTTTAAAATTCAAAAATCATTTTTCAAAGATAAAGGGAAAATTTTCCTACTTTCAGATGTCCGTAAGAAAATATGCTGGTTCAAGAAGAAATCAAAATCTAAAAAGGCTGTGTTTCTACGTTACGAAAGTATAAAAGACGAAAAATATTTTATAACACGCAAAAATTATTTAAAAAATCTTCAATTATAGCTTTTTGAAAAACAAACAAATTAAAAATTTAAATCAATTGTTTATTTCAATAACTTTATAAAAAATTATTAAAGCATTTTTTATAAGCATCTATGACAAGGGTCGCTCTTCACTTTTGGGAAAAAATTGTTCACTTTTTTTGCTTCAAATAAACCACCGTTACTTCCTAGGTAACTTGCTTATAACCTGTTTGTTCCAATGTCACAACCAAGAAAGTTACCATTTATAGCTCAAGCTACTGCAATTGAAATCTAGAGCTTTAACCTAAGGCATTACTCTGTGATATGCTTTTTTCAATGCAGTTCAATCAAAGCATTCTGAGAATGGTAGATAGGCGTGATTTATTATTGGCGTCCCCATGCTTGAATCAATGCCAACAAAAGGACAAGTAAAGGATGTATCACCCACCTCATAACATCTCAAAAAGATGTGCCCAAAAAGGAATCAAAATCTTCAAAAGGGTCACCTTCAAATTAATTATGCAGTTCTCAAATCTGCATTAAAGATATCACCGCAAGAAATTATAATTCTCAAATGAGTACACCAAAATACTTCCTCATATTAATCATATGATATTTCATGGACCACACTGATCCTATAGACAGCACAAAATAGTGCTGAACCAATGGATCAACACTTGTATAATTTATGATGGTTATTAAGTACACCAGCAACTTGATCAAACCACATACTCATCCATGCATTCAAACTTGATAACTTGAAAGAAAAAGAAAAACTTAGGTGCTACTAAATAATAGGTGGAGGATTCTACGGGCACTTGTATTTGTTGCCATGAGTCAACATATCAGTGTAGCATTTGCCACACTTTTCTCTGTTGCCATAAGTTCCAGGAGGAACACATCTGCAACGGTAGCAACAGGTCACGCATGCCCTCAAACAAAATTTCTTCCTTGAGTGCAATTGGCACCTACCATCACACAGTGGAAGACAATCTGAAAAGAAAAAAATGCAGAGAAAAAGCCTTCAGTTATTATTCCTTCGGTGTATCTCAGTTAGCATTTAAAGAGAATGTCACATTAACAAACAAAGGTTCTCTTCTCTTCTCTCACATGCATCATGAGATCAGAGATTGACTCACATTCAGATCAGGTTTTTCCATAACCAAATTTGACAAGTACTTCTGACTAATATATAATTACAAACATAAGATAGCTTGTGTTGTTATTCTTAAACATATTTAACCAATTTTAATCCATGTCAGTTGAAAGTACACTGACCAAAATACATTAAAAAAAGTGGCAAAAATCATATCATTCAATTACAATAGGCACTGTAGAGAAGTTCTTAGAGACATACCCTTAATTGACTTCACTATTGGAGATGGAGGAGGAGGAGGGTAAACCACTGGGGGTGCTGGTGTTGGTGGCTTCACTTGTGGTGGTGCTGGTGTTGGTGGCTTCACTTGTGGTGGTGCTGGTGTTGGTGGCTTCACTTGTGGTGGTGTTGGAGCTGGTGGCTTCACTTGTGGTGGTGCTGGAGCTGGTGGCTTCACTGTTGGGGACTGAGGAGGGGGTACCTTAGCAGGGGGTGTGGTTGGACTTGGTGTGGTCACTGGCCCTGGAGGGGAAGGAGTTGGTGCCTTCAGTGGTGGTGCAGGTGAAGGTGCAGAAACTTTAGAACTTACATAGTTCACCTATGCCAAATGCCATGTTCAACTTTCTCAACAACAGTATTCATTTATACATATGCTAATGTGCAAACACTGATGCATTCACCTTAAAAGTTGTGACACAACACAAAGATTAAGTGTATAATTGAAGAAAGTTTTGGTACTTAAGTTTGACTCAAAATTATGTATGAAAACATGGTTTTCAAAAACAAATCAAGACTTGCTTTTACAGAGCTACTTTTCAGTTAAAATTATAATGTAGACACATACTATTGAAAGTTATGGTGTCTCAAAACAATAGTAAGTCTCTAAACTGTGGTTAGAGTCTCTCAGACTTAAAATCAAACATTGTTTAAGTGCTTTTTGATTTCTGTTGAGACCAACTGAACCTGGATCTAACTCTTTATTTCCTTCTCAGTTTACACAGTAAAAACTGAAATATCTTCTTTCAGAGTTTCAAGGAGTCTCCAACCATACATGTAATCTGTGCTACTAAAGAATATATGTTTTCTTGGTTAGTTTAAAATATCTTCTGTATCTGTGTCAATGCAGAGATTGTCATTGTTAAAGAAGAAGAGAAAGTCATGAGAAATTGAAAAAATAGTGTGCTGCTTTTTTAACTGTTTCTCCATCTTCCTTAATGATCTAAACAAATTGTGCTTTTTTGTGGTATGTGTGTAGACAGCTCTATAAATCACATTTTGTTGTCAACTCAATCTTTTAAAAGGACAAACAAAATCAATAAATTGGTCAAAATCTGAACTTGACAATAAGGTAGCTAGATTAGACACTCTTAATGAAAGATAATAAACAAATCATACTAATAACGACAAAAACAATTTCAAAAAGAAAACCTTTTAAAGCAAGGATGTAGAGAAACCAAACAAAACTAAAAGGAAAAGTTTGAGTGAGTGAGTGAGTGAGTGAGCATACCACTGTCTTAAGATCTTCTTCATGAGAAAAAACCTGCACAAGAACATGAAGGTGAGTTGTTCATGTTGAAGCAGAAACAGTTGAAGGAACAAAAACACTTCAAAGAGTGTGTACCTTTGAGGTAACCACTAGAAAAATGGCTAGAAGAAAAATGGAATTGGAAGCCATTTCTGGAGCAGGGACCAGAAATGTGGGAAGAAGAGTGTAGAGCTTGTTGGACAGTGTTAAGAAAGAACTGGTTCTTGGTGTATTATATAGAGGTCAAGAGAAAAAGTTAGGCACGGTAGCAGAAAAACACGTTTTAGGTCTGAAGAGTGTTGTAAATAAAATTTTGTAATATATTTTTTTGCTGGTTTAAACATTTGTCTCAAATTCTGAATAAGGTTTAACAATGTATAATGTACAAGTGAAGAAATTTCGTATGTTTATTATTTTGAGATTATAGATTGAATGCTATGTTATGTTATGTTGTATTGTGAGTGATGAAAATTTCTCAATTTTCTTCTGTCATGAATCTCTCAGCAAACACTACAAAAACCTTTTCCAAACAAAATACCAACGAAACAAATCATATCTTAGAGGCACAAAGCAGAGAAATATTGTTAAATTTTTGTTTAGGTTATATGATTATGGTGGGAGAATTAATACCTAGCTGTCACCAAGTTACACTGACTCAAACAGCTTCGACCCACGTGCCTCTAACATTGTGTCTGTGCAAGTAGCATTATCTTAATGCAGAGTTCTTATTATGAGAGTGTGTGTTACCACTAATCAATGCAGATTATGTATTTGAGAAATTGAGTCAATCCACAACCTATAGAGAACACAAGTCCAAAGTTAATGACATAAGTTATGACGAAATCTTGGTTTGACAACCAACTAGTCAAACTAATGCAATTGTTATTCTTCACAATATTAAAGGTGGGGTTATTAATTGTTATCCATAGAAACTTAGTTTATGTTAGAAAATTTACAATTACTCACGTATTCTAATCAACTAATTTAGTTAGACTCGTGATATTACGGTATGATACAATGTGATGAAACCTATACTATAATAAAAACGTTTATTAGTGTTAGAAGTTCCACCTTGGTCAGAGATTAGACAATTTCATATTATATAAGTGAGGTGTAAATCTCACCTTATAAACCAATTTTATGGAGTTGAATTAGACTTAAACTCTACCTCTAAAAATAAGTTTTAACTACTTAAATATGTTAATAAAATAAAGTATTTAATAAAAGAGATGTCTAACGAGCGCAATCAAAATAAAATAAAGTATTTAATAAAAAAGATGTCTAACAAGAAACTACAAGCACAATCAAAATAAAATAATGTAAAAAAATATGAAGAATAGAAGAAAAAGTTAGAATAATTAACCAAATGCTTCAAAACTTTTATAAGAGTAATGATCAAAAGTTTAATTTTATGTTTTTGGAAAGTTCTTAGAAGTCGTGTGTTTGTAATTGTTTAATTGATTATTTTTGAAACTTAAAAAAAAATTATACCAAACACTACTAAAAAAATTCATATTTTTTTATCAATTTTGTTTTGAAATTTTTTTCGTAGGAAATATTTACAAATTTTGTTGTAAGAAAATTTTTGCAAGAAATTACTACCAATTTTTTTGTAAAATATTTTGTATAAAATACTTTTTGCAACAAATTTTGAAGGAAATAATTATCCGCGAAGGAATTACCTATGAATTAAGATTCTTAGAATAAATGACAGAAAAAAAATTACAATTTTTTTTAACAAATTTGCAAATGTAATATAAAAATTTTTAGTAGTAAAACTTATTTTAATAAATATAATTATTATTATGAGGTATAATTGACTGCATTATTGTTAATTTATTATAAGAATATAAGAAAAATAATATAATCAATTATTTAGGTCATAATGAATTATGTGTGAATGCTTTTATTTCAGACCAACTTCATATTTGAGACATATAGTTGAGCAAGCCTCTTAATATAATACATTAGATTATTTAATATAACCATCAATGAAGTAATTTATTATTGGTTAATGTAACACTTTTGTAATTTAAAATATAATAGATTATGTTATCAATTAATATCTTTTTAAAACAATTTTTAAAATGATCTACGTTTCTTTAAAGACACAATGAATATGATGCATACATTTATTTGCACTTAATCTAATACATGAAAGCCATTTATTGATATATAAAAATTAAAATTGGCACCAATATAAAATAGAAGGTATATGATAAAAAAAAAACAAATTGAAGAGTTTTCAATCTTGAAGGTCGTTTGACCAATTAAACCTTAAATTCTAAATCTTAAATTTTAAATTATAAATTAATTTGAACAATAAAAAATGAGTACCTTGCATAAAGTGAAAAAAAAAACTTTTACAATCTAGAGGTAGGTTTGTTGTGTTTTTTATTGAAAATGAACATGGAAGAAAATAAAAGAAAAAAAGATTAATTTAAAATAACCTTAGCATAAAATAGAGGTTTAAGAACAGTATAATAGCGGGAAAAAATAAATAATCTGTTAATAATATATCTGTCTAATAGTTCAACCTAGAAAGGGATCAGAATTGATTAATGAGTCTTTCACTTGGTTAAGTGAAATCTTGAAAGAATCTTTTAAGTCTTATAACCCATTTAATCAATTTCGCAGTTCTGTGTTAATGGACTGTTTAATGCAATTAAGAAAGATTGTAAGAGAAGAGATAAATCAAGACACAACAGTTTATACTGGTTCGATTCAAGATGAATCTACGTCCAGTCTTCTCCTAAGTAAACCCACTTAGGAGGATTCCACTAATACAATTAGGATCCAAGAATTACAAGAACACCTATATAATTCTATAACCTAAAACCCAAGAACTTGATCTACCAATCAAGAACCCCCCCTAGGAGCAATGCATCCACGCAATTGCACCTAGGCCTACACTTCACACAATGAAGCAATTGTAATCAGAAATACAATAAAAAGAATCAAGAAACGAATACACCTATTGTTGTGCAGATTTGTCAATTTGCTCCTAGATTCAAGCTAGACCCATCAAGGTAGAATCAACCATCAATCTCTTTGAATCTTCACTTGAATGATCTTCAAGAATGCTTAAGAACTCTATGAATCTCAGAGGGCTGTTTCTCAGAATGTTTTTCAGTGATTTGTAACTTTTTTCCCGACTAAAACAAATTTCATAAAACAACTTTTATATAGAGTTCTCTGTTGTCATTAATGGATTAGGAATTTACCTAATCGATTATCATGAGTGTATTTTCACTGCCTTAGTGCAGTACTCACAGCTAATCCATTAGTTAAACAGCTAATCAATTCATGATTGTACAAGCAAGAGTGTGATGGTTAATTACAACTTAATGCAGACTTGATTTAGATATGATATTTCATACTAACAGCCTAATGCACAGCCTAACTAAAACAGGACTAATTCTAAACTGGTAATGCACATGAAGTGTAGTCTTGGACATCATCAAAACCATCTTCATATGTGTTGAAGTAACTCCTCCTTTCAACATAATCTATTATAATCACGACATAATCAATTATATAGTTAAAATGAAATAATAATAAAATAAGATAACTCGACACTCTAAACAAATTAACTTATATATTATTTTCTATTTGTTCAAATCCAACCAAATCAATATTATTCAAAAAATCATATAGATGAAGTAATATATCCATTAAATATTGTGTTTGTTTTTAGTCCTCCAATTTTTAGTAAAAATTGGATTTAAATAATTAAATCATGCATTTCTAAATATGAGAGACTAAATTGGTTGAAGGTTTTCAAGAGAGAATAAGTTTAATTTTTACTGAAAATTGAAAGACAAAAAACATATTTAAACCTTAAATACGAAACATAACTCATGTGAATAAAAATTATTAAATAAAACTAGCATCAAAAACATCAATATTAACTAATATTTTACATTTTTTAAATATTAAATCATTTAATTTATTAATTATTAAATAATATATTTTGTTTTATAAAAATATTTTTGAAGTGCAACAACAAATGCCTTTACAAATTTAATAGGAAAAAAAACTTGTTCAAGTTATAGAGTCTATTGTCTAAACTTTATAAAAAAAAATCATTTGTCGAAAAAACTTGAGTTGATTTCACTCTAATTATTTTTTGTTCTATTTTTATCGAAAAATATTAAATTGTTATTTTAATTTAGTTTTAATTTTAAAAAAATATAAATTAAATTAATTTTTAAAAATTAAGATCAAATTGAGAAAAAAAAATATTAAAAAGACCAACTTACACTTTTCATCAAAAATAAAGATCATATGTATAATTAAATCTAAGAAAAACGTTGAAATATAACTCTAGTTAATGACTGACCCATCTGATGACAAAATAAAGAAGTGTTCTTTAATTATCATAATTAATTATATGATACCTATAGTCCATTATGGTTGCATTTTTATTATTAAATAACATTATACAATAAACAATTATTCTTTTACTGATTTATTTTCACCTAAACATTTATTTTTTATGATTTATGTGGTTGTGTAGGAAAGTAAAGTCCATAAGGTACCTGGTGTGGTGACAGCTCATACATAAGATGTAGGGATGTGACTGAAAAGGAAGGACAGTGTGACCCATTATTTTATCATTCCTTTCTCACCATTTTTAGAGTCAACTTTATATAAAGAGGATAACAGCTATACACATCCAGTTTCGCTTTAAATGTCTCATTTTTTTATTAAATAAAAAAACTTAAATATTTTTCATATAAAAAACTTTGATTTCTATATTTTTGGGTTAAATATATTTTTCATCTTTCAATTTTTATTAAAAATTAAAATTAGTCTCTTTTAAAAATTTTAAACCAATTTAATCTCTCAATTCTATAAATACGTAAATTTAGTCATTTTAATCAAATTTTATTAAGTTTATTTCACATTTCATTATAGCATTTTAGTTTATTTATATCGTCTGACACATGTTTGCTTCAATGTTAGTTGAGAAACACGTTTGAAACGTCAAATAAACTTAACAAAATTTGGTTTGAATGACTAAATCCGCGCATTTATAAAGATGAGAGACTAAATTGGTTTAAAGTTTATGAGGTGACTAGTTCCAATTTTCACTACAAGTTGAAGAATTAAAAACATATTTAATCCTTATATTTTTTATCCTTATCAAACTTAAGAGTATTGTTTCTTAATTCTTGTGTAAATATAATTTTAGTTTTTATAAAAAGTTGTCTTTTAATTTTGGGTTAAATATATTTTTGTCTTTTAACTTTTAGATAAAATCAAAATTAGTCTCTTTTAAAAAAATTTGTCCAATTTAGCCTTCCACCTTTAAAAATATGTAGATTTAATCCTTTTAACTAAATTTGGTTAAGTTTATTTGATGTTTTAAACACATTTTTCAGCTAACATTGAAGCAAAAATGTGTTAAATGATATTAACAACTCAAATACTATAATGAAACGTATTTGAAACGTCAAATAAACTAAATAAAATGCATTTTTAGAATTGAGAGATTAAATTGAACTAAAATTTCAAAAATGAATTAATTCTATTTTTGAGTGAAAGTTAAGAGATAAAAAAATTATTTAATAATCCTTAAAATTTTGTTCCTTCAAAATTCTTAATTGTTTTCATTTCGCAATATTTATTTTAAAATAAATTAATAACATTTATATTACACATTTTAAGATTTTTTTTAAATGATATAAGTGAATGTTATATATAACAGTAATATGTGTTTTTTGAAATAGTTGTCTACACAATTAGTTAGTATTATAAATAAAAAAATATAAAAGTTGTGATCATTTTCAATTTTACGTGAATTAAATACAAATTTCTTACAGCAATCAAAATTATAACTTATTGATATTAAATTAAAAACATATTTAAGTTATTTTGACGTGTAAATCATATGAAAGATGAAGATATAACAAAATTGTAAAGTTTGAAATGAGACTGTTACTTTGTATTTATGCTAGCGTGCTTTTATGCTTTGAGAATATCAATGCTTCATGTATTTTTTCAATTTGGATTGTTTTTCATAAGTTGTTTGATCATAGTTAAGACATTGATAATCTGTTTAAACGTTTTAATATTAAAATAATCGAGATTTAATATTTTAATAATATTATCAATTTAAAATAAATTAATAAATATAATTTTTTTTAATTTTTCTTTATATTCATAAAAATTGAATTGGATAATAAAGTTTAGCAATACACGCACTCGTTTAGATCTGTTAGATAAATTCTTTTCAGTAACGGGTTGAAATTTTATCTCACACCATTCATATTATTCACATTTAAACAAATATAGATAACAAATACAAATATAACTAAAAAATGGTGCTGAATTAAATTATATAGTGTTTATTTTTCACTGTATAAAAACTGTTTCTAATATTGTCATATATTAAAAACTAAATTATAAGAAATAATTAAAATCAATATTTAAAAATTTTCAACTAATTTTATTAATTTTAAAAACTAACATTTTTTGGAATTTATTTTAGCCCTACAGAGTTTTGAAATTAAAAACTCAACCTCTTAAGTTTTTTATTTAAGAGTTAAATATGTTTTTTATCTCTTAACTTTTAATAAATTTTGAAATTAGTACAATTTAAAATTTTTGATTAATTTAATCCTTGATTATTCGAAATACATGAATTTAATCCTTTTAATCAAATTTTATTAGATTAATTTAATATTTTATATACATCTCAAAATTATATTTAAATTATTTATATTATTTAATACATTTTTACTTTAATATTAAATCAGATATTATTATAAATTCCATTTAAAATATTAAATAAATTTAATAAAATTTAATTAAAATAATTAAATTTATATATTTTAAAAAATAATAAATTAAATAAATTCAAAATTTTAAAATAAATTAATTTTAAAATTTATAAAAAAATTAAGAATTAAAAAATATATTTAACCTTTTATTTAAATAAATAATCGTATTGCAGAGATTGCAATTATCATAAAGGTTAAAAGACAACGCTGGGGTTCTCGGTAGTCGTGCTCTATTCTTCAGATTGCGTTATCTTCGTCGATGTGTCAGTATCAGAATAAAATGTTAAATAAAAGTATAATCATTTAAAAAAAAATCATATAATGTCGCATAATGTGAAACAGCTGGAATTTATATTAGCTGTGATTTATTTACAACGTAGTCATTATTCAACATTATTCAAAAATAATAAATTTATTTTAAAACTGTGGAATGACGATAGGAAATCTTATGATATCGCTAATATAGTTAGATTAAAATTGTTCGATACATTTAAAGTGTTTGAATTAGTTGTAAACTGATATTTTAATAATTCTGTGTTTCATATAAAATTAAGAGTTAAATATGTTTTTTGTCCCTTAATTTTTAGTAAATTTGGAAATTAGTCTATTTTAAAATTTTGGACCAATTTAGTCATTTATTTTTCGAAATATGTAAATTTAGTCCTTTTAATCAATCAAATTTTGTTAAGTTTATTTGACATTTCAAACACGTTTTAATATAGTATCTGACTTAATATTAAAACAAAAATGTGTCAAACAATATAAATAACTCAAATACAATTCTGAAATGCATACGAAACATCAAATAAACCTAACGAAATTTGATTAAAAAGACTAAATTTATGTACTTCGAAAAATAAATGACTAAATTAATTCATAACTTCGAAATAAACTAATTCCAAAATTCACTGAAAGTTAAGAAACCAAAAATATATTTAACCCTAAAATTAATGTACGAGCATGTTAGATAAAAAAGCTTAAAATCACGTTTTGGTTGTGTAGTTTCATGAATTCGTCATCTTTTGCTTCTATTAAATTTTAGTTGCGATTTCATTTTTCAATTTTTTTCATATAAAGCATTTTTTTATTCAATATTAGTATGTTCTATTCGTTTAAAAATGTTACACAGTCCTAAATAATAACAGTATCAATTACTAATCAAAGTGAAGTATTAATAGTAGGTTTAAAGATTAATTTTAATGTCTTATTTTGATGCGCGTGTGTGAATATATATATATATATATATATATATATATATATATATATATATATATATATATATATATATATATAGCTTAAATATTTAATATAAAAGATTGTGATTGGAGTAATTATAGTAATAAGAGCCGTTGGAATTATTTTTTATACGTGGGAAGAATCTATTTTTGTTATTAATAAATTAGAAAGAAAAAAATTTATTTTTGAAAATATCATTTATTAATAATTATAATTAAACGAGAATATATAGCTTAAAAATTTGTTTATTTGTATCAAGAACTATAAAATATATATATATATATATATATATATATATATATATATATATATATATATAAAATAGTTAATTTATATATTAAGAGTGAAATAAAATTTCTTAATTTTAAAATATTAGAAAACTAAATATGTAATTGAAATTTTATAGAAATAAAAGTTGCTTCCTTTGTCAAAGTATATAGAAAAAAAATGTATTTAAACCTAGATTTTAAGTTACATTGTTTTGTTTGTACTATTTAAAAAACTAATTTTAGAAAGTTATATATTATTATTATTATGTATTTAAATTCATAATTATCAGAACCAAAATTGAAGGGAAATGGTAATAAATTTATGTTAATTATAGTTAAAAGTTTTCACCGGATAAAAATTGTTCATAGTTTTTTAGTTTGACAATTTTTGTCAAATATATTAAAATTTTTAAAAATATAAAAAAATATATTTATGCAGACCTTTAATTTTTATTATTCATTATATTTTTTTATCATAAAGCTTAAGTGTTTCTTATGTGCTCGGTGATATAACTATTACAAAATATTAGACATTATATTATTTTTAATTAGAATTTATCATATTATTAAGTCAATAATAACTAATAATACAGTTATATTGATTTTAATTAATAATTACAGATTTGTTATTGTGTTTAAATTCTATCCATGCTATTATTACGTACAAGCTGTAAACTTGAAGTAAAAGACACGTAAGTTGACACATTTGTCTTTTTATTATCAATGCCTACTTTTTCAGTAAAAAAAAAGAATGTTTTTCATCCCTGCTTTAAAAAAATTAATAATTCAACTAAATTTATAATATATAATATTTAATTTGTAGATATATGTCCGATTTGTGGATATTAATTTGTAGATATATGTCCAATTACAATGTTGGTTAAAGTCTTAAATTTAATATGAATAAATTATCATCGGAGTTAACTATACTTATTTATAATTAATTAATTTGTTAAGTTATAAAAGGTTGCAGTGAAAATAAAAAAGTTATAACGGATTTTATGAGGTAAAATTTAAAGAATATTTTTAAAATGATAAAATGCGGTATTGGAAGTCCATATTGATCACAGATAAGATCCACATAAACTAGAAATAAAACAATTTCATAGTATATAAGTGAAATTTCATAGTATATAAATCTTACCTTACAAGCCAGTTTTGTGAGGTTAACTAAATTTAAAACTCAACTCTAAATTCATGTATGAGACGTATATATCATGACGATAAGGCCATTTCATAGTATATAGGTGAAGTTGAATTAGACTCAAAATCTACTTTTAACCTGTGATGAAAGTCTCTTAAAATTAAAGGAGATGTATATATCTTGACGATAAAACCATTTCATAGTATATAAGTGGAATTGAATTAGACTCAAAATCTATTTTTAACCTGTAATGAAAGTCTCTTAAAGTTAAAGAAGATATGACGAGAAAGATTAAATGGTTTAAGAATTTATTTAAATTAGTTTGAAAAATGATATTATTTTAATAAATAACTATTATAAACAAAATCAATAACTAATAAGCAGATAACGAGATATTCAATTTTAAATAACCAGATAATAATAAATAAATAAATTCGAATTACAGGAAGAGAGATAGAAGAGAAAAAGTTCGTGAAAATTGCACCAAAATTTTTAATTTTCAAGTAATGAATAAGAAACTAAACTATCATACCTTTTATCATATATGAAAAAGAAAAATCAACCTTTTCTCCATTGTCTATTTCTTATGAAAATATCAACCCTTTGTTTTTATTTTACCGCAAACACGAAAGTTGCAGTGGAAAAGGCATAAAAGTCTTCTTTTTCTTGTTTCTTTTTACATAAAAAAGGCATAAAATCAAGATAGTAGAAAGTGTGAAGATGTAGAAAATGTACCAGGATATTTTATTGATTAAAATTAAATAAAAAGGACAAAAATAGAAGAGAGCCTCGTTAAATAAGTTATGAGACTCCAAAATTGCGATTTTGGAAAAATTAAATAATGAAAGATATTGTATTAAACCAATCCAGATACAAATATATTTCTAACATTTCTCTTACATACTTTAGAATAATGTATATTATGTTTAACTTAAACTTTTAATATAGTAATTCTGAAGGAGGAAAGGGTTCAGAAAAAAAATTATTTATTTTATTAATTGTTAGGAAAATGGTAAATAAATACGAGTGAAACACATGTATCTATCACTAGATACGGTGGTTGTGAAACATGTTACTTAATCTTGTAGAGTAAGGGTGTAACATCACCAAACGTTGGAAGTAGGGCATGTGACATCACGTGCACTGTCCAACAAATTCTCAATGGGAATGGTCGACATGTTTTTTGCAGTCAAATTTAGGGTTCATATTTTAATGTTTCTTAATTATATATCCTACATTTTCAACTACATCTCACTTCTACACTTATTTTCTACAACTAATTTAGACAAAATAAGAATTGTACACTATTTAAGATCAAATAATATGTAATTAGTTTTTGTTTATTTATTGAACAGGTTAATTTACCATGGAGCAAAACTTTATTCAAATACTACTTCAACTCAATTTTGTTTAACCTTATTTTTATTTCCATCAAGTTAGATTAGTATCTAACAAGTTTTGACGAACAATATTCTTAAAATATTAAAAAAATTAAATTTAATTACGAATTAATCCATACATTTATATCTATAATTTAATTTTGGTTCCTATATATATATATATATATATATATATATATATATATATATATATATATATATATATTAATCTCAATTGAATTATAATATTTATTAAATAAAACTAATTTGGTTTCTTCTTGATGTTAATGTTATTTGAAAGTATTACTTATCAAAATTTAATTTATCCTTCATTTTGAATTGAATTTATCTTCTACTATTTTCCTTCACCTTCCACTACATATTTATTTGGCATCATTTTAAGATAATAAAACACTATCATATCAAAAGGGTAATTCTATGCAATTCCAAAAATAAAATGTAATTCATGGATTTGAATCTCTCTTTGAAAATATCAGTTAACACTCAAAACTGATATGAATAAAAATAAAATACAGATAAATTTCTTTCGGATACTTCAACTAGAAATCTATAATTTTTTTGAATACTTGAAATAAAAACTAACCATATATTAAAATTGAAGGCAAAAAAAAATCTTATCTTTATTACGAGGTGATAGCATATAGGAGTAAATTACAATTAAATTGTTTTCGATAGACAATGGGGATTTTTATTTTTATTTATTTTGATTTGTTTTGTGCGAGAGTGGTTGGCACGTGGAGAAGGTTACCATAGGATTCCGAAGGTTATGATGAAAGAATATTATTATTAACAGTATATTGTAAAACATAACACATGTCCAAAAAATGGAGCTATTTATTTATCTTCCTTTTTCAGTAAGTCCTTGTTGGAAGACCCATTGCCAACCTAGCACTTCCATGATGGGACATCACAACCACATTACCAAATCTTCACTTTCATTTCATTGGGCCATACTCCCCTTCACCATCTACTCATCATCATAATTTTTTTTAAGTAAAGTTTAATTATTCAGATTATACCCATTTTAGTAAATGTGTCTTAATTTGTTATTCAGTTTTAAAAAAGTGTCAATTGTATCTTAATTTTTGAAAAAGTGTAGTTGACTAAAGTTGTTAACACTTTTTTAAAAATGGGTACCAGATTGACACACCTCTATCAAAGTGGGTACCATCTCAGTAATTAAATCTATCTTTAACCCTAATAATAATTATCATTACTATTCTTTAAAAATAATAGAGTTAAATATCTTATTGGTCCTTCAACTTTTAGTGAAAATTAAAATTAGTCCCTCTTAAAAATTTTAAACCAATTTAATCTTTTGTTTTTAGAAATACGTAGATTTAGTCCTTTAAACCAATTTTTTTAAAGTTTATTTGATGTTTTAAACATGTTTGTCAGTTAATATTGAATCAAACATGTATTATTATAATTGTATTTTTAATTGTTCAAATGATGTAGAAAAACTTATAACATTGAGGAAGGTGTGTGTGAACTGATTGAGATGTGTTAGAATTTGTTGTATTATGGTGAAGGTCTCACATGGGTCCATGCAGACCATGATCCAAAGCAAGTTTGCAGACACAATTTTATTTCATAAAAAGTTTGGTGTCTATGAATAAAAGGAACATGACCCCAATTGTTAGACAAGTCAAACCTAGGGGCCATTTTTTTTAGCATAATTTGGTGTTTATGAAACCTAATTCATTGCAAATAATGTTATTTTAACTCAACTTTTCCAAAATCACTTTTGAGTGATGCTTTATCGCTTCTCATCTCGTCTTTTTCCTCACAATAATATTAGAATGTCAAGTGAAATTAACTACTCATTATTCATTGTAACAAATAAGGGTAACTAAAGGTGGATTTATTTCTTTTTCATGTATATAAATGTTTGTATTCATTAATAAAAACATAAAAATGAAATTTGTTGAACTTAATGTTTTGGAAGGGGGACATAGATGGAGTAAATGAAAGTTTGTTATGAATACACAATTGTTCAAGAGAAATTTATCATTTAACAAAATATAATACACCGGTTGAAATGAATATAATTACAAAACTTGAATTTGTATGAACCAGCAAATTAAGATAATAGATTAATCAAATATTGTTGGGTAGTAATAAAAAATAAACTGAAATACGTTATATTATAATGTATTATTTAATTGTTATAAATATATTCGTTTACAAAAATATATTTAGATATTTTAAAATATGGATTGTAACTAAAATAGTCCATAAAACTCCTTCATTGTCATTCCTATGTTATTTAAGGGATACAACTCTAAGAAATAAGATTGATTTTGTTTTTTTTTACTCATACGCTCACTCTTCACTTAATTACTCATCGCGTGAACGTCCTTGTAACATTTGAACGATGCACTTGTTTCATCATACACAGCAAGTTTCAAAAGCAAAAGATGCATTGTTCACTAATGTTTTAGCGATCATGATATTGTTTGAGCATTGACATGTAACTCTATGTTCTCATATGTTTCAGAAAGTCATACATCACTGTCAAGACTAAATGCTTGAGCATCATTTACACTAATGAGAGAGAATTGTCTCAATTTCTCTTGAGCTTCAAGTCATCATTTGAGCATATGTGACGATGTTTGAGAAAGAGTGAGTGGTGCATGTAATCATAACTCGTTGTTTGAGTGTCACTTAAGTGATATGTTATTGCTTAAGTAATATCAACTTAGAAAGCATATATCACAAACAATGAAGAATGCGACTTATCATTTAACACTTATGATTTAAAAAATTTCAATTATATTGGTAATAAGATTATACCAATAAACAATATTGTATATCCTTTACATCATTCCAACCTTTTATATGCAAAGATTAACATATAAGTTACTAAGTGCATATAAATTCAATAGCCACACCACACATCTAAATAATCATTCAATTAATTAATACTAATGTTAACTTTCCTTATCTAGAGATAATGTGTTTACTTAACAACTCTTCTTTATAAATTTTAAAAGATTCAACTAAGATTTCACTAAGTCTCCAAATATCAAACTTTACACCAACAATATCTCCCTTTTGCAAAACACCAAGCAGGAAATGAACTATTTACCTTAATCAAGAATCTAAATAGTCATACTTGATCCTCACCTTACTACATCTTCAAAATTGTAAGTTATTCTTTAACTTAAAAAGGAGAAATAGACATTTTAAAGAGACACCTTAAACCATTCTTAAAGTTGGTCCTCTAAATTTTTTCTTCACTTGTTACTTGACTCTACTAACATAGAATGAAAAATAGTGAGTTTGTTTTTTATAGAGAGAAGCGAGAAAAAAAAAACTAAAAACGTTGTCTACAAAGAAATTTTTGAAACTCTTTAACAAAAAAGATATTCTAAGTATGTTAGTCAATATTTGTGATTCTTATTTCAACTTATTCAATTGTTCAAATATAGATAAATTTACTGAAATTAACTACAATGATGAAAATTACATATCATCCTAATCATGGTGGTTGTCTTATTCAAATTACACGTTATGAGGGATGAAATACCTTTTGTCCACCAATCAAAATGGTATTCAATGTTTATCATATTTTTGTAAACACTAATTTCTTTTTGATTATGTTGTCCATTGATTACATAACATGGATGACACAATATTTTTATACATCATACACTTCACAAATTAAAAATACGTCATTTTTTCATCATAAATATCATTATATATCACTCATTGTTTATTGTACGGGTAGAAAAACTAATAAAAAAAATATACCTATAACCATTCTTAAAGTTGACCCTCTAAATTTTCTCTTCGGTAGCTATTCGACTCTCCTAACATAGAACCAAAAATAATGAGTTTTTTAATAAAGAGAAACGAGAAAAAAAAAATAGAACAAAAAGACATAATAGAAGAAAACTTACAATTTCAATTTACTAAGAGCACCTCATGCTCTTACTATGTCTACCCCCATTTGTTTGGAATCTATTTAAATCTCTAACCCACCTCTTCAAGGTCCAAATTGTTTACTAACCACACCATCTATATTTATTTTTATCATCTCTCAACTTAAACACTACTATCTTCCTTCAACGGAAAAACAAAAACTAACCCATACAAAATTGAATTAAAGCTTATAAAGATAATATAAATTTAATCATCATTTCTCAAATTATATCACACATTTATATTAACATCGAACAGAAAATTGTTAAAGTCAAACTCACGTTTTGAAGGGAAATTTTTTTTTTTTTTAACTATTACTACTTTTTTAACAATTAAACTCGAGAATAAGAACCACATAATTTTGTAATTTTAATTAATATAAAAAGTTAAATTACTGACATTTATTTATAGAATATAATGTCCCAGTACTACTTGCATATTTATCACTGGACCAAGAGTGGTCTTTACAGCACTGCAGTTAATGCATTAAATGAAATTTGTTGTGGATACAATTAAATCACAGCAGAATGGTTACAGTAATGAGTATTGTACGATCAATTTTTAAAGTTAAGAATAGTCATGATTCTTTCCGGTGTGGAAAATAAAATATAGTAGAACAACTAGTTTATTTTTGAACTAAATATAGTTAGTTTGAGTGAAATTTTAAATTAGCCGAAACTTGCAAATATTTAGAGGTACGTAAATATATTTTTTTAATTAAATTTTGTTAAATTTATTTAATATTTTAAATACATTTTTGTGATTAATATGAAATGAATGATGTCAAATAGGATAAATAACATTGACTTATATCATTAAATGCATTTGAAATATCAATTAAATTTAACAAAATTTGATTAAAAAGATCAAATTTATACATTTCTAAATTTGAAACTAGATTAGGACAAAATTTTAAAGAGAAACTAATTTTAGTTTTCACTAAAAGTTCTAAAGGTGCCCCTATGACTAGGATTTCCTCTATTTGAGTATTGTTAGCTCTATACATCAGATGGATGTTACAACCGCATTTTTAGATGGTGAATTAGAGGGAGAAATTTATATGACTCAACCTCAAGAGTGTGTTGTTCCTGGTCAAGAAAATAAAATGTGCAAACTTTCAAAAATTTTGTACAGGTTGAAACAAGCACCAAAACAGTAGCATGAAAAACTAGAAAGTGTCTTACTTTGTGATGGTTTTTCACCTAATGATGCTGAAAAATGTGTATACTCTAAATGTAAAATTTGTGATTGTGGCATTATATGTTTGTATGTCATGCTAATATTTGGTACATGCATTAATATATTCTATAACTAAATTGTTTCTAGGATCTAAATTTGAAATGAAAGAGATAAGTGAAGTCAATGTGATTTTAGGTGTTATAATCATAAGGAAAGGAGATAGTATATTACTACCCCAAGAACAATACATTGAGAAACTTCTTAAGAAGTTTGAATATTATGAGTACCCCTTATGATGCTAACTCTAAATTAAAGAAAAATAGAGGATAGTTTATTTCTCAATCTTAGTATACCTAGATAATTGGGAACTTATTGCATATGTACACTCAAAGCCCAAATTAAGAGCATTGGGATGCAGTTGCAAGACTTATGAAATACCTAAGAAGTTTAATGGATTATACCATTAAATATAGAGGATTTCCTACTATACTAGAAGGATATGATGATGCTAATTGGATCTCTGATTCATAAAAGACAAAATTCACTAGTGATTATGTATTCACACTTGGAATGGTGTGATTACATAGAGATCAACCAAACAAACAATTATTACAAGATCAACAATAAGAATTGAGTTTGTTGCTGTCGAAATGACTAATAGTGAGATTGAGTGGTTGAAAAGCTTTTTAGCAAACATTCCACTAGGAAAGAAACTAAACTCATCTATGCCAATACATTGTGATTGCCAACAGACAATAACAATAACTAAAAACAATAATTGCAATGGAAAAAATAGATATATACAATTTAAAATGCTATTTAATACGTAAAAAAAATTGAGTTAAAAGAAGTATATTCTAAACCAAATTTAGGAACTATGAATATATTTAACTTTTTCTTTTTTAACTTTTCTGTTCTAAAAGTGTGTGCGTGGAGATTCCTAATCTCACTTCCACAGGATTTCATTAAGAAGAAATCTTTCACTTTTAAGAAAATAATAATTACAACTAACAAAGATAGTATCATAACTCATTGGTATCAAATTTTCTCGGTGTTTCTTCTGACAAGAAGATAACATGTTGCAATGCAACAACAATAATAATAAGGACGAAGAGGAAAGTTAACCAACAACAATAGTCAGATCTATACAAACCAAAATGTTTGTTGGAAGCTCTACTCAGGTAAGTGTGAACAGATGACTTCCCTAAAAAAAATTCCCTGAAACTATTGCTATTACACCAACACATTTAGTCTAGGCAACTGCAACTTCTTCATCTTCAAAACTAAGATTTAATGTCTGCAATTTAAAGCCTGAACCTTGTATGGTTTCTACCAGACCAGAAGCCACACCTGTAGCTTGAACAGTTGTCTGTTTCTTCAACTGAACCATAACACAAAGCCATTAATGACATTGCACAAAAACTAAACTCATTCAAGGATGTTTACTTAATAGATTGACATATTCTACAAAAAAAAAAAAAAATGCTTAATGGCAAGGTATTAGGATTCAGGAATAGGATGTGTCTCAACAATTCAACTCTGGCATTACTATTTTCAAATTTTCAATTCTATTATGGTGCCAACCAAGCCTGTAAGAAAATTAGTTTAACTCATGTTGGAGTTCATCCTTTAAAAAATTAAGCTTTGTGGCAATTGACAATTCCATTGAAGTGCTTGAAGCATACCTCTAAAATTGCAAGTCCCTCAGAAAGCTGAACCTTCAAATCAGTAACACCTTCTGTGTCCTAATGTACAGTGAAACCATGATAACCAAGTGTTAAGGATAACAAGAAAAGTTTCCCAGAGACAATGACATGATATGTTTCAGAGGAATGATTTTAATAAAACAAGGACATGAATCATAGGAATTGTTGCTGCTATGTTCATTAAGGAACCAATGGAAAAATAACAGCATGGGAAAACATATGAAGATACACGTCACCAAAGTTATTTACATCAAGTTTACACTCACATTGAAGCAATTGAGAAAAATAAAAGATTCAAAAGATCATAGAGATACCTCTAAAGCTTTGGTTAAAGCAGGAATAGCTGATTCACTCAATGTTCCCTCTGCCTTAATATATGCATAAAGTACACAGTCAGTCTCAAGAAAAGTGATACAATTACAAACAGAAAATGTATCTACTTTAAGATCCAATTGCACAACTTTTTAAGGGGAAAAAATAATTCTAAAACACTAGAAACTACGACTTAAAGCTATGATATCTAATCTGTTATAGATTTCGACAGCTAAAATGTTGATTAGTGTGAGAAATATTTTAGGCCTTAGTTCATTGGCCCGAGATGGGAGGGCACTAAGGTTAGTTATTGAATAACCATCAATCTACGCTTTGAATGATATTGTGTCAAACACGTTGGAACAACTCTGATCCAGGAGCTTATGCTGGTTTTAAAGTTAAGCAACTTGAATCGAAAATATCATTGCAGCAAATGAGTTATTATAGAAACTGCTTATATAATAAGTACAACCAAGGTTGTTTAACCATTATAAAAACATTTTCAAGTCAAAACTAGGGTTCCTTCTGTGAATGAAGAGACAAAATGAAACCAACTAAAATAAGTGAGTGGTTAAATCAATTCTTGCCTTCCAACACTCTTAGGACATGGAAATTACCCTCCCTACTGATCCTTAAATATATATTTCACTTCATTGACTGTTAACTCGGACTAATTTGAACAAAGAAATGCATATATCAACGTCTTAAGTACTAATCTTCATTTGTTGGGACTAACACAATGATGTTATATCTTTCATAAAGTTTGGTTCTTTTCACGCTATATGAGATTAGTGTGGTTATTTATTCTAATTTACACGACTTGGTCCAGTCTAGATTTGCAAAGACACAGCTTGTCCTATCCATGTTCAAATTTGATGCAATCCCCTTATAATTTTAACACCCCAATTGCAGGAAAATGACACTGATCGAGTCATTGGGTTGAAAAAAGATCAAAATTTGTGACTTGGGTAAGTGAGCAAAATTCATGAAAACTTCAATCCAAAGCCACATTGACAAAAACACATTGTTGTACCTGAAAGAACATGGTGAGAGTGTCTGATGGGGAAACTGGAACCACAACAGGTTGCTGTTCCGAGGATGATGGTTCTTCACTCTCATCAGCGTTGAGTTCTTCTTGCTGGGTTTCTTCTTCCACTGCCTTCACCACGCGCTTCTTAATCGTTCGTGCCTTCAGAGACGAACTGCGAGTGCGCAAGGGGAAGCTGCAAAAGACAAAGGAGGGAGAAGAAGATGAAGAAGAAGGGAGTGTTGAAGAAGAGGGGCGAATGGAGTGCAGAGAGAAAGATGAGAACAGTGTCGCCATTTTCAAACACAGTCTCAGAAAAGAGAAGTTCCTGTTCTTATTTCGCACCCTATCTATATCTATCTATTTATCCAAACCAGAAAACAACCTTGTATTACAACACATAAAAAAACTAATAATTGTTTAATGTTTTTTTATTTTTTATACATTTATAAATATTTTAACATCAATAATGTTTACTCACCTAAATTTTTTTTCTTCACATTTTTCATTAGTTTCTGTATTTTATTTACTCAGATTTTTATTTTCAGAAACCAATATTTGAAGAAACAAAAAATATAATCTTTAAAAAAGAAAAAATTTAAGTAACGAAATCTTAAAAACCAGTAGTTTTCAATTATGGTTTAAATTTTAACTTTTTAGCCCAACTTTTTCGATACCGTCGTTTATGAATCCAAATTAGATTTATTGGTAGAAGAAAGAAAAAGAAAAAGAAAAAGAAAATATGGTTGCTTGTAGATAATAATGTCGAGAATGAAAGAAAAAATGTCGGATCAATTTAATAATTCATATGGTTATAAAACTTATTATGTTTTTACTTCATAAAATCTGAAAATGAATCTGATTTTGGTTTCCCATTGTTTTATAGAATATTTTAGTCTCTTAAATTAAGAAAAAATCTTTTAAATTGACTGTTTGAGGTCTACAATGGTTTTAAAAAACAATTTAATCTCTCAAATTTAATATTAATAAATTAAAAACACATTTCTTTCAAATTTAAGAAATTAAGATTATTTTAACTTTCGAAAGATGGATTCATTCCAAATTTCAGAAACTGAAAATATAGTTGAACCTTAAATAAAATTATAAACCACTTATATTTTAATACTCTAAAGAATTTTAAGTAGTAGTACTGAACAATTATCTCTATGATCCTACCTGATCTCAATATAACACTATTTAAGTTTTCAATTACTCAAATGATCCTACCTAATTTCAATATAACAAGTGAATTAAGACAGAAAATAATCAGACTCAAACACAAAAAACGCAAAAATTTACTTACAAGACTTTATTACATTATATGAGGCAACACCATCTTAAGCAATTTCACATTCACTTCTCTTTTCCTTTAAAATTCACACAAATCCAGTTTCTCAAATCCATCTTAAAAAACAAACAGAAGCTGAATCATGTCATAGCACATTGACCAACAAAATTTCCAACAGTACTTCATCAGTGGCATGCAGTTTCCCAAGTCCACTGTACCTAAGACATTGCCTCTGTACAGAAAAAGGTCACCAACAGCTAGAACGCAATTAAAGCAATTGGCAATCTTCTTGAACTTCACCAGCTGCAAAGTTTAGGAACCAGACACAAAAATAAAATTTATACAAGGCTAAGTAAGAGGTTAATGGTTTATTCTACCTTATAGCAAAACTTTAAAGTTTTACAGGGAAGAGCCTTGAGACTAACCTTTGAGATTTATGGCCTGGTTTGCTTGAGCATCAGCTTCAGAGTTATATTCCTAAAACATCAATTGAAGAATAAGTTTCTAACTTGTAAAGTTGCAAGTAAATTCTAAATATACAGCACATGATAAAGTACTACCCTAAGAACATGACTGATCTTGAATGAAAGAAACTTATTCTTCAACTCCTTGGCCTCACTGCACAAGGAAGCCATATTCGGGTGTTTGATTTTCCATAAACCTTGAATCTGTTGCAAAGTCAATCGTATAAGAAGGTGAACTGGTCACGAAATGTATATAAACTAAAGAGCAATTGTTGGTAAATCCCAATTCAACTCAATTATCAGACCATTAGGAAGGAATGACTTCATGAATCCAAAGAACCTTTCATTGTTAGGAACTATACTTGTTACTTCAAATTTCAAATGTGTGTGCAAGATATTTATTTAATAGTTAAAGTAATTTTCTTTTATCACCATCCAGACGCTATTTCAGTACTGAAACACAGGATAACGTGGTAGAGAACAAAAGGGGAAATTTTGACAAGTACTAAAAATATAACAAACCTGGTTGCAGACAAGAAGAGAGTCTCCTTGGACAACAATGTGCTTATATCCTTTCTTAAGGGCACATTTCAATCCTAGTATTAAACTTCGATATTCAGCAACATTATTTGTTTGAGTTCCCACTCCTTCACGCAATCGATAGACCTAAGCAGAGACCTAATAGTTAGCTATATTCTGTAAAAAAGTATAACAAATAACCACAAGAATTTTCGCAGATAGTAGAGACCTTGTTCCCATCACGCAGTACAGCTCCTGCACCAGCTGGTCCAGGATTTCCTTTGGAAGCACCATCAAAATGAAGGGTGCACGAAAGCTACAAAAGACAAGCAAGATTTCATCGTCACTGTATAGTTACAAGATCGTTACTTTCAGGCATGCATGAATTAATGATAGTATAGAATGCTTGAAATTTTAGAGTAGCATGAACAATAAATTAAGAAGCCTATGAATGCCTGAAAAGGAGTTAAATAAAACAGCAAAAACTTAAGTATGTTTCAATCTTATAACTACAAGAACATACATATTTATTATCACTTGCAGATAAATTAGAAAGAAATAAAATCAAAGAATTGCTATGAAGCTGAAATAGTCACCAATTACAAAACACATTACCAAGTAAAGTATAAATTGTGTGGACATTTGTAAAGTATAGTATGTACAGGCACTTCTATGATGATGTAGAGTGTGAATGCCAATATTAGCAATTAGCAATGCAAAACATAATCAAACAGGCTTACAGAAGTAGACAACTTTGCTTGGGATCCACCTAGTGCATGATCTGACTGTGAATTTGTTCGGAATGAAGATGATCCAGCTAGCTTCTGCACAAGAAAGGAAAAGAACTAGTTAAATTAAGCTCATTAGTTAAATTAACTAAACTTGAGCAAAATACTATTCAAATTTGTCTGGTTCATGACTAACTAGCAAACATTATGATAACTAGCAACCATATGTTAAATTTTTAAAAGAGTACATAAGTAAACATTATGATATTTATGTAAGTAATTCCCAACTCCAGTCCTTGACATTGTAAGCACTGGTTATGATAGTCCCTAACCAAACAAAGTCATTTCAGTTTCAACTGCCATTTTTGCACAAAAAGTGCAAGTTTTACAAATTGGTGGACCTAACCAAATAGTTCATGAACTTAAGTAAACCCAACTTGAGTTGAAAAACTTGGTTCTTATAAAACTCAACTCGAGTTTGAATCAAACCAAATCTTATTGAGTTGAGCTGTGCTAAGTTCAGTTTGACTTAACCCATTTTCAATCCTAGCTCCAAATATGTGCTTCACTTAAATCTATAGCGTTTCTTGAGGAATTTAAGTGCAATTTCCTGTTCAAGGATGTGGAATCGTTGATAACTTACGCCAGTGTCAGGCTGAATAGCTCCTCGCAAGTTCCTTGATGAGGAACTCATGTCAAAAGTTCTTCCTCCAGCAGAATATGGATCCTGCAAAAAAAGCCCATCTCCTCTTGAAGTCAAACTTTTTTCAATTGCAACCAAGGTAGTTAAAATCAAAATAAAGTAGTTAAAATCAAAATTATGAGTAGGATTCCGAGAGGTTAACAAAATCATAAAATCGTAACACAAATCATAAATTCTTAAGTTTACATTTAATTGGATTTGGGTGAAAAGATGCACTTGCACACAATGCAAGCTACATGGAGAGTAGAGATGTTTGTAAGTTACAAGAGTCTTAATTGCATTTTATTTTAATTGAAACGCATTAAACCAAGAAGGTGAATAGTACAGAAAAAATACCCTTGATTTTTAGTTGATTAAAATAAAACCCAATTAAGGCACTTGTTACTTACAAACATCCATTGGGTACCCAATTAAATGTAAAATTAAGAAACTCATAACCTCTAGTGTACATCTCTTCTTCTCCCTACGAAATCCAAAGTAAAATATACTATTCGTGATACAACCTCAAGTTTAACTACCTAGTAAAAAACATGACCTTAAAAAACCTTTAGAAGTCCTTAAACTCTACAGTTAAAAAAATGAATTCATGACAAAATTACCATCCAACATAAAATGCAACGAAATAAAAGTTTCAACAAAAAGTTCAAGTTAACAATATCACAAAAAATGGTTTTCACCCCATACACAAGGAAAATTTTCGAGTATTACAGAACAACGGAAATAAGAAGGGTTCCTGAAACCTGATAAGGACAAGCAAGAAGGCTTCCAAATAGCCCCTCATTCACATCAGCAGCACTAATAGAATACGGGGCTCCCTTAAGCCCATGTGCAGCAAGGTATTCCTCAGTTTCCTGAGGTAAAGAATACCCTTTGTAAATACTTAGAGAGTCACTAGATACCTGCATGGAGAACGCAAATACTCAAATAAGAATACCCCCAACTTCTATAGTAATCAAAACATAAAAATAAAAAACAAAAACTTGCTGGAACTCAAGAAATAAAAAACCAAACCCAGAAATATAATGCATATTCAGCGTAAAGAATTAGGCCTTGTTTGATTCTCTTCTAACTACTGATTTAAAAACTACTCCATAAAACAATTCCACTCAAGTCAACAATCAATTTCTAATCCAAAACCTATGAAGTTATGAAAATTGTTTCTAAAACCACTGTTAAACAAAAAAAAAAAAAGCCAAGTTTTCTCATCCTCCTGAACTACTTTCTTCAAGTGCTCTATCCAACAAGAAAATAAAACTTTTAGGAAACAAAAATGTACTCAAGAGACAAACAAATTTTAGAAAACAGATAACAGTTCTTAGAATCAATAATAATTCAAAGCCTAAATTTCCAAACTACAAAACACAGAGGCTTAGAAATGCGCCCCTACCCAAATGCAGAAAAATACCAAAGACGAAAACAATGCAACATGAAAGAAAGTAACAAGGTGGGGAGATGACATACAGAAGACGTAAGTAACTGTTGGATGTCACTCAAAGACTTGTAAATGCCAACAACGTCCCCTTTCTTTACAACATAGAAAGCATCTTTCTCCTCCTCGGACATTGCAACAACACTGCAACTATTCACATTCACAAAGGTATGATTTTTAGCAGAGAAAAAAAAACATCGTGCGAACAGATAACCCCAAAATTTGAAGCAAAACATTATACAGTGAACAAAGAAACCCAGTTGCAGAATGAACCACTTCCAAATTACCAAGAATTTGAAAAGGCACAATTTCGAACTTCCTGTTTTTTTTTATTTTGACGTGACGTTATGTTGAGTAACAGCGACAGAGTGAGAAACCATGTCAACCAAAAAGTTCTAGTGATCAACCATGTACTATGTCATGCGTAGCACAGTGTAGGTGTTCGGAACAAAAACGTAAGACCCAATTGTACATTAAGGCCCATTTAAGTGTTAACTTCTAGTGGACTCCTACTGGATCTATAAGCCCATATCAATCAAGATTTTAAGCCCAATATTGAATTTTTTTTTTTAACAAAAAGAAAAACCCTAAACTTGGTTTAATTTTGAAGACAAGTTGAACTTGACATTTTCTCTCTCCACTCCTTACTTTCTTATATAAAAAATAATAATCAATTCCAAAATAAATTATAAATCATGTAACTTTAAAATATAGTTATAAATTACAAGTTTTAATCAAATTATATTTAAGATGGTATAGTACAAAACAAGAAATACAACTTTAAATTACATAATCTAAAATATATTCCGATTTATAAAGCTCCTTATATAATCTAATATTTAAAATATAATTTTGAAAGTTCATTGTTAGTTTTGAATTACGTAATGTATAAACCATTATTAAAATAATTATTATAAACTTTTAGAAACACCAAGTTCGAAATGTATTATTGGATAAACTTTCCTAGAATCTATTCATCACACATAATCTAAAAAGAAGTGTATCATTTGATAAAATTTTCTTTATCAAGGTTGATTATGTTCTTTACAATGACATCACCTAAAAAGTGTAATTAACTTCAAAGAATGTACTTCATGTTATCAATAACAGATTATATTTCAGAACACAATTTGCAAAAAGGTGGGAGTTTAATGTACACTGTTAATAATAACAGATGCAATGGAGAGAAAATGTTACTCATTCCACAATCTGTTCTGAAAGATAATAAATACAGTTATGTTCCAACAAGATTCTCTCAATGATCCTAAAGCTTTACATAAGTGAAAATCCACAACAAGCCAATAAATCACCACTCCCTGACAAAGTCTTGGGAAAAGAAATAAAAAAATTTAATTTTGTTTGTCTATGATATCATGATCCTCAATGCTTATTATTGTTCTTTATATGGAACAATCAACTTTACTCTATATCTCATTTCTTGGCAGCTGCTATGTAATCTTACGATTGTGTCTTGAAGAACAACTTCAACTGAAATCTGGACTCAACCAAGTATTGATGTAAAACACAAGTGAAAAAAATTTGCAATCTTTGTTTCATTCAGCTAACTTGTTCACCGATCAAGTCCAAACCCATTACGAGAAATGACAATCCTTGGAAGAGCAAAAAGTAGAAGTGAACACCATGTGCTGACATAAGGCTTCTTGCAGATGCTGTGAGCAAAAGAAGTGCAAGTGCAAGCTCCTTCCTGTAGAGTCTGTTTCTTTTTTTCTTTGAAGGGACTTCTTCTGATTGCTTGAGTTTTCCTAACAGTTCCAAGCCAGACTCTGAGTGTCTTCTGAGAATCTTTTCTTCATTTGAAGACTTTGATTCTCTCTCAGCCAAGGCTAACAAATCTGACTCAGAGGATCTCCCTGTCTTCTTTGTCACTACCCACTCATAGGCACTTCCTAGCTGGAAAAGTCCAGAAATCATGGCATTGAACTTTGTGACTGACATGGTGTTCTCAAACAGAAGATAAGGAACTAGGAAAGGGACAGATTTTGGGGCTGGAAGGATGTTCAAGAAAGACATGAAAATGGGGACATAACATATCACCCAAAGGGGTAGTTCAGACTCAGGGATGAACATAGTCAAGGGTAGTATGATGCAAAACAAGGTGAATGAGTAGAAGGGAAGTATAAGTTTCCTCAATAGGAAGAACAGAAATATCAAATTAGACTTCTTCCAGACTGATATCTGCATAGAACAAAATCAAATAAGAACTCAGAATTACGAACATATGATATATAAACATTGAGTAAATAGTGTAGGCACTTATTTTTTCACTCTCATCATCCAATTACAATCAATCATATATGATACGTTTGTTTATTTTTCATATAGCTACTTCAAAAGTCATGCTAATGACACAGTGACAGACCTATGTGTACACGAGAGTGTGGTGCAGGTGCAACCCTGGTTTTGTTAAAATTAGTACTAAGTATCTAACAAATTTTATTTTGTCCCTCCTAGTCTTATATATTTGAGCCCTTGAGCCCCCGCTGTTCTATGATAGATCTGTGTGTAATTGAGAGTGTACAAATATACTATTTGACTTGCTTCATTGACTTAGGGTCTTAGATCCGTCACTGGTCTGAGATCCGTCACTGGTCTGACAGTATAATTTTTACACAAATGTTCAATAGAAATTAAAGTCTTGAAAAAGAAGGGAAAAGTAAGAATACCTTGGAAGTTAATATTGCAGGAAGGCACAGTCTGAAAAGCTGCATTGGACCAGAGTGCCAACGATGTTGTTGTTTCTTATAAGCTTCATAAGACTCTGGTAATTCACATAGAACTTTGACATCATTAAGGAAGATAAACTTCCATCCATTCAGATGAGCTCGGACAGCTATGTCCATGTCTTCAACTGTGGTCCTCTCCAACCACCCTCCTGATTCCTCCAAAGCCTTTATCCTCCAAACTCCAGCTGTTCCATTGAACCCAAAGAAATTCAAGAAATAGCCATTAACCTGTTGTTCCACCTCAAAGTGAAAGCACAGGTTAATGTTCTGGAGCCTTGTCAGTAGATTCTCATCTTTGTTCACAAAGGACCATCTAGCCTGGACCAGCCCCAAGTCAGGTTTTCCCTGAAAAAATGAATCATGAATTAATTTATCACTTGTTTACACTTTAGACCATACCTAGAACACTTTTTTCCTTTGTCCTTATGAGGGTTAAAGTATCATCAGTGCCTACCTTGAAATGTGGAATGGTTAGTTTGAGGAAATCAGGATTGGGCTGAAAATCTGCATCAAAAATTGCCACAAATTCGTAGTCTTTAACATAGTCACATGACATTGCAGACTTAAGATTCCCAGCTTTATACCCAGTTCTAATCAATCTGTGCCTGTACACAATGTTGACCCCTTTCTCTTTCCAAGAAGCAACCTCCTCTTTGATGAGCATCTGTAAATTTCCATCATCCGAATCATCTAGCACTTGAATCAAGATTCTGTCTTTTGGCCAATCGAGTTGAGCAACAGCACCAATGGATTGGGAATAAACCTTAATCAGATAAAAAACAACAACAATCAAGTTGAGCAGCAGCACCAATTGGCTGGGAATAAGCCTTAATCACATAAAAAACAACAAAAATAATGATTCAGATTCTCAAGTAAAACTGGGAAATCATGAGCCTGAACTAGTTTGCTTAAGTACAAATCATAAGGATATTCTAATTTTCAAATTTAAGCCAGACATAATCATAATCATAGTCTTAACCAAAATGTTTATCATATTCAGCAAGTAGAAGCATTGATTCGGTTACCTCTCTCTCATTGCACATGGGAATCTGAACAAGAACCATTGGAAAGTTTGAGGGGTCCTCAACATCACAAGCATCTGCATCAATGGTTGGCTTCAACTTCTTGTACTTGATCCAGAAGCATCCGATGCAAAGAACAAGGCGATCCAGAGACTGAATCAAGAAGAGCACAATGCAGAACTTGGAAACAAGCAGAACAAGAGGAGCAACATAGTCTTCCCTGAAAGAGAGCCAAGCCATATAAGACCATTGCAGCAGACCCTGAACCTCCCAAGGATGAATCATGTGCAAGTTCCATCGGTTGAAATGAGCAATGATCTCTATCACCAAGCCTCCAATTGAGAGAGCAAGAAAGACCTTGATGAACCTGTACAACCTCCCTCTACTCTTAGGACCCTCGTCGCTCATGTCAGCCAGTGAAACGCGCTTCTTCACCAAAGCAACAGTGGATTTGAGACCATTGGTCAACCACGACAAACATGTCATAACTCTGTGGAGTTTAAGGAGAAGAAACCACGTGAACTGCTTGCGGCTCGTGGCTTTCTGCTTCTCTGGGAACATGGGAGAGTCAGAATCATGAACTTGCAACAAGGTGTAGTTGTTGGTGCTGGATTTCTCAGCTGTTGTTACAGCAGAATTTGGTGCCATCACTCTCTTTTTCTCTCAATTCCGTGTAAGTTCTCGGGAAAGAGAAGAAAAAAAAATAAGATTTTGGGAAAAGGGTTAATGCTCGCTCACCAATCACAGTTGAAGCTAATCAATCAATCAGAGATACCTTCCCTCAACATCAAGAATGTATCAAAATCAAAAAACAAAAAACTCAAAAGGGTCATTCCCAGATGAGACTTTTTCCTCTGTTGTTTGCTTTCTCAAGCAAATCTCAGAGCTTCTGATAAATTCTGAGTTTAGAGTTTAGCAGAGAAAGACACTTTGAGGGGCTTAAACTAGGTATTAATAGTGTTCATAGTAACAACCATAGCTTAAAAATATGATTTTTTTATCATGGGGTGAAACTTGAGAACAAGAATAAATTGTACTCTCTTTATTCTTTGGATGTGTCTCATTTGAATGGTTAAATTTGAAGAATTTGAGGTAAGGAAGGTGAAAGAACAGGCTGGCACGTTGAGCAATGTTCAGTAGACACGTAAAGAACCACACCATAACGAGTTACACCTCAATCACACCAGAAACTTTTTTCCTCTCATTGTGACAATAAGATACAGCTAAAGTGCAGATCACACCAGAGGGAAATGCTCGTTGTCTGCTGTAAACGAATCACCACAGAAATTTCCCTCACCACCCTCTTTCCTTCTCTTTTCGCATCATCATCATAATATTAATATTATTTATGATTTATTATAAATAATACGGTTAAATACGTTGCTGATATCGATTTAAAGTGAAAATTGAAATTATTCATCTTAAAAATTTTAAACTAATTTAATCTTTCAATTATTTAAATGTATAAATTTAATTTTTTTAACTAAATTTTGTTAAGTTTATTTGACGTTTTAAACCCATTTTATTATAATATTTTAGTTTGTTTACACTATCTTGATACATGTTAGTTGAGAAACGAGTTTAAAATTTCAAATAAATTTAACAAAATTTTGTTTAAAAAACTAAATCCACATATTTTTACAAATAAAGGACCGAATTAATTCAAAGTTTTCGAGAAACACTAATTCTAATTTTTACTCAAATAAACATTTATAACTTTAACTTAATAATAAATATTTATCCATGGTATTAATTCCTTTTAACAAATTCTTGATTTTGGGGACATTAGACTTTAATCAGGTTAAAATCTTATGGATCATAATGGAAAGAAAAATCCTTGATTAGAGGTAGTGAATTGGGTTTTTGCTATTTTATCATTTGAAATTTCCATAAATAAAACAATGAATACATGTCTTTTTATGGTATGATTTTATTAAAATTGTTTACATCCTCAATAAATAGATAAAGTGAAGAATAAGGTAATTGAAGTTAGTCAACTATGTGAAGAGAAATTATATAAAATAATTTGACAGTACATTGTAAGATTTTGAAAGGTCAAAACTGGACAACACAATCGCAAGATGTTTTGTAAATAATGTTTTTAATGTGGAAAAAGTTTACATAAATAAACATTGATATGTGTTATGAACTTATTATTACAAATTTAAATTTAACATATATAGACAAAAACGTGTGATTAGATGTGATTAGATGACAGCATAAGATTATTTTGTTCTGTGTAATTTACTTTTTATATTTAGACAATAATATTTTTCAATGGTTAATTTATAATTTAAACAGTTGTACAAATTATCTTATATGCATAAACTAACTTTAGAAAGAAAAAAAAGATAGTACATACACTCAAAATATAAAGAAATACAATCATAATATGTTATATAAAGTAAGTTTATTAATTTCTACTAATTGATAAGCATAAATTAGTGCATAAAAATTTAACTTTCCTGAAAAATTGTTAATTTTGTAATAATGATCTTAACAATCATAGAAAAATTGTGTGATTTGTTCACTACACTGACGTCTATTAAATTCATAACTAAATATGATTGTGCACAAAATATTTGTTTCTCAATTATTAGCCTTTTTTAATGATTCAGCCTAGAAAATTATTTATTATGAGATTGGTGGATTGCATTATCAACTATTTACTAAATTATAAATTATTATCGATCATTACATTGTTAAGAATTTTATGATTAAATATGTTTTTGTCCATTAATTTTCAATGAATTTTGAAATTAGTTTATTTTAAAAGTTTGGATCAATTTAGTCCTTTATTTATCGAAATACGTGAATTTAATATTTTTAATAAAACTTTGATAGGTTTATATGATGTTTGGTACGCATTTCAGGATTATATTTGAGTTATTTATGTTCTTTGACACATTTCATTTTTATTTTAATGGTAAGTTAAATATTATTATAAAACGTGTTTAAAATGTCAAATAAATTTAATAAAATTTAATTAAAATAACTAATTTTACGTATTTTAAAAAAAAATAACTAAATTAGTCTAAAATTTTAAAATGGACTAATTTCAGAATTTTCTGACGAATTCTAACCTTTTGAGATTTTATTATTATTATCTTTTTGTGTTATTTGAATTTGAATTATCAAATATTATATGTCTTAAATAGTTGTGTGCAATGTATCTATGTTTATATTATTTTTGTTGATAAGACATAAAGTGAAGCCAGATCATCCATAGTAGTCATATATGACAAATTGAGAAAAGAAAAAAAAATAAAAATTGTGCCTTTATCTGTGCCGTGTTTAAGGGTTTAATTTGATATATAGTCAAAAACAACCAAGAACAAGTTGACAAAAATGGAGTCTTCAACTCCTATTTTAATAAAACCAATTCACACCCAATAAAAATTAATGAGAACAAATAGAATAATGTGTTCTATCATATTATTAGAATAAAAAAATATTTTAACTTTCACCCATAATTAATCTTAACAAAAATTATAATAATAGCAGTAGTCAATTTTAATAAAATAAAATGAAAAATTTCGATTCAAAATATTTATAATAAAAACCTTCTTTAAGAAATAGAAGCATAAAAGAATCTGCAATGCGAGCAGAATTCACCAGATGAGTCAGTTTTGGATATTAGTATAATCCATAAGGAATATACCTATATAGTTAAATATAAACATTAATAATAATTTTGTATTAATTAAAAAATCAATAGATACACTGCCAAACATGAGATTAACTAATTTAGTTTTATTTTACTAATTTTAACTGGATTTTTTTTTTCTAAATACTTGTTAAAGCTTCCTATATATGAGACAAAAAATCTGTTGAAAATAAAATGTTTGAACTATATTATAAAGCATGTGTAGTATCCACTACTAATGTAAAGTTTCCATCAATTTGTTCAGAATGATGCTGCACAATTTCATTTTCTGCAGCTTCTAAATTTAGATATATTAACATCATCATCAAATGATATACTAATATGTTAATATAAATATAGAAGTTTATATATATATATATATATATATATATATATATATATTATATAGAATTTGTTTATTTGTAATAATAACAATTAATTAACATTATAATGGACAATGATAATATAAATTTTATTTCTTATTCTTATTTTATTCTCCTAGTTTAGTGTAAATTATTGATTTTTTTAAAGAAAAAAAATTAATTATATTTTTTATCTCTCAACTATTGCTATTTTTTTTTTCGTCCTCTATCTAAAGTTTGCACTATTTTAGTTATTGATATTTTAAATTGCATGGAATTTCAAACGTCAGAAACTAAAATAGTGCGACCTTTAAATAGAGGATGAAAATAAAAAATTAGCAATAATTGAAAGACGAAAAATATAATTAACAAAAAAAATAGTGTTATATTAATTAATAAATCACTATTAAATCACATTAGAGAATAAAGGATGAAAACAAAAAAATAGAAGTTATTGTCTATTATACAATAATATTAATTAGTTGTTATTATTATAAATAAACAAATTCTCACTGATCTAAGTATCTTAGGTCCCCACTAAGAAATTGATTTTAATGTTTGGCATAAAGTAGAACTATTGGATTGTAGAATTTTGAAAACTTAAAAGTTTTTATTTTTACAAAAACAGTCATATAAACGTGTTTTTTTTTTTTCATATGTTTCCAGTGAAAACATTAGACTGTGACATGGTTTGGTTTGAAAAGTGTGTCGGTGGAATTAGTTATCACGCGGTCTTGGTTATGAGTTGCTTAGGTTAGGTACGATATTCAACCAATAGTAAAACGTTGGAATCATTATAATTTATTTTTTTTAAAATAAAAGTCTAATTAAAAGAAAAAAAATGTTCAAAGGTTAAATATATAAAAAGAAAAGCTATATTGAAAAGAAATAAAGGAATTGACTATGTAAAGGTAGTGGGCAGTTAGAATAGTTTAAAAGAAAAATAATGAAAGTCTAAAAAGTAGTTTGAGAACAAAGATTTTTGTCTCTAATAACGTATCTGTCTACCTTAAAAATGGATAAGATAATCTATAATAACATTAATAATATTCAAAATTTTGGAAAAATATTTTTTTATCAATAACTAGGCTTTGACAATTCACTGTAGATATAAAATAGTCATAACAAAATTGTAATTTTATATTCATAAAAGATAAATAGAAAAAAAGGTAAAAAAAAATAATATCAAAGGAATGTAAAAACCTTTTTGTGTCCAGTAACTCTACTAACTAATGAAGTGTGTATGTTTAAAATGGATAAGATAATTCATAATTAATAATATTGGTAGTATTGAAAAATTTTAATGGAATTTTCTACCTTAATCATATATGAGTATAAATAACATTTAATTTTTAAAGTGATATACAACGGCAGACCTAATCCATGACAGGCTCCCCAAAATTTTTGAAATTTATTTTTTATATATATTTATTTATTTTTTAAAATTATATTTATATATTATTTATATTAAATTTATATTATAAAAAATTATAATAAAAAATAAAATAAAAAGTTTAATAGAGACATTGATTTATAAAAGAGATTACAATTTTTTTTCTATCTATAAGAACTTTCTATAATGTAAATTATCATGAAAATGTGTGAAAAAAAATAAATACAAAGAAATAGATTAGAAAATAGAGATTGAGGAACACATAAATTGAAATTGAAGTATACATTATCGGATGATCTCTCACATATCAAGGTCAGTATCTTATTATAATTTATATATGTTTACGATTCTTTTTAGGATGTTTCTCCCAAATTAAGTTTATTCCAAATGAGTATAAATCCTAATTTTAATTTTAGAGATTGTTTTATGAAATTTGTATGAACCTTAATTATAAATTTTTCCAAATTATTATAACCCTTAATTATGAAATTTAGGGATTTTATGTTGCTTATTTAATTAAAGTTATATGAATTTTGTTATGTTTTGCATTGTGATAATTGTGATTTGTGAATACAAAATTTATTTTTTTCTAAATAGGTGAGAGGTGATAAATTTATATTAGAAAGATTATGATAAAGAGTAAAAGAATTTTTTTTTTTTTTGAAAAGGGGAAGGTTTGTGATAAAGATGAAAAAAAAAGCATCTACATTAACTAAACTTAAGAAATTTCATCAAAACCAAAAATTCAAGATAATGAAAAATAAATCTCTAAATTTCATAGGGTTACATATAATAAATTTAACAATTCATTAGAACACGATCTGGGAAAAACATCCTCAAATTTGACAATGCCCACCAAATCAAATTGATTAGGTACGAAGGGCTTATCAAAATGGTATTCATGATTTATATCATGATATAATAGCATGATATAATAACGAATGATAGTCATTTTTTTTTAAATTTTACTATTATGTGTGTTTGTTTTAAGTCAGAGAAATGAAGAGAAAAAATAAAAAAAAAATTAACTAAAAAAATTATATATAACAAATTTAATTTGACGCTCCTAAATTTTTTATCTAATCTCCGTCACTGTCTATATACATATCATTTTGTGTTTATTTAAAATTGTTTTAAAACTTATTATTGATTAAGTAATATAAAAAAAATATTTATTGTTAGTTTATATTTTTTTTTATATAATTAACTTTTTTCAATTATTCTATTTTTTTAAATTGATAAAGGTAAGCAAATTTTAAATGGACCATTTTTTGCTTATCAAAACTTCTAAAATCATTTTCTGTTTTAAGAAAAAAAAGGTTTCAATTTTGATTAATCAAATAGTTTTTATATTAGTTTGACTTCTTTTTAATATTTAAATTTATTATTTTGTTTTGATCACAATAGAATATTTGATCACAACTTGAAATGTTTTACTCTCACCTCATTTAAAGAATTTTGTTTCATTAAAAAAAAACATATTATCTCTTACTAATTTGACTTCTAACTTCTTTGATATTTATTTCTTTTAAGATATTTTCTATTATGATTATAATTTTGATTACACATTTATATTTTTTCTTTGTAATTTGATTCAAATAATTAGTTTCTTTGAAAATGTAAACCTTAATTTCATTAAATCAACACATTTAGTTATTTTTATTGTTTTCTATAATTATTTAACCATTTTTCAATTATTATTTTATACTTTAATTTGATATTTAAAAAATGATAGTTTTTTCCTAATATTTTACATTAAAAAAGGTAAGTCTATTTTGATGTTAAAATAATATTATATTTGTTTTATTATAATTTTTTATTTTTAATTATAAACTTATTTAATCAATATTTAAAATAATTAAAAATCTAAATGCTAGTAAAAGTAAACCCATAAAGATACTCGTTTTCTTTAGTAATAATATTAAGAATGTTTAAGAAAATTGAAACTCAAATTTCTTCAGTCCATTTTTTACCCCTAAGAAGTAAAATTTGTAAAAGGGTAGAATTCATAATAATAATATTTTATTATCTCTCTCCACCACATTAATTAAAGATGTTACTCTGTACATATTTTTTCTTTTTTGCATATTTATAGATTTTCTTTATATGTGTTATATAACTTATTTTCTAAAATGTTTATTCAAATACAATTTTCAACTACCCTAATAGCATTTTAACTCACAAGTTTATTTTTCATACTTTATTACAACTTTTAAGGAAATTAAAACAAATAAAATATAAAGGTTTTTTTTTTTTTTTACCAGCAAATGTGAGTTATTAAATTATGTAATGAGATAGTTGACTTATTATTTTTTTATAAGATTATTTTAAGAAAAATAAATGTTTACTACCAAATTAATCTTATAACTCTCATTATTTCTTTCATCTCTGTCACTCTTCAATTTTATAATCTTAACCTTTCCATTTTAAGAAGATTTATTTTAACATCTCTCACTCTTCCCTCCATTTTTACTCATAAGTCAATTTTATAATTTCTATCGAAAGAAATTGAATCCATGATTTATTTTACTATTTTCCATCTTTATCATTGAATTAATCTTATAACTCAATTAATCTTATAACTCTACAAATGATAATATGTTTTTAAATTTAAATAAAAGTAACTGTAAACTTATATAACGTGTTTTAAAAATTAAATAAAAGTAATCAAATGATAAATATATTTTTTTAATTTAATAATATTTTCTTCTAGTAATTTAAAATAAAATAAATACACGATTAGATGAGAAGAAGTTGAAAGTTCTATATTGTTATACACTAATTACTTTAAAAATAATGCTAACCAGTACACTTAAATACTATTTAAAGTACAATTAATAAATATTAAATTATGTAAATTCTATAATTAACTATAATATTAAATAAATTATGATCTTAATGGTTATTAGTGCAGTTTTACTTTATTTAGAAAGACAAAAATATTTACAAGTATTATACATATATACTTAATTTTTTTTATTAATATTACAATATTATGTTACTAAAAATTACAATATAATTAAAGGTAAAAATATAATTAACAGAAAATAAATCATTGTTTGTAATACAAATAATATAATATTAATTTTTTTATCAATTTTCTGTTAATTTAATTTTTTTAATTATATTTTATTTTTTAATAATATTAAGATATAGTTATTTTATCATTTAATTTTAATTTTTTTACATAATAAATAAATTATCAATTACATTTGTATAATATTTATAATAATTTTATTCTCTAAATAAAATAAAATTATATTAATAATTATTAAGATCATAATTCATTTAATATTATCATTAACCATGAATCTTATAAAATTTAATGATTATTGCACTTAAACAATATTCTTAAACACGGATTAAGAGACCCTTACTTTAATATATTTTGAATAAATAAAAAATAATTAGATAATATTACATAAAAAAATGAATTTATCTTTTTATATTGATAATAAAATTTATTAGTACACTTACCATCTTGTTTATCTATACCGTTATATAAAAGAATAAACTTTTCTTAATGTTGTTTTGAATAATTTTTAATTTAAAAATAAATAAAAGTAATGTATTTATTTAACGAAACAAGTAAATACACAACTTTAATTTATATAAAAAGCAAGTATGTAATTTTTTTACTTAAAAATAATTGTTTTATAAAATTATATATTTTATTGAAATTATATTACTTTAGAATATAATAAAAAAATACATTCTCACAGTCAACGAAACGCATGTCTTGAAACTTATTGCATAATAAAAAGAATTAACCTCGCGCGGAAAACACTAAATACATTAAGTCTAAAGTTTTTGTTATTATTTTAAACTAAAATGCTTTTCTCATCAAATAGAAAATGTAAGGCCCCATTTTATTCCTGTCCTAAAGTTAGTGGGCTGCCCCTAAGTGGGCCTAAGGGTTGGCCCAGTGTATATAAACCCTGCTACGTTGCCCTAATGGGAGGTCTGTGTTTTTCCTTTCTGAACCAGTCGTCGCTCCGCCCCTTCGTACCGCTAGAGCTCTGCTAGGGTTGCCCTGAGGTCCTCCTCGAGCTAGCTCAAAGCTCAAGTCCTACTTCCTGCACGACGTAAGTGACCCTAAAACATGCCGTCTTCGCCTCCCTTCTTCGTATTCCACTGTTTAATGTTGGTTGATGACTCTGTTCTTCCTTTTGTGCCACTGTTCCACCAGTTCCTGATCCGTCTCCCGAACTGCTGTGCTTCGGGGCCCAATGTCGAGGTCTGTGCGAACCCTTTTCCAGGTACGGGAAGTTAGGGTTCCAGTATTTTAGGTGTTGTCTTGGCTGTTCTTGAGTGAGTTAATGATTTCATGAATG
>Ga0214545_1000866_pt1 | contig 53029 bp, 32 predicted proteins | sample CNSS4metaG_FD_160064 | JGI IMG/M metagenome (GOLD analysis project Ga0214545, IMG submission 160064) | Root nodule microbial communities from cowpea collected in UCLA plant growth center, Los Angeles, California, USA - CNSS4 | ecosystem: Host-associated > Plants > Roots > Nodule | place: USA... | reverse complement strand
TACATCAAACCCTATATAGACAATGACGTTTATGGTATGCTTGTTGTCAAATGATGGAATCAAAATAAGAATACTTGACACGTGGCATTTGGGGTTTATTATTTGATTATTTTTCAGGAATCAATCGGAGAAAGTGGACTTGTTGATCAAAACACTAATTAAAGAATTTTCATTGTGTTGAACCGTCATTTTATATTTATTTTTATAATTATTTGGACTTGTATGGACTTGAGTTTGTTTGAACTTTATTTAAAATTGATGACAGTGATGTATTTTATTTTATTTGAATTTATTATTAAATATTAATTTTTTTAAATAATTTTGTAAATACCCGCGTGTACCCGTGGATACCCGCGAATATAAAAAAAATAGACGGGTACCCGCATAATGGATACCCGACGGATATGGATATGGGTACGGGGCGAATATTTATCCAACGGGTAGGGTACGGGGGAGCTACTACCCGTACCTTACCCGCCCCGTTGACATCCCTAGGCCTCATTCTCTTGGTGAAAGATATAGTCTTCTCTAACTTGGGCATCCTAGAAGAGTGAAGTTAGGCTGCAAATGATTAGGCCTTGATTTCCATCAATTTGGCCCACATTAAATAATCCTAGATTACCTTTCTCCTAAAAGAAAAAAAATGCAATATGGATGGATGAATGTATACTTTGATGCTAAAATTATGCAAAATGCAATAAATTTAGTAAAATTGAATTATGTTATGTTTTACTAGAACATTTTAACTACATTATACATAAAGATAATAATTAGCTTAGAAAATGTTCTTAGATCGAGAAATAAGTAGTAGAATGACATACATCAAATACTTCCCACTTTTGTTCTTTTTCACTTCCAAGCAAAAGATAAAAGAAAGAAAAGTATGCATGCATGTAATGCAATTATGGTTGTTGTATCAAATGTTAGAGACCTCATCAAAGGAAAAAAAGTGAAAGGAAAAAAAAAGCTCAAAAGCATAACTCAAAGTATCACCATGGTCAAGTACATCTCATGGTTTAATAAACTTAAGGGAACTTCCTCAAATGTCAAGTGTTTCACTCAAATCTCTCAATTGTTAGGTTGAAATTTTCATTCATCATCACTTCATCACAAAAGCCTTTATCATAAGATTGAAAGGTTTTTAATTTCCCACCATTAGAACACATACATACCTTAGTAGATCAACAAAGTTTTTATTTGGCTTTTAACAAGGCTAGGGATAAGGGTAGGATAAAGGGTACTAAGGCTAAGAAATTTAATGGAATGAAAATAATGGAGTATTATACCTTGAGGATTTCTTCCAGTTTGTCTCATTTTATTATCGATTATCTTTTCTTCTTTTTAAGGCTAGTGTATTTTTGTCCGAGCTTAATATGGAATATTGTGCACACCAAGTAGGTTCTCAAGAAAAAAGAGGTGGGTCACTAATGGACACACTTTAATACCAAGTCTTTCCTTGCCTAAAATCAAGAAAAGGTTAAGGCTATGATTTCTCTTTGACACTAGCTAAGCACATACAATAGTAGAAATCATTTAGGCCACACTATTTTATCCACTTAGCTAAATGAGCCTACCCTTACATTCAAACCACTCAGTTAGGCCTTTAGATATAACCAACTCAGGACAACTTCTAGCTTAGGCTGACTCAAGTTGACCTTTAGTTCAGGCTGACTCAGCTTGACCTTCAACCCAGCCTAATTATGCTCAACCTTTGACCTGAGTCAATTATGCTTAACCTTCATACTTGGCCAACCTAACTCAATTCCTCGACCTGCCACAATTTGATTGACTTGAGACTAGGGTAAGGCCTAGATTAACTCGTCTTGACCTTTGATATGAGCAGACACGCGACAACCTTCAGCTTATGCCAACTTGACTTGATCTTCAGCTTGGACCGACTCGACTTAACCTTTGGCCCGAGTCAACTTAACTTGGTAGTCAAGCTGTGGAGGTAGTTCAAATGTTGAAAGGAAATGGAAGAACCCTCTAAAGTTTATTGAATTTATTTCTAATAAGTGGATCCATTTCAAGGTTAGTTGTAATGCTTAAGTAATCAATGCTCAAGTTACAAGGTTCTCACTAAAGCAAGGAGGGACCAACAAAGTTATTTCTCCCGAGTTGCATTTCACTCAACCAATAGGTGTATCGCTCAAGCAAAATGAATTTTATCTTATATATGATAATGGGGTCTCTCAAGCGTGAGAAGGTCACTCAAGCGATAATATATGTTGAGATGGTGTTGTTGTGTTTGTTGTGATGTTGCTTAACACTTTTATAGTGTTATGTTGATGGTATGATGAATAAGAAGTAAGATGGAATTATATATGATTTGGATAGATAGATAATTGATATTGAGACGCATGATATGTTGGATGAATAATTCGTACCCCATATGGATCATAGATCCTAGATGGATCACTTATATACATACATATATATATATATATATATATATATATATATATATATATATATATATATATATATATATATATATGGTTGCGGTATATATGTGTTTAAGGTTTGGACCTAAATGGGTAGTGCATGGCCTTTCATTCACTACACAATGAAGGCCTTTTACATTTGTTATTTTAGGTTTTTTACCAATGTTTTAAGTTTGACATTAATTCACGACACGTAAATTTACATCGCATGAAAAAAATGCAACGTAAATTTTTGTCAGACTATAACAGGTTCGACGTAAAAACGTTAATTACCGCCAGACTATACTAGGTCCAACATAAGAAGTTTGCGACCAATAATAAAAGCTACAATGAAATGAGCATTTATGAGCTTGTTTTAGTTGTGTATGTTGCATATCAAATGAAAGATTTTGATAAAGTTGAATATCAATTGGCAATTAAAGAAGCAAAAGTGGGACAAAGGTTGGTCCAAACAAAAAGAAGATTGCATTGAAGTCCAAGAAAGATTGAAATCTCTAATTTTCAATTAATTTGCAGCTTCAATACCCTTGAACATGTACAACTCAATCTTCTCTCTAAGTGGCCCAACCTTTGTCCTAAATTTGACTTCTCTACTTCCCAACTATTCTACAACTTTATTAAAAATCATTCATTTGATATGCAACATATAAAATTGAAACAAGTTTAGAAATACTCACTTCATTGTAGGTTTTTTTTTATTGGTGGTAGAAATGAACCAACGTGAGAACCGAGGTTCGTTTTTTATTTTAAATGTCATGAAAGTCTAAAAGAAGCAAGCTTTTTTTATCACTACAACATATTCTTACAATGACAAATACAATATACAAACAAAGGGACATTCATGAAAACTAATGACCAAGTCATCCAAAAAACAATTATGATCACAAATGAAAATGTAAATTTTAGCAAACAAACCTTGAAACAAATTGAACAAAAGGTCAAAAATGAATCCCCAAACCAACACTATTTTTCATCAAAGAACAAACCCTAACTTGCAAGAGCATTTTGGGCATATTTTGGCACAATGAAAAATTAGGAGGAGAACCTGGATCCGATATTTAAAAAGAAATATAAGTTGGGTCCTACAATGTCCAACATAAAACAAACAATTTACGTCAAAAACTATAGGAATAATGTAAATTATCTCATTTATGTTAGCCAATAAAGGGTCTGACGTAAATCACTTCGACTTATTTCAAAAACACCGTAACACTTTTTTACATGGGTTAATTCTTTGTTAAACGCAACTTAGGTGACATAAATGACTACTTTTGTGTTAGTGGTTAATGGAGTAGGGATACTTGGAATGCTATCAAGCCTTATATGTGGTGATAAAAATGGCACACACTTAAGAGAGGTATCTTAATTTTATTATTATCTAATCATGTAGACAAGACTTCAGGTGGTGAGAATGTGAATGAGGCTTACATCAAGCTTGGAAAGTAGTTGTACATTTGGCTCACAATAACATATGCTTTTTGTCACCCTAATATTGGAACCTAGGACCACTTTCAGATGTATCAAGTATTAGTCTTTTATAGGATTTATCATGATTAAACTCTTCTAAAAGATGCCTCATATTTAGTCATTAAATGTTGTATGACTAAATACGGATTCATTTGCATTACATGCATGATCTCAATATGTGCATGATGACAGAAGTATGATGAATATGATTTGATGTTGGTAACATGTGTGTTATTTTATTGTTTTCATTAGCTCACGCTTGTTTGTTATTATATGTTATTATTATGATCATACTCGTTACAAGAGCATATTCTTCGACAAAAAGAGTTAGAAGCAAGGAGACTTCTAAAGGTTGATATTGATACCTATTATGGTGTTTTCATTTTAAGGATGTAATTATCGAAATGATAATATATATATATATATAGTTTGCGAGTTATTAGACTTTTAGAACGAACATAATAAGCATGTTCACCAAGGATTGATATCCGACTTAATATGTTAAACTCTTCATTCATAGGATATTTCATAACCAACCAAGGTAATTCCATTAAATGTGTTGAACCGCTAACATGTAAATCTGATCGATTTATCATAATTAAAATTGTCATCTAAGTGAGTTAGAAGTTAATGAAGTTTGAATATCTTCTCTATTAATGAAGTTTGAATATCTTATAGTCAAATCAATTAGAACATAAGAAATTACCCCTCAAAATAATCTAACAATTAACTCACAACTTTTTCCAATTCATATCAATATAATTACATGTCACTAAACAGTCCACGTTCACACTAATTATCAATTTCAAGCATGGTAGAAAAACATTTAAACATATACACATAAATCAATTTAATTAAATTATAACTATAAATTTTAAAACTATTTAAACAATATAACTAAATAGTAATAATTAAAATTTTAATTCTTTACAAATTTGTTGAGTGAAATTTACTATAACAAATTTTGTCAGACCCTATTTTGTTGAGAAAAAAAAATTAATCCAGTGATCGATTCTTCACCAAGAAAATGGATTTTTCACGAGTGATTTCATCAGTGAAAAATGCTCATGGCAATAGGTCTGTTGAGTGGAAATATGTTCCTTTCTATGAAATTCCAAACTCACGAGCACTTCAAATTTTACAATCTAATTCTCTTTGTAAAGTCACAAACCATTTATGAACCAAATTCAACTATTAGTTATCATGTAAAAACATATATAATTTCATCTAACTATCCTATACCTCAATAGCCATATTCATTGACATTATTTCTCCCTCATTCAACTTAATCAAATTCATTCTTAAATATTCAAATTTTACTCTCTTTACTAAAGATGGAGTAAATATCCAAGTTTTAAGAATTTATAATAATCCAAATTCAAAGTATTTTAAGTCCATTGAAATAAATTAGCTCAAGTTGTTTGTGGCAGAAGGTCGGTTGAGTTAGTCCCGATTGAAGGTCAACCCTCATTGGTCGTGGTTGAAGGACGTCTCGAAGCAAGCCCGATAGAATCGATTCCAAGGGAAGTTTGGCCTAAGTCAGTCTCAATTGAAGGTAGGCTTCCGTCGGCCTTTGTCGAAGCTCGACCCTAACCGTCCTCACCTAATTCAGTCAAGGACAAAAGTCGGCTAAGTCGACCCCAACCAAACATCGACCCTAGTCATCAACTTAAGTTGATGTAGGATTATCTTGATTCCTTTTAAGATTAATGAATATGGTGTGTATTGCTTAAGAAAGCCTAGTGAAAATTCCCACTGCACATTAAGATAGTAAGCTATCTAGATGTGAATGTGCATTTCACAAGGTTCTAGAAAAGAAGAGAAGTGGATTGATTCAAAGACTAAACATATAAACACACAGAACATGAAAAGTCGAATTGAAAATCAAAGAGAAAGAAAGTATGAAAATGGAAAGACAAGAAAGGGATAAAAGTGAGAAGCACACCACTACAAAGCTAGACTAGGTTAAACTTTTAAAAAGTTATGAATTTAAGGATGAGAATATTTTAAGATTATGGTTTGTTAATCGCATGTATTACTCTATTTAATAATTTTATTTATACATAAAATCGATATACATATATTCTAATAATATAATAATCTGTTTATAATAATATTCATGAATACGTCATTTCGATCAATAAATATTAATAATATTATATAAAAGAAAGCTTTGAAGGTGTCAAGATCCTTAGGTGGGGTTGGTTTTCTATCTAAAATTTCAAAGACCTCTTTTATCTTCATCGTGAATTATAAATTTGTTTATTAAATAATATATTAAAAAGAATTTTATTATTTAATTATATAAATAATATATTTTAAAATTTTATTATTAAAATTATAGATATTTAAAATTTTATTATATATATATATATATATATATTATTAATTTCATAATTTTATAATTTATATAACTTAATTAATAAAGTTTATATAATTTATGATCTAATATATTATATCCATTTAAAATTTCAATAACTTCTATTTGTTTGTCTTCTTTACCAATAATAAATCAATTTATTAAATTATACTTTTTAAATAATTTTAGTGTTTTATAATTTTATAAATCATAACACATGTATACATCTTGTAAGATTTTCTTACTAGATTATATTAGAGAGATTGAAGAGATTGACTGCTTCTAAAATACGAATTGCTCATATTTGATTCAACTTTTTTATTTTTACACATTATTTTGAAACTTTCAACTCATAAATACTTGGATTCCTAAAACATGTATAAGAGTTGACAACGAATTCACTAACTTTTTCCTGGAAAAGGTCACGTGACTTCTCTTAATTTTCATATGTTGAATGACCAAATTCAATCTTTTAGAAAAAATATATAAAAGAAACTAGTTAAAAATTGGGCAAAGTTACGTGAGTTTTTTTCAAAAAGACGTCGCAAAATTTTTCCCTTGTGCACACACACATACATACATATAACCACATATACATACATATTCGTACATAAAAACATACATTATAACTTATGAACTATTGACTTGTGATGAATTGGACTGAGAAATATGTTGAGTATGAAGAATTTCATGTATGTGATACCTAATTTGAATTGATGTTTTGATTTGTGTTTTTCTGTTATTTATCTGCCTTGATGATCCTTGTGAAATTGTTGTGTAATCTAATTTCATTTGTCTTAGGCTATTTGATAAGGGAAAGTGTGCAAGTTGCATTTGTAATTGAGTGAAAAGGCTTGGATAAAAGGACCAGGGTCCCTTGCCCACAATCTGTGATCTGCATAATTATGTAGACTTGCGGGCGAGTAGATGGTTGTAAGACCCATGAAATTAATTAATTAAACAATGAATTAATTAATAAATGCGAGTAAAAAAAGCCTTTATGGCATTAATTGTTGGTTAGTGTGATGTGGAAAAGTGCTAGCTCATGTGGTTGATAGTACTTTGATTGTGTGAGAGGACTTGGGTTTGAGTCCTATGTATGTCAATTATGTGTTGTTGTTTTATTATTAATTTTAATAATATGTATGAGTATGGAATTGATGATGTAAACTGTTTTTGATTGGAGGGTATCACAAAATGTGAATTGGCATAGTGGTTGTGTTTTGGCCTTATCAGTGGTCAAACCTTGGTGGGCAAAGAATAAGCTTTATTTTTGCTAACTATTAGTTGTGGTATGAATGTGAAGGGGTAAAGAAAACCTAGCAGAAGGGTAACCATTAGGTGCTGAAAAATCACTCACTAAGGGACTTGAATAGCCATTAAGCCCACACTTGAATAGCCAATCCCGTTTTATTTTTAAAACCCATCTTAAAGGCACCTATAAAAGCCAAAATTTAGGTAAAGGGAAGGGTTTTGGCATTTGTGGTGAACTGCTATAGTGAGAAGCACGAAATTGAGAGTGTGAGCAGAATTTTGGGTGTGCAAGGGCTGAAGCAAGAGGGAGATTGTGAATCAAGGTTTCTGTCTTCTTAATTTTTGATCACTAATTCTAGGTTAGGGGAGCTGAACCCTCGTTGTTAGGTTTTTGGTCTGATTGTATGAGATTGATGATCTATTGCCAGAGAATTCAAGTTAAATTGTGGGGTGAATTTGGGGTGGGGTGAATTTGGGGTGGGGTAATTGGGTACTGTTTTATTGAAAATTTCATGTGAATTGATGCTCATGATGGCTATTCTGTGTTGTGTATACTCTTATGGTATGAAAAGTGGGAGTGGGAGTCTCTATGGCGTTTGTACTATGCTATTTTGTGAGTGTAAGGTTGTCAAATTGATTTGGTGTGTTTTGGGAGCGTATTTGGGTTCTCTACTGCAATGCTTGTGTGCGTAAAATAGTTTCAGAACCTGCAATTCTTGCTCAAGCGGATGGGACTCGCCTAGGCGAGACATGCAGGGACTCATATTCTTACCCTACTCGAGGTTCTCGTTCAGGCGAAGAGAATTAGGTTTGAGCGACGCAGACACTCGCTCAAGCGAGTGAGGTTCGCCTAAGCGAGATAGTGATGAAGTTGCGCATGTTGATCGCGACTTCTCGTCTAGGCGCGGGTTTGTGGGTTTTGAGCGAATCAGGATCTCGCCTAAGTGAGACGTCGTGGTCATGTGTGATGCTTTGTTTGCATTTTTAGCTCAAGCGAGTTTGAAATGGGTGTTTAGGCGAGAGATGATCTCGCCTAGGCGAGAGGATCTCGCCTAAGTGAGATAACGTGGTGTGGTCACTGTTTGAAGCTCGCTTATGCGAGGTGAGTCAGCCTAAGCGAGGCTGAGGGCTTAGCTTGGGCGAGCGTCCCTGGCTTAAGCGAGTTTATGCGAGTTACTGTGCTTATACGTGATTGTGTGTGTTTTGGCTGTTTTATATTAGGTATAGGATGTATATGCATGTGGTGTGATGTTTGGGCTTGAAGGACTAAGTCCAATAGGGGTCTGGGATGTGCTTGATGATTGGATACATGATGAGCATGAAACTTGTTGAGTTCCCGTCGGCTACTAATGGACGAGGAGTCCTTAGTATGGTGATTGCATGTGTCGGGCGCACGATGGGCAAGGAACTGTTATGTTCCCGTCGGCTACTATTGGACGAGGAGTCCATAGTATGGTGATTGCGTGCGTGCCAGGGTCCAAGTGAGACTTGGATGTTTTACTACAGACAAGGAGTCTGTAGGGCAAGACTATGAGCGGGATAGGCTCATAGGGTTGGACCACGAATGAGTTAGTTTCGTGGGAGCACAAGGGAGTCCCAAGACCTAGTACATGTATATGACTCATGAAGGATTATGAGGTCATGGTTGGGTTATTTGAACATTATGAGAAATTTAGTTATGTTAAAGTTTTGGATTGGGAAACATATTTATATTCATGTTTTTTTATATATATATATATATATATATATATATATATATATATATATATATATATATTGTGCATAGCTACCCTTTCTGTGTGTGTGTGTGGCGATGATCGGATAACTTGTTATCCGGGAGCAGATGATGTGATAGGTGAGCCAAGAGATGCTTAGACTCGGAGTGAGGGCTAGCAGGGGATATTTTTGTATATGTATATATATGTTATTATTTTAGCTTTGAGAATATTATGTACCCTGTTGGGAGCCATTGACTTTATTTCAATTTTATGAATTATGGACTCTTGTTTGTTTTATGGTGTTATATATATATATATATATATATATATGTTTTAATTGAGTGAAAAAGCTTGGATAAAAGGACTAGGGTCCACTGCCCACAATCTGTGATCTGCATAATTATGTAGACTTGCGGGCGAGCAGATGGTCACTGAGCGAGAGTGCATAATTTACATGTTAGAGAACTCTAACGTTTCAGGTTTGCTAGGCGAGAAAGTCTCATTCGGTAGAATTTTAAAGAATCCAGTCCCTGTACTTTCTCGTTGAGTGAGCTTAAAGTATGTTGAGTGAGCATCAAGGCTATGTTTGCCAAAGAGGCAAGGGAGGCTAGTTCGTTGGGCTAGCCATTTGGTCGGTATGTGAGTGCCTTTCCAGAGGTCACACGCTAAGCGATTGCGAAGTGTGCCTGTCAAATTATCTTGTTGATATATGGGTTTTATATGTGACTTGAATTGTGTTTTTTTTATATTTATTTTGGTTTCATATGTTGTAAATGGAACGGAAAGGTATTCCTAGTATGGGAATACTAAAATGTAATGTATTGTATGGTGTGTATTGACACATGGACTAAAATGAGATTATCGTGACTCTACCAGTCATGAGAATCATATAAATGAAAATAACTAGTTGTGAAAGTTGAGGGAGGTTTGAATCTAGAGTGGCGACAATAGTTGAACTCAAAAGAGATACCAAATTTACCTTATCATGTAAAGTGGATTTGGGAGCAACCCGTACACATTATAATTATAACTCCCGAGAGACAAAAGTGATCGAGCAACGACATGTGCACAATCTCGGGGTGTTAGTCAATACATTGAACCTCTAAAGGTTGTGTTTGTAGTTCTTTATATATGATTTTTGTGTTATGAGAGCCTTTATGCTTGCGTGTAGACTTTATGTTTTTAGAAAAATATTGTAGTTATTCTTGAGTTGCTAATTATATTCTATCTATATTTAAAAATTATAAGTTGTAAATCAACTCTATCTCACCCTATGTGTTTTATATGTGGTGTTATTATCTATATGTTAGGATCGTGTACTTCACAAGAGTAAAGAATAATGTAGGTATTGAAGAGGAGAAAATTTGAGGCTGGTCAAGGGAAAATTTTTGTTTATGGATAGTTTAACATAGATATAACCATTAGAGTAATGTATTAGTTTACTCGTTCCTTAATTGTGAAAGACACATCGATACCTTTATATTTAGAGGACTATACATTATATCATGACCTATATACTATGGTTGTGCCTTTGATCTAATTATGTGATTGCCTCTTAATAGTGTTTATGATGCTATAATTGATCGTTACATTTTGGTATTAGAGCATTGTCTTAAGAAATCTAGGGGTAAGGGATTATTAGGATTCTGTTGTATGATTTGAGTAGTATAGTTTGTTTGTTTGATGATTAATGTAGCTAACCTGCTTTATATGTAAGACCCTAGAAAATGGCGTTTTAAAAGTGAAAGTGGTTTAAAAGTAGTGAGACTCAATTATTTTAATGTTAAAAGTTATAATATAAATATTATTATTATAAGTGAGTTTCAATATTTTAAAACACACCATCTCTCCAGAAACCACTTTTTTAGAGTTCTCTGACTTCTCTCTAAGGGTTCTTCCCCTCTATTCGTCTGATTGAAGATTTGAGACAATAGGAGTGATCCTCATGACGAGCTCTTCAAATTGGACTGATTAGTTTCACTATTTGTTTAAGTTAAGTTTCAACCTTTTTTTCCTTGGACTTCTTCTAGTTTATGATGCATGTGAGGCTTTTCTGCTTATATGTGCTCTTTTAATATTCTATATGAGTCTCTATTGAATAGTAATTATAATGGTAGGTCCTGATCATTCTTGTGTTGTTCTTAGATATAGATAGAGCATCTTGTGGAGCTAAAGGTGTTGAGCTGTCTTAGGACTGTTTGTACAGTTTGGTCAGGTAAGGGAAACTAGCTTTCTGTTGAATTAATCATCTTGATAGTTAATTGTGACATGGTTTGTTTAATTGATGAGTTGTATGTTGAACTATTTAATGTGGTTTGTTGAATTGATAAGTTGTATGTTGAACTGTTGATTTTGATTTCGGTTTAGTCTTGATTTGGGGAAAAGTATAATTTGTGTTTTGAGTGATTGGATCATTTTTAACTCTCTAAAACCATTTGGAATAAAAAACATTAAAGGAAAGGTGCCTAATCAATCAATTGTATATGATCAATTTTCCCCCAAATTGTTGTTTCTAATAAAGTGTCGTTATAGTGTTGTCAGACGCCATTACAATGTCGTCGAGCGCTAGGCCCTTGACTTAGTATTCTAGGGGCTGGGCGTTAGGCGCCACTTTGCCAGCGGGGCACCACCTTGTTTTTCTAATATGTGTTCCTTCGGTAAAATGAACATTCCCGCTTCGTTAATCGTCAAATCGATATGAAATTTTTACACTTGCTCCTAGGCACATGATTCTTCACTTTGATTAGTGGGATCTTTGATTTGAGGTCTGTAGTTACACCAGTTAATTTCTCATGTTTGTTCTATACTTTAGGTTTCTCTTTTAGAAGGGTATTCTTATTTGATGAGTTACTAGGTTCTTATGTAATGTTGTGGTCTTCAGTTGATCTTGATATTAAAGTATGTGTTTTAAGAATGATAAATGTGTATGATATACAAATATGCTAAGGTCACTACTAAAAATTCTCATATCACACAAGAATTTTCTTACAAATTTGTTAAAACAATTTTGCAAGAAAAGACTTTTTCCTACTATTTTTTCTAAAAATATTAATTGGCAGGTAATTCCTTCGTGGGTAATTATTTCCTACCAAATAAAATTCGTAAGTATTTCCTAAAAAATTTGATGCGAAAAGTGTTTTATACAAAATATTTTGCAAAAGAATTGACAACAATTTTCTGCAATTTTTTTATAACAAATTTTGTAAGTGTTTCCTACAAAAATAATCAAAACAAAATTGACAGGAAATGAGTTTTTTAATGGTGGGTGATGAAATGATTTAATTTACAATTTGTGGAATCTTATTATGATATTCTTAAACTCATTTGGGGAAAGTTATATTATGAAAATTAGTAGTGTATGAAGTGGAAATATTGGTGAAAAGAGTTATGAATTGTGTTCTAAGGAAGTGTGATGATTTTAAGAGTGAAAGTGGAACTTAATGGAAGGGAATGAGAAAAGTTTATTTGAATTGTTTGTAGTATAAGGGTTGTGGTTCTAAGGAAGAAGTGCAAATCCTTTCTAGTATATTGTTATGCATTGGCTAGGGATATGTGTTGGTCAGAAGCTATCCTATACTCTACTAGGTTTACAAACTCATATAGAGTGTCGTGGATTAAATGGTGAGAGTTGAAGGAGGTTCTTATGACGAGATTAGGGGTGGGACTCCTAATCTGGCGATGCCATAAGTAACTTACCCTCTCCAGAGGAAATAGATTCATGTTGATTAGGCCAAGTGGAGTCGGGGCCTTTACCGCAATCCACTTTTTATGACAAGTGCACAACTTCTTATATATAAGTCAATGCATAAATCTGGATAATTGAGTCTAGAGAGTCTGTAATTGTATGATTGGTATTTTTATATGAATGTTTGAGATATGCTATTTTATGATTAAGAAGTTTAATTATTATATGATTATTTCTTTTATAAACTAGCTTACCCTTTTTTTGTTGTTGTTTGTATGTGTTCTGTTCTTCTTTTGCAATGATCATCTTATTGGTCTGAGCAGATGAAGATACAGGTGTAGAGGCACCTCTTGAGGTTGAGGAGTCTGATGTCTAGGCAGTGAGCAACTTTAGATCATGTTAGGTATAATATTGTAATAGGATCATAGTATAATAGCTTGAGAATGTATATAAGTGATATTATTATAGTCTTATCTTGTAAGGCTATACTAATTTATGATATACATGAATTTATTTGTATTCTGAATATTCATAATAAAATGTTTTATTTTGGAAGTATTAAGCTATTAAAATGAGGTGTTACATTATCTGTGACAACAAAGGTATGACGCAAAGGCCTCCAACTCCTCTCACCTTCTCCTCTACTTGATATGCCTAGTTTGGCAAGGGCTATATAGGTGATGGTTGTAGCTTTACATCAACAAGGCACATCAATGGCATAACTACATCAGACTATAATGCAAAAAATGGAGGATGTCAGGTTGTTAGCTAAGGCCTCTCAATTGCAGCATTTGGTTGTCTTGCAACAACTTGAGCCTTCAAGGACAACAATTGCAGCTTCATAGTCTCATGCATCTTCAAGCATATGGAGTTTAAAAGACTTTCTAAAGCATAATCCTTTGATGATGATGATGATGGAAAAGAGGGGCGAGATCATCAAATGGAAAAACTTTAAAACCAAGTTTCCAGACAAGTACTTTCTTGACAATGTGAGGTATGCCAAGAAGGAGGAGTTTTTGCAACTCGCACAAGGATCAATGTTAGTAGTCGAATATGCGAAAATGTTCAAACATCTTGCAGATTTATATACTTTGTCCATTAATGAGATATTGAGATTCAAAAAAATTTGAGAATGGTCTCAAACAAGAGTTGAAAGAAGTGATCGTGCCTATGACCATTAGAAAATTTTCCAAATCTACTAGAAAAGATCAGGATGGTGGAGAAGTTAAAAGAGGAAAGTAAGGTTTTGATGAAGACTTTTGTGGGAAGTATTACTCCAAGTAGACCTAAGGAAGGAGAGAAGAAGAAACCTTACTCCAGACCAGAAAACTCTACGAGTGGAGGTCCTCATACGAAGAATTGCCTTTAAAATCTGTGTCCAATACGATGCTTCAAATGTCAAGGATAAGGGCATTTTGCTAGCAACTACCCCAACTAAAGAAAAATTGAAAAAGCTATTAGACCATCACAACAACAACAAGGAAGAAGAGGAGGTGATTGTCCTCAAGAAGTCGGAAGGGTGTATGCTTTGCTAGGAGTAGAGGTTGTAAGATCAGGTAATTTGATTCTCAATGTGTGTTCTTTAGTTGGTAAGAGTTTGTAAGTATTGTTTGATTCTAGAGCGACACACTCCTTTGTGTCAAGTGCTTGTGTTGAAGAGTTGAGTTTACTAGTCATGGAGTTATAGTTTGATCTGTAGTGATGAGTCTGACCTCTGGTCAAATGTCTTCCATGAGAACCTATAAAATTGTATTTTAAGAGTAGTAGTGTTTTAAAATAATGAGGCCATATTATTTTAATAATAAAATGCTTAACTATAAATAGAAATTTCATAAAGGGATCTCATTACTTAAAAATACTTTGTCTCTCTAAAAACTCTTATCTAAGAGTCCTTTACCTCTCTCTAATATATCTTACCCCTAGTCATCTGTTTGAAGATCGAAGTTCTTCACGTTCAACCGATCAATTTCTCTATTTGAGTAACTTCATTTTCAACTCTTCTTTAGGTTGATTTTTGTTATCCTTTGCATTTGTCTCCTTTTGAGGTCGCATGTGTCCTTGTAGTCTTCTTTTTGGTTCTTAGTTGATTAATAATCATAGGGGTTTCATTTGATCCTTTGTGTCGTATTTCAATGTGTAGATATAGTACCTTATAGCATGGGAGAGGTTTTGGTGTTTTTAGAGCAAGTCAAGCAATTTCTTCAAGTTTTGGTACCTGATGGAATGTTGCAATTGCCTGATGAATCTGAACTGAGATGTATATGTGTTGTATGTTATACTTGATGCTTGTTTGATTTGGTTGAATTTTAGGTTGATTGGGAAACTTAGAAATTGATAAATTGAACAAATTGATACTCCTTTCATGTGCTAAAATTATTTTGAACCAAATCACTAAGAAAGGAATACCAATTTGGGCACTTAATTAGGTTTGAGATCACCCAATTGTAGAAAATTTATCTGTTGTGGACCAATATGGCGTCGAGCGGTAGCCCCCACCGTTGTGCGCCACTTTTTGCCCATTAATTGGTGTTGAGCGACATCCAAGTGGCGTTGAGGGCCAATGACCACTATAAGTCTGGGAACATTTTGGCTTTATGGCGTTGAGCGGTGGCATATTAGCATCGAGCTCCAGTTTTTGCAAGGCAAATGGTGTTGAACACCATATGCCATATTTTACCTATTTTTCCTGTTTGGCTATTTTTGGATGTTTAGTGGTTGATGTGAAGCACATTTTATGGTTTTCATTATTATAAATTGAAGAGAATATGTTGTTGTGAACATGTATGATGATGTTTAAAGAGTTTCAAGGAAAATTCTTGGTGATGGTATTGTTAATGTATGTCTTGATATAGGAGATGTCAAGAAGGAGATATCTTGAACTCTAATAATCATTCAAGCTCAAATAGAATAGAATGAGTTATGTGGTGAGAGTCACAGGAGAACTTAGTCTTTGGATTTGTTCTTTAGTCCTAGGCATGAAGGGGATTAACCTTGTGTGTGGTTGGGTGATAACCCGTAAAGGCTAAACTCTACAAAGTCTATGAACCATCACAGGTGCACACCTCTAGTGAATTTTATATCAAAGACATGTATCTGAGTATTAAGTTTAACATCAATTGTTATGCCTGTATAAACATATATTATATTTATGTTTGAGTGAAAGTGATATGACTTACTTGCTTTTGAATAACGTTATTTGTAAATTAGCTTACCTTGTTGTTTAGTTTTGTTTTTCTTATGCAATGATCACCTAATAGTGTGAGCAGAGGAGGACTCAAGTGAGGATGCTCCTTTGGTGGACAACAGTAAGGCTACTGAGTAATGTTTAGGGTCCTTGAAGTTGTATAGAAATAGTTTCTTCTCGAAAAACTTTGAGTTGTTCTTGGCTTAGTTTGTTTATATTATATTTTTATAGTTATTTCTTTTGGATAACTATATTAATATTTTATACTCTCATAATTATTTGTTTTGCTTTATCAGAATATCTAATGTTTTATTTAGTAGTTTATACTATTAAATAAGATGTTAAATCTTCCTCAAAGGTTTGCTCTGAGTGTCCTATAGTGGTAGAGGGATGTAGTTTCAAAGTTAACTTAATCTACCTACGCCCACATGAGCTAAATGTAATCCTAGGGATGGATTAGTTATCTGTCAATTATATTTTTATTGATTGCTATCATAAGCGGGTAGTGTTTCTTGAGGAGCCAAGGTTGCGTTTAGTGTCAGCGCAACAAGTTGTTAGTGAGTTAAGGGGAGGAACTTAGTTTTTTGTTATACTCACTCATATGAAGAAAAAGGAGGGAGATCAGAAGGAAATGATACTAGTAGTAAAGGAGTTTATAGATGTATACCCAAAAGAGATACTTGGGTTACCTTGTACCAGAGACCACTCCTCGCCTAAGCGAGACCACTCCTCGCCTAAGCGAGACCACTCCTCGCCCAAAGGGGAGGTCCCTCGCCTGAGCTAAAACCAAGCGAAACACGATCAGGCTCTCATGAGTTCTCACTTAGGTGAGCCCCTCTCGCTTGAGCGAGATGACATCTCGTTCAAAACGAAAGCTCTCTGCCTGAGTAAGAGCTCGAGCAAGAACTTGGGCCAGCTTCTGCTATTCTCGCATAAGCGAGACTAGCTCGCTTGAGCGAGAATATCAGTTCTCGCCACTGTTTCACGCATACAAGTCAGATTCAACCCAGAAGCATGCACCATACATGCTTTACACCATCAATAACACCGTATAAGCATTTAAGCACACAAAACAATCCAACCTTAGGGAAAAATAGCATAAAAACATGAAACCCTAACTTCCCTTACCTGGAGTGGGGCTAAACGTAAGCGCAATGGTCCTAGGGGAAGAGGGGAGCACTGTAACTCCAACCAGTGCAGTAAACCGGAGAAGACGTTCAAGTGAAATAATGGGTGCTCTAATTGTGCCTAGCAGAGCTCTTTGCTCCAGTAATGGAAGGGGGAAGGGTTCTTGTTTTTTAAGAACGGGGCAGAGTAAAGGAGATTAAGACTAGAAAAAAGGTTTTGGACACCCTATGAGTTGGCCCTTAAGCCCAATAGTTAAGATCAAACCCTTAAACATAAAAACCCTTAAACATAAGAGCAGAAAAAATGAATCTTACAATGAATATGAGAATGAAAACAAAATACAAACATACAAATAAATAAATATATAAAAAAATATATATATATATATATATATATATATATATATAACCTATCTTTTTTATTATCAATAATAAAAATTTATTATCGAGTCACTAATTGATTTTAATTATATATAATTGAATAATTCAAAATATAATTAGAAAGTAAAATAAAAAATCTGAAATCTTCCCTCTAAATCCATTCTTAAGTTATTGTTTTAAAATTTTCTTATAATTTTCAATAAGTATTTTTTTTTTTAATTTTCCCTTTGCATTGCATTTTTAACATAATATTCTTAATTATTTTGGTTCATAAATAATAAACGTTAATAATTATCACATCTTTTTTTCTTCTTAAGAAATTTAAACTTAATTACTTTTATTATCTTTTAATATAAAGTTTATCGAAGAGATATTATAAATTATAATAATTAATAATTACAACACACTTTTTGTAACTATTATACATATCTATTATTATATTATTTTACTATGATGACTATTTTCTAATACCATAATATTTAAAATATATTATTTTTTTCATTATGTGAATAGATAGATGTGACAAGATATATATATATATATATATATATATATATATATATATAATTTAATGTTTCTCATTAATTTGAGTAGCTTCATTAATAAATGTCAAATTGTTTCAACGGAAGATAATTTTGACAGTCAGAAAATTTATTGTTTAAAAGATATTTTTAATTGCCAGTATAAATAAAAAGGAACAAAACTAATAAAATAATGTATTCACATTAATTTCCTCGTCAGATGTAATTCTGGCCAAGCTTAACTTCAAACGTTAGAAGCAAACTGATAGATAAACCAGATATACCTATTCTCAAATTTAATAAGACTAATTTCATGCCATTAAAAAACATTTCTTAGTCTCTGCAAAATAATTTTAAAGATATATAAAAATTTGAAATAAATCATATTCTTACAAATATTCATTTATGTGTTTCCAAGATTTTGAATGATGTCAAGAATATTTTAACTGTAACTAATTTCGAACTAATATAATAAATAAAAATGTTGTAATAAAATTTGAAAAAGGTATATATTATTACATAAAAAATGATTAAAATAGTGTAACTGCACCTATGTGGCGTTCTAAATTCGCAAAAGTCAGGTTGAGACCTGAAACAGTGTCCCTTTTATTTTTTTCTTTTCTGTCACTCCTTATATCTTCTCTCTCTTCCTTCTGTGCTCTGTTTTTCTTCTTCCTCTGTTCTTCGCTCTGCATTTTCTTCTCTTTCTTTCTCTCTCTCTCATTAAATTCTCTCTCTAGAATTTTCTGTCCTTTAGCTGTGGTTTTTCTTTCCCTTCTCAAAGGCCCACTACTAACCTCTTCCCAGAGTCTAGTAAAAGACGCTTACTTTTCTTCCAATTTCAAACCCAACTCCTCCATTTTTTCCGCTCATTGAGGAAGTGTTTCTTTATATTAAGGTAAACGTTGAAATAACGTATCCCTTTTGTTTTTTGTCTATCTTTTTATGCACTTTTACCATTGAAACCGAACCAGGGATTTCTGGGGTTTGCCAAAAAGGGTGTTTTTATTGTTTTACGGGGGAAAGTTTTCGTCTTTGAACGTTTTTTTCTTGTTGGGTCTGGTGTTTTTGCCGATGACACGTTTTTAATGATCCTGTTTTATTTTTGTTTGGTTGTGTTGGTTGTTGTCAGTGGTGCTCATCGTTTTTCCTCATTCGGGTGTGTTGTTGCTTTTCGAGTTTGGAGAAAAGTCCCTTTGATTTTTGTTGTATTTGCTTTTGATTTTTGATGGTTTCTGGTTACAGGGTGTTTCTCTCAGGGTCGCGCCTGGAGTTACAGAACAACACCAAATAATTATAAACAAATAAATAATAAATAATAATAACATGTTTAATTGTTCTGTCTGTTTTCTTGAGATTTACGTTTCGCAATGACGAGAAGTTGACACCTTCGTTCACCATTATTTTCTCCCGATATTTCTGAAGGTACGCGTAATTTCTCACTGCTTTCTACCTTTTTACACCATCTACCTGTTTCACGCTTTTATATATTACTCCAAAACTGCTTCTTGTTGAGTGAACTTTCATTATTATTTTGAAAGAAAACACTAAAAAAGTTGGTGAAAATGTGTAAGCATAAGTGAAAAAAAATAGCCTTGACTAAGGAAAAGCAAGGGTGTTAAGAAAATGCTTCATTTATGCATGCCTATTAGTTGTTTCTTGTCTGTAACCAACCATTGATTGCTCTCAAGTTAACGCATGATTTCTGGCAGCGTTTACTATGACTTCTGGGGTGTTCAAATGGGTATGGAGGAGTTTGGTACTTGTGAAGTTCCAACTTCAATTTCAAAATTTGAGTCACCAATTGTTGTTTTGTGTGTTTTTTTTTGGACGCTAAAATATGGATTTTTTAGAGCACGAAGAATCTCATGTTGTAATATTTTGACCTTTTTTAATGATAGGCATGTGAACTTCTGACATAATGGATGTTGAAATGACATTAACTTTGGAAAGATATCAGTATGTGTCACAGTAACTTCTCTGTCCCAAAAATATTTTCCTCAACTCCATTATTTTGGTTCACCTTTATCTCCTCCTTTTTGCTTTTCAATTATAATACCTTCTTTTGTCTGAGAAACGTTACGGATTATTTATTTCATGATATAAAAGAACAATTAAGCAGTAATTAAGTGGTGCTAATGCTGTTCAACAGCTCTTTAAGTTTTGCCGTTATGGTACAATTGTACTCAGTGCAAGTTCTCAGAGACCGTGATTTTAGTCACGGGAAATGTAAATTATCTCTCCTAACTATTACGTACAATCATCACATTGTCTTTTTTCTATATAATAATATATATGTGCAATAATACTTTGAATATGAAAGCAAAAAATTAGTTGAATCTTATCCTCATTTGGGTAAAAGAAAATGGTCTTATGTGAACACATTCCATTTTCATGGTTTCTTTTTCTCCTAAACTTTTGCCAGCCCACAAAACACGCGTACTGTAGAGGGATATAAATGTCTTATCTACCATATGTTATTTAAGTTAGGTTATGTTATTTTACATGGACCCAGTTTTAGAGAAGCAACTATAAGTTGAAAAATTTAGTGTCTGAATTTAGCTACAAGATGTTACTTTCCTTCACCAATTCTTGGTGTTTTAGTTTTAAGGGTAAAAAATGTAATTTTTCTTTTTCCCTGTGACACCCCTTTTGTAAGCAAACATTTTTCTTTTGTCATGATGGTAAAGTTAGATTTACCATATCAGACATGTTCACTTTCATATGGGTTCTGCTGATAACACTGTTGGCCAAGTACTATCTCACTACAGGTCTAAATAAAGGTGTTAGCTATGCATAACACAGGGAATCCTAAGGATTATGAATCAGGCCAACACACATTTTTATAAAAAACAATATTTGTCAGGTTTTTTTATGCATTGGGAGTCACAATTCAACCGTGATCTACCCATGTCCAATGATTACCCTACAAAAGCTGTAATTTAGCTGAATTTTGTGAATTGATTTTACCATTTCTATGCAAAACATGGGAAGTGAATGAAATATGGGTTGATAAATAATTCATGCTAAAGAAACTGATAAAGAGGGTGTGCTTAATTGAGTGATGGGCCTATTGCTCTAACGCTCCTTGAAGAGAAGTTGGGATAAACTATAAAGTGTTTGTAGAAATGATGAGCTTGTTTTCTTGGTGGGAGATGGTGGTGTTAAATCAGAGCTTAAAGTTTTTTCCTTTTCATGGTATAATAAAGCATGGTGTTTTTGTTTTCTTTCTTTATTTTTAGTTATTATTATTAATTATTAGTCACTGGATCTTGTTACGTAAGACCTTGGTTTTGTGTTAAGAATCCTGCTGCAATTTGCCATGATGGACAAGATGCCTTGTATTACGTGGATAAACTACAATTTTGACCTTTTTAATGTAACTTTAGATCTTGTCCTTCGATTGGTTTCTATTCTCTCGAATCGGTGTGTGTTAGAAACTGCTTTTTGACACTGTTTAAATTGTGCATACAATGAAATTTTAGTAGTAGATGGAGTAGTACAAAAAGAAAAATTCCCTCTCTAGTAAAGGTCCTCGATCTATGTGTTAAAGCATTGCTCTATTTCTTTATGTTTTGTCAAAAGCTTTTGCTTGAACATGCCCATCATCATCACCATCGTGTTATAATATAAGACTTTATTTTATTGTCCTCGTGAGACCCTTTAAAGATATTGCTGCTCCTTGCTGCATACATTTAACTAATCACAGTTCTGATCTGCGTTTGTGATTTTTGGTGGCTGATTCTGCAGATGGAATCGGTGAAGCCATTGGCCGTGACCCCGAGAAAGAAGCTGGCACGGAGTTTTGCGAAGGTTCTTCATGTGAAAGCACTGATTGGGATTGCCTCTGTTGATGGGTTGAAGAATGTTATATCTGATGCAAATCTCAAGGATGAAGGGAACATGGGAAAGAGTAATAAGAGTTCACTGAATTGGTCCGAGTCTTTCGTTGAAGATGATGATGAAGAGGTTCAGGAGAGAAAGGCCAATGAAGCTCTTCTAGCAAAGCTTTTTGCTAGCATTTCAGTTGTTAAAGGTGCATACGCTGAGCTGCAATATTCTCAGTCACCTTTTGACCCTGATGGGATCGAAGCTGCTGATCAATTGCTAGTGTCTGAGTTGAAGAACTTGTCTGAGCTGAAACAATGTTTCCTGAAGAAACAGTTTGACCCTTCGCCCGAGCGAGCTATTCTCGAGGCTGAATCCAAGGAGCTGCAGGGTGTGATCAAAACATATGAGATCACGGGGAAGAAGCTAGAGTCACAGGTGCGGCTCAAGGATTCTGAGGTTATTTTTCTTAGGGAAAAGTTAGAGGAAGCCAATAAGCGTAACAAGGCAATTGAGAAGAGATTGAATCAAAGTGGCCAACTAGCAGTGCTTGATAATGTTCACATATCAGGGTTAAGTCCTAACCATTTTATCACAGTTCTTCGGCATGCGGTTAGGTCTATCCGCAACTTCGTGAGGGTGATTGTGGATGAGATGAGATCTGCAGATTGGGATGTTGATGCTGCAGTGAATGCCATTGAGCAGGACGTGGTTTATATAGCAGAAGATCACAAGTGTTTTGCAATTGAGGCATTTGTTTGCAGAGAGATGTTCGATGCTTTCCACTTCCCCAACTTTTCTCTGTCAAAAGAGTCTCTCCCTGATAGAAGCAGGAGGCAACAGTGGTTCTTTGGGAGGTTCAATGAGATGAAATCCATGAAAGCAAAGGAGTTCCTCGCAGAGAAGCCAAGATCATCATTTGCAAAGTTTTGCAGGGTGAAGTACTTGAAACTGGTTCATCCCAAGATGGAGTCATCATTTTTTGGCAACATGAATCAGAGAAACCTTGTGAATGCTGGAGGGTTTCCAGACACTGCATTCTTCACATCATTTGCTGAGATGGCCAAGAGGGTGTGGCTTCTACACTGCTTGGCCTTCTCTTTGGAGCCACAAGCTTCAATCTTTCAAGTGGGGAAAGGGTGTAGATTCTCTGATGTGTACATGGAAAGTGTGAATGATGAAATCTTCCTCTATTCAGAAGTGGAATCAGATCCACAAGTTGCTTTCACAGTAGTTCCGGGGTTTAGGATTGGTAAAACTGTTATACAGTGTCAAGTGTACCTCTCACAGCACCAAAGCAAGGCAAAAAAAATCAGTTCCACAAAGCAAAGGTGAGGTAGCACTAGGGGACCCCACAACACAGGTTATTGAACTGGAAGGCATTCTTTTTATTTTGTGAGTGAAGTTTTTGGAGGGAAATGAAGAACTTGTGGGGACTGAACTCTGGCTAGGATCACTCACTGGGACATCTTTGTCCATTTTGAAAAGAAAAGCCATTGGACCGTTGCATTGGGAACACCCCTTTTTTTTGAATTTTTTTTTTTTTTTTAATTTATGCCAGATTTATCAAAGACATCCTCCCAAATTTTCTTATCAGTCCAGTGACAGGGATTGTCTAGCTGTTATGCATCTTTACTAGACACTGCATCTTATAATATGTACATAATGATATATAGGTGGGAATTTTATAATCCTCTTTTTCCTTTCTTTATTAATCTTTCTTCTGCTCTATTCCTCTTAACTTTATTTTCTAATTCCACTTGTTGTGGCTCTACATGCCTCCAAATCTATGTGTTATTAATTATTCTTCATTCCTCCTACCAAATGCTGCATAAACATGAACAGAAACAAATAAACAAATAGCAGAATCCCAATTCTGCCCCTTGCAGCTGTGTAAATGTTATTGAAGGCAAATGGGGGACCCCCAAGATGCCAACTTTATTCAACTAAGTCGGTGTTGAAGAGGCATGTGAAGACAATATTTGCAAACCTTTCTCTATGTCTCAATAAAGGAGATTTGAGATGTGATTCTTGCTGATGGGTTTGTATGTATGTATGCATGCATCTTCGTGTCATGTTTCCCAACTGTTACAAATATCTATCTATGCCATGCTAATGCAAGTGGTTCTGTGTGTATATTGGGCTATGATTCACATGGTGTAGCAGAAGTGGAAAGTGGGTAAGGACCATATGGATCTTTAAGGGCTATTCATGTTCTTAAAATCTTACAAAGGTGTCATCTTTTACCCCTTAAATAATTGAGGGTCAAACTTTTTCTCTCATAATTTCATGATGTTTGGTACAGGTGGCAAGGGTACAAGGGTAGGTTTAGGTCAGTTACATTTTCAACGTAACTTCAAAAAAAAAGCTTATATATCTCTCTACTCTGTAAGTAAATCCTATGTTTTTCTGCTTCATTGTGTTTGTAAGTTTAGGATTCTTGTTTTTTCTCAAATTTTCAGCTCTGATTTGTTGATCTATTGAAGAAAAAGAGTTACATTCTGTTTTGGTAGTTTGAGTTACTTTTTCTACATGTTAGGGTCTTGTATTTTTTTTTCTCCTATATGAAAAGTAGAATAAAAATATTTGATTCTTTGCTTATTTTCTTATATTATCTCTTTAATGCACTTTTAAAATATATTAATAAATATTAAACCTAATGTTTTAAAATATATCAAAACTTTGTTAATATTTTAATATTAATATATTTTGAAGATTTAAAAGAATAACAACACTAAAAAATTATCAGAAAATCATTTTCCAATTTTGATCACAGCATTGAATAGAGGTTTTACTTTAGTGTGACAGGACAGCCTCTCTGTAACAACACAACTGACAAAATAAAAAGTTTGGCAGATATCAAGTTTATATATATATATATATATGGGTACACATGATTTGTAACTTCATAATTGGATATTGTTGTGTTTAAGGTCAATAAAAAGTGACATCATTTGGCATTTCCAAGTGAAAGAATGTGGAATCGAGACAATTATTGATGAGAGGAACAATGAGTTCCGTATTGATTATGGGCCTTGTGGCTTTCTGAAATAAGGTATGGGCTTTCCCTTAAAAGCTACAGGATTGGAGGAACCTTATGCAATCCCTTTTATATTATTTTAAAATTGAAAAGAATTATGTTTATTTTATAATTGTTGTAAAAATATAACTGAGAAAGATCGGTATTAATGTTGTTTTAAAATTTGGAAATACAACATATGGAAAGAAGAGAACAGACAGGTAAAGAAAATATGATGAGGGTGAAAATGAATGGTGGTTTTTGATAATATAAATACTAAAGGGCCCAAACAGATAGGCCTAGTGGATTTTTAATCTGGACCACTTAAACATTATTAGGGTATTCATTGTAGGAAGCTACTGTTTAGATTTTTTTTTTTCATCTTTTTATATTCCAACAATTAGTTTTTAGAATGTATACAAGAATTTCGGAAAGTAATTTGTGAAAAATAAGAGAAGTGTGAAAGGGTAAAATAAAAGAGAGGATTGAAATGCATTTATACTTGACTTTATGGTGTCATGTCATCATCACTTTCACTTCCCTTTATGGTTTGGTTATCAAGTAATGGGTTTCGAATTTGTTTGAAAAATGAGATTTCTAGGCATGATTTCATTCAACATACATCCTCATTCTCTAATACATGTGAGATAATTTGATTCAATTGGTGGAAAACAAGTTAAAAGTGTTTCAGAATTTTCAACAATGTTTTTGAAGGAGGGATTTCAATAATTCTAAGAAATTAAAATATTTTATAATTAATTTTTTTAAAATAATTTATTTAGATGAAATAATTGAAATATCTTACATTTTAATATTTTATTTAAATTAATTAATTGAATTTTTTTCGTAAGATAAAATTTTATTTTAAAAATATTTATTTTAATATATAGAATTTTAAAATTAATTTAAAAAAATACTGATTAACTTAAAATATTTAAATAATATTTAATAATTTAACTTTAAAAATATTAGTCAAATTTACATTTTTGAAATTAATTAATATTGAATAACTAAAAAGAATATAAGTAATAATATATTTTTATATTAATATTATTGATTGCATAAAAGAAATATAATAATATTAGTTACTGATCACTTCATTTACCACCAACAAAATCATTAATTATAAAAGTTACAAGTTTAATATATAACATAACCTACAATTATAACGTAATAATGTAAATTGATATAAAATTATATCACTTCATTTGTAAAAGATTTTTTCAATCATAATTCAAAGTTAAGATGTCAAACATTTTACTATTAAAAAGGAAAATTAAATAATTTGTTCAAACAACTGTTTTCTTATTTAATGTGTGTTTTATAATTTTTCATCATCCAACTTGCAAGTCTTTCAACATCCTATTTCAATTCCCTTTAAAAACATTTGTTTGACTTACAAAAGTTCAACAAAATTGATCAATCATAGTGTTCAACTAATACAAATATGTAGAAGATTTAACCAAATACCATGAAAGTAATCAAACACAAGAAAACATACATTACTTACCATGATTTAAGTTGTAGAGACATTAATCAAAACGTAATCTTCTTTCTAATGAATTGGAAGGACTTTTACGATAACTAATTTTTTTGACATAAACTAACTATTTAACAACTTTAGCCCATCGTTCCTTACTAAGATTTAGCATTTAACACACCTTATCTAGCATTTCTTTGATTTCATTTTTATCAGCCTTTTCACCATATACATGTGTTAGTTGCATAAAAGACTCAACCACATCTTTTATTGAAGCAACCATTAACTCTTTTTCCTTAACTTTTTGAGATTGTGTAGTAGTAGAACTTGAAAATTGTGTTTTATTTTTTAAGTTAGAGTTTGGTTCCTCCAAATCTATAGTAGCATTGAAATCCTCCAAACCCACAAAAGCTACTTCATTTACCTCTCTACTCATGACCTCATCAACATCCATAGTAGTTTATGCTCCATGATCGATTACTCTATCTTTAGCACATAATTCTACTATATCATCCTAATTTGGAATTGCTTTGAATAAAAAATATCTATCCTCCTTATGCGACTTGAAAAAGAAAAAGAAGTAAATAATAACACAACTATAATTTTATTTTGAATAATGATAATATAAAAGAGTACTTACATTTCCATACATTTTCATCGCTAACTATAATCATGTGTTTGGTTCCATCCCAATCAAATCCACTTTGACAAAGGATGTCACTAACAACTTTGTACCATGACCTCCAAAGTTTGATTCAATTTTTAACATTCTCCCAAGTAGAGCTGTCAAAATGGGCCACTCGATCCGGCCCGACCCGACCCACCACGAGTTGGCCACTTAGTGAACCAACCCAACCCGACTCACTTATAAGTGAGCCGAAAAACTTTGAACCCGCTTCAACCCACCACGGGTTTGTGGGTTAAACAGGTTGACTCACTAGCTCACTTAATTAAAAAAAAATATTTTTTTTCTCAACTCATAAATTATAATTCGGATTAAAATTTAAATAAACTTCAATACAATCTAAGTACAATCCAAAATGATGTTAAACTCCAAAACAAACTAAAATTAAAAAAAAAAAACAAATTACTATCTAAGATCAAAGCATTCTATCACTTATCCAACTAATATTAGAGTCTTGAATGGATAAATTCACAACATTTTCATCTCTTGAAGCATCTTCTTTATGCCCATCTATTTGGAGTTGAAGCTAGGTTTCTATTTGCCAACCCACTAATGTGTTTGGTTAAAAAAGCAGTCCAACATTGCAAAGCCCAACATAATGTTTGTGACCATACGGGTTGGTGGACCAACCTGGCTCACCACGGGTTCAACTCGGGTGAGTCGAGTTCTTGGTGGGTAGAATCAAAAATTGACCAGTACTGACATTTGTAAAAAAATTTCAACCAAACCCGGCCCAAACCCGTGGTAGGCCGGGTTAGCCCACGAGTTCTGACCCACTTTGACAACTCTACTTCCAAGTGATCTAAACTTTGAAGTTATTGGATAACACTACAGTTGTAGAATATATGCAACCCTTTTCCAAGCTCGATTGCTTTTTATTGCCCTAGTTTCTTTGATCTCTTAATACTTCAGCTAACACACGTCCTATCTCTAGATTCTATGAAAAATAACTTCTTGTTTCCTCATTGCTTCTTTTTGTCATGTTTTTTTTTACCCTTCATGTTTTCTCAACATACACATACTACAAAAATAATTGTTTTTAGTGGAGGTTATATTTGACGTTTCTAAGGGTTTTAACCCCCTACTAAGGGCTTTACCCGCGGTTTATAATTCCCTTGGAAGAACTAGTGTCGGTAACACATTATCGGGGGGTTTTAATGTAACACCCCAATTTTGGGATGTCACGGAAAGTTAGAAAATTATCGCGTTTAGCGAAAAAGAATTATCATTGAAAATATTATAATAAAAAAAATTTCATTTGATTTAAATTACATAGTTCAAAACGACACTTTGTCAAAAAAATTCAAATAACAATTGCGAACAAAAAAAAATTACATAGTTTTTAGTATCTGATTTAAAACAACTAAATGTTGTTAAAATTCCACTTAATCTTCTCTTATGCACCATCCATTTTCTCATATGTGAAACCCATTGTAAGTTCTATATCTAAGTCCACCAATCTTAGGACCATCATTAGAGAAACAACAACTTTGAGGTAGGGGAGACATTCTTCCAAAACTGACTTTTTAATACCATATTTTAAACTTTTTTCCCCTCCTATGAAGTTTTGAACTTGATTTTTTTCCACTATTTAGAGTCATTGTTTAAATTCTTCTTGTTAAAATAAAGTATTGTTTGGGTAGCAACCACATTTGGTTAAGACTAAAAGGTTAATAAAGAAAGTGTTGTAATAGATTACATGATTGCTCACTAGAAAAAGAGTAACCTCTTATGATAGATACAAGATAAACACATTTTTATGACGTGCATGAACATAAACAATGTTCTTTTTAACACATACAAGGCTACAAATTGCTTAAAAGAATAAAAGTTTGTGCACAGTTTGTTGTAAGGGTTTCTTCAATATTCCTTCTTTACATGAATTTTCTTTATATGGAACTTGAGAATAAAAGATTTGTTGTAAAATCTTTATAGTCATTATGCTCTTACTTCTTCTAGCATTTGATCATGCTTATAACTCGAACACATTAAATGTTATTGACATAACATTAAATATATGTGACTTCTTTGACAACAACCATGGAACTCAACCTAGGTAAGTAGCTTCCTTCCACCTTTTGAGCAAAACAAAGAGGTTGATACAACTAGTTGACTCTTGAAATACTAATATCCTACTTTTTGTAGAAAATCTATTTGCATGAATTAACTTTTGGTATATTTTCAAGAGATCTTGATGTTGACAAAATCTTACAACATTATCTTCATACATTTCTTGAAAATATAAAATAAACACTTATAAATTTGCATGTACTATAACATGCTTAAGGCTTGAGTTTGTAAGACAAAATATACTCATTGATTGAGAAAACCATTATTGGACAAATTATACTATTTTGGGTTTATTTAAGCAAAAACTTATTAGACCAAAATCAAATGAACATTGATTGTGTATGTTAGACAAAACAAACAATACTATATCTTGTTCAGCCACACAACCTATGTATAACATATATGATACTCATAAAAATATGGTTCATAATTATTTGTTTAAATATAAAATTTAAATCATGAACTTGAAATGTATCCCGATTAATAAAAATATGGGTGCCAATTTGTGACGAAACATGTTATCTAGATTATCATTTCCCATGTAATATAAGTAAAGCTAACTAAACGAAAAAATGGACAAAATTTTTGTTATTACATTCAATTAAACTAAAAATTAAAATTGATTTAATTTAGACGGTTTGGGTTGATTGGATTGAAATTAAATGGTTAAATTTGAAACTTAAATAAAATAAATGAAGATTTAAGATTTTCTTTCGCAACTAAGGTGAGATATTTGGGCGAAACTTGAAGTGTCATAGCAGGATAGAAACAAAATGAACATAATTCACTTATAAGTGTAAAAAACTGTTCGACTCAAAAACTAAAATGGTTTAAAAAATACGATTATATATATATATATATATATATATATAAAGAAAGAAAATATAGAAAATCAAACCCAATGTTTATTATTTCTATTATTTATTTTATATGTTATTAAGTGCAAGATAATAATTAATATTATATTAATATAATTTATTTCGATCTAATATTTTAGATATATATTATTAAATTGATTATATATATATTTGACTAAAATTATACTAATTAATTGGAATATTAGTTTATTGAATTATTTTGTCTTCTTGTTAAAAGTCATAGGCTAGTTTATTTTGCTTTCGGCCATACATATTTTTTTAAATGTTTTAATTTTATGAAACATCTTCACTTTTTAACTCGATTGTTAGTAACCTAAACCTGAGTTTGAACCAAAAAAATTTGAACAATATATGTTTTTGAATTGCAAACACACGTCATATCATAGTAATCTCATTTTTTTTCATCCACAGAGCATTCTTTTTACTAAGACAAACTTTAACCAAATCACATATACTTATGAATTTGTTTCGATGTGTTCATGCTACCATCAGACAACATAAAAACAGATATGTGACCTTTAATAAAGACGGATTCTTAAGCCTGCTACAGAAAAAGGATACCTTGATTGAGATGCAGAGAAGACGAAGCTTTCTGCATAATATTAACCATGCACTATGTAACAATATTAATGAGAACACTGTTATATTATTTTCATTACACAGGAAAATGCAAGATATATGGAGAAGAAGAGCAACACGATAAGACTTTTTTCTTTTATGGACTATTTGATCCGGTTAAGGAGTAGACTTTAAATTTAATTCAACCTTATGATAAGAATTACATCCACTTATATATTATAATTTTTTTTTGTCTCTATTAGACATTTTGTCTTATCTCTACTCGACGGAGATATGGATGCAGGATCCAGTATTGGAGTTGCATAGTGATGGGGTATGAACAAGACTAAGATATCATGAATTCAGTTGATGATCGAGTTAGTGTCCTTCACCAGGGCTGGGATTAGAAACCACTTCTTCATTGGAAAAATGATGAAGTACCTTTGTTGCAGCACTCTTAACATAACTAGTGGCCTTAGTTGAAGGAGGGGTACCCTTGAAAGAGAGAAGTTGTGGTGTGTGAATTTTGAGAATGTTTCGCGCATCTAAGAGTGGTGAATGAGATAGCAAAAGTAGAAGAGTGATGAGTATAAGAGGGTTGAAGCGAGCCATTTGGAGCACTGATATGATATGATATGTAAGGAAATGTTTATACCAAAGTGTTTGTGACTTTGTGGCTTTGTGTTTTGTTGTTGAAAGAATGGCATGTGCATGCTATTTATATGGTTTGGATCTTCCTACTATCATCTTTTGTGCATGCCAGAAGGGAAAGACACGAAAACAACTTTGACAATTGTAGTCATGTGTGTGTGGTTTCATTCAACTTTGTTTTTGTTAAATTATCCTTTGACATATCACATCAATAAGTTGATTTTTAAGAGAAATATATTTATTAAAAAGATGAAAGTTTGTACTTGTACAGGAAATAAAAGATGAATATAAACTATGTGGAACTTCACCCAAAATTTATTCAAAGGAATGTTTCTATATTTCCTTAACCTGAAAAGCAACATGATGAGAGGAAAAAAGCTTGATGTGACACTAATTAATTCTTATTTTGTGGTTTAAATATTTGAAAAGGAGAATGAGTGAGACGTGAGGGGTACGCCAGGAGTTGAGAATGACATGAGTGTGGAACATTTTGTTGATTTCTAAAATATACAAAAATAATGTGTGGAAATAATGTATTGCAAAAAAAAAAATGGATTGAATTTATTTATTTATTCATTTGGAAAATGGGTGGATCAGCTTATTGTTTGGTTTGTTCAAATCGCACAATCCGTTTAAAGTTAATTAAGTCCAGAAATATAATTTCGATTTTTTAAAAATATAAAATGATAATGTAAAGCATTTGTTTTCTCTTTTTTATTCTAAATTTAAGCATGTCATAATTAAGAAAAAAAAAATTATTGTCAAAAATAAGATATAATTGATTTGATTTTTATGCTTTATCCTTAGTACCTAATATTGTTTGATTATAATACTATACTATTTCTAATGGTATTCAATGCATTATTCAATTAATACGGATTTAACTACTCAACCTTATATTAATATTTTTTATTGTCCTAATGACTTCAAAAATTTATACAATATAGTCAAAGAAAAGTACATTTTAGTACTTTATATACGACATATTATGAGTTAAAATTGATTGAAGACTAAAGTGTCTTAAAACTTGTTCATTAGATGAATAGTGAGATCCATAAATTATTAACATTTTCGACAAATTTAAGGTTTAATGTGATATATTAATTTCTGTATGACTAAATAAATAAATAGTAGTTAAATGATAGTAAATATTAATGGGACACGTGATAATGGTAGAAAAGAATGATAAACGTTGTAAAGTTTCCTTGTAGAAGAATGATATTGAGACATCCATTTTTGTTGCTTGTTTGCTCCAAACACATTGGTGAGTTGCTTGTGAAGTTCAAATATCTTCTTCTCCACAAGGCATTGTGATTTTGATCCAAAATAAATAAGAGTGCACTCTTTCACACTTCATTGGCTAAAACCTCATATTATGGCAGCCACTTTGACATTCCATTGTGCTCTTATTCTCAAGCACCCATCAATAACATTAATTCCGTGCATGAATTATGTGTGTCAACGTTTTTTGACTCGAAACAATGGATATGGCTAAATTAGTAGTTCCACCATATATAAATACTGTGCAAACTGGTAGAAATTATTGTCACCCTTTTACTATAAATGTTCTTCTGCTTCATTCTCGTCAAATGCTCAATAATAAGTTCACAAGACTAGGTTTACCAAACATTTTCAAGATTTTGGACAATGTTTATCTACTTCCAAAGCTTCTGTAACCATACATAATTGTATTAGGCTTAATTATTAATTTGTTCTCTATATTTCAGTTTTTAAAAAAGAAAATCAATTGAGTCTTTGTTTTTGTAAAAAAGACCTAATGTGTAACCATTTCCATTAAATTTGCATTAACGATGTTTGGAAGTGTCATGTGTTAAAATCTAGATTTGTTACATGTTAAAATTTGGATTATCTTCTATTTGAAAGTGTCACATGTTAAAATAAATGGAGTTTCAAGATAGAAGATGATTCAGATTTTGATACATTATAAGATCTAGATTTTGACACGTGACACTTTTAAATAATATTAACTCCAACTTAATAGAAAGAGTCACATTGAATCTTTTTACAAATATAAAGGTTCAAATGAGTTGAAAACAAATATATAACGAAACAAATCAAAAACCTAAATGTAGATACCAAATTACTAATTAAGTCTTATCTTAATTTATAAGTATTAGGATTTTAAGTGTGAGTTTGACCCCACATTAAGTGTAAATTAGTCTGAAGAACAATATATAACAAAGAAAATTCACATCAATATTGTTTTAAAGTTTTAGATCGGAGATAATATCTTAACTCTTTTATATATAAATAATGTTTGTATAGTTCATTAATGTCTAATTTATCAAATATTTTTCTCAAATGAAAAACCTAAGATTGTGAGTATGTATTCTTACAAGGTAGGGGTCAGAACACATTAAAAATGGGGAAGTGGCTAAAGTCAGCGACAGTTGTGAAGTGGGAATGAAACATTATTGGTGAGTTGTGTGATGAAATTCCTTGTTGAATGATTGTGAAGGAGAAGACGAGAAAAAAAAAAAAAGTTAAGACTTTTGTAACATGATGCATTGTGGAAGTTGTGGAAGTTTACTTGCATCTGAGAAAAGTGAATGAAGAAAAAGAAAAGTACATGACAGTGAGACATATATCTTGTTGTTAATGGGGTACATGTACCTAACCTATCAAAACACACAAAAATGGTAATGTGACTTGTGACAATTGAGATTTAGTTCATTAAGTAACCAAATAGAAAGCCTCACGTTTTTAGCCCCTACCTGCTCGTCAACATGAGCTTTTCGATATTTAATATTTTATCAATTAAACACCTTTTTCTTTCAACAAAATCAATACATAAATTAATTAAATGCCCCACCTGGTGGACAACCCTTACCTTAAAATTCTGACTAGAAATTCAAAAAATAACACCAACCCATATTCCTGAATGTATAACAATTGCTAACCACTAAAAAGGTTGTGTATAATATAAACATTAAAATTTTATATGTATTCAATATATTTTTTTTATAACTTTTAATATTTTATGTATCGGTTTATGTGATTTAATTATTAAAAAATATACTATGACTCTATTTGTTGATTTTCATCATTTATTTTCTGACGTGATTTAATGTGGATTATTAATTAATGTACTACTATTTTTTTTTTTAAAGAATTAATGACACATACTAAATCACACCAAGTAAAAGATGAGAGGAAAAAAAAAAAGCGAGTCAATGTTATTTTTTCTTTAATTATTAACCTAGTAGTTTAACCAGTGATTCAAAAATGTAATATCTTCAAATTTAATAACCGATTGGACTTTTAAAATTATTGACTTTCTTGTTTAGAAAATGATTCAACAAATCCTTACAATTTCAATAACCTATTCGGTTTTTGAAAATCTGATAAATAAAAGTGAGTGAAATTTTCAAAATTTGATTATGTTGTTCCAACTGATTTCTCTTAATTTGGAGCTACTCAATCTTTAATGGCTGCGTATGGATGTTTCTTTCTCTTTCCACATTTGTCAACCAGATCTTGTGGAATTGGATTATCCACTATATTTTGCATAACGTAGTAGCAGAGTTGTTTTCAAAATATATCACAAATGGAGGATCATGTCCTTTTATAAATATGTAATACATTTCTATCGCTGCAAAAAGAATGAGTTAAGAAGTCTATTAAAAAACTGGGAAATATCAATTCAAATTAATTTTGTGATACGTAATCAATTCTTATTGGTATTTTTATAAAAAAGAAGTTCGGATTCATATTATGTAAACATGAGTTAATATCATAGACAAAATGTGTTCTTGAACCATCAAATAAGTTCCTTAAAAGAGTATTGCTATCATTTCTTTTAATCACATATATTATGTCTCTTAACTTATTATTATTTAGTGTATTGTGTTTGAGGTATAGTTGTCAAAATGAGTTGGAACCTGCGAGTTAACCCGGTTCACCACGGGTTTGGGTCAGGTTGGTTTGAAAATTTTTCATAAATTTCAATACGGGTTGATTTTTTACCCGGCTCGGCTCACCCTGGTTGAACCCGTGGTGAGCCGGATTGACTCACCAACCCGCAAATAAAGGGTCACACAAATATTTTTTGTTAAGTTGGGCTTTGTATTTGGGCCAACGCATAGATAATTTGTATTTTTTGTGATTTTAGTTTGTATTTGGATTATATTGAAGTTTATTAAGATTTTAATTAAAATTATAATTTAGTTCTGATTGAAAAAAAACTAAGAAACTTGTATTTTTTTTTTTAATTAAACGAGCCCGTGAGCCAACCCGTTTAACCCACCAACCCATGTTGGACCGGGCCGGGTTCGAATTTTTTTGGCTCGTTAATAAGTGAGCCGGGTTGAGTTAATTCACTAAGTAATCAACCTGTGGTGGGTCAAGTCGGGTCGGACTGGGATGACCCGTTTTGACAACTCTAGTATGAGGTTTGAATGTTCAACAATGGATTGTCTTAATTAAAGGTAAATATATTTAATCTTCATGATTATATTTCTTCACAAATTTTATTTTGTCCATCAATGGGATCTTAAAAAAAGATTTTGATGTAGTGAAAATAGATATATAAAAATTTTGAAAATATAAAATATAAAAGATCTTTTAAACTTAAAAATATTAATTTATATATATTATTTATATAATTGAACAAGTCCAAATTCTCCTAAGAACTAAAAAAGTTATACCACTACTCCTCACATGTCCAAATAAAGTAAATATCATGGTTTTGTATTTAATTCGTTTTGGTCCTATAATTGTTTCTTTATTGAACTGAGTCTCTAATTTTTTTTTAAAAGAATTCAATTAAGTACTTATTTTTATATACATATAACAAAAGAGTCAATATAACTATATTATTAAATTGGCCTTAGTATTAAATAGAAGTGTCATATATCAAAATTTGGATTTGTCACGTGTCAAAATTTAGATCATATTTTACTTTGAAAATGTCACGTGTCAAGGTTAGAGACGCTAAGATGGCTTGGATTTTGACCCATAGTAAATTTAAATTTTGACACGTAATAGACTTAGATTTTAACATGTGACACTTTCAAATAGTGTTAACGTCAATTTAACGAAAAATACCATATTGAGTCCTTTTATAAAAACTAGAACTCAATTGAATGCAAAATAAGTATAAAAACCAAAAGAAATCAAATGTCTAAATATATGAATCAAATTACTAATTAAACCTAAATATCATAGAGATGCTTTTAAGTCAAACACTAACTCAAAACTTATTAGACCCAAAACTCACTACCTTCACCTCAATTTTATTTTCCTTTTTCTTATATAAAAATAATTAAATTATAATATATATATATATATATATATATAAATAAGTAAATGCAAATTTTACCTTATAAATATTTTTGAAAAATTCAATCAAATTTAAAATATATCTTCAAAGATGATATATATTAAAATTTATGCTAATAAAATTTATTAACCTATCATTTCACATTTTATCATATCCCTTTCAATTTTGCATATTTAAGTTCGATCTAAATATAAAAAAGTATGCTAGGAATCCGGTTATGAATTATCAAATTATTACCATAAATCATTGTTGACAAAAAAAATATAAATAAAATTATTTTATATTCTTATATTTTTTTGTAAAAAAATTCTTTTCTAGACAAGACTCTCATAAAAAATGTAAAAGTTAGACTAATTTTTATATGGCTAAATTACTGTTTTAGTCCTCTAATTTGTTAGCTATTTTCAAAAATGGTCCTTCAATTATTTAGTGTCTCAATTTAATCCTCAAGTTTTCAAAAGTTACTCAATTTAGTCATCAAAGTTAACAGCGTTAAAATCAGTAACGAAACAGTGACATGGCTCTTTAACTCTGTCTCACTTGGAATTACGTGGCACATAACAATGCACTTATGTGGAAGATGAATTGGTTGAAATCGAATTAGGGTTATTGAGGGTGGAATTGGGATCAGGTGCAAAAACAATTCTCGAGGCATTGCGTTCGTTGGTGTGATTAATTGGGAGCAGCACGCATTTCATTCGTGTGGTTGTCGTCTGTAATCGAACTCGTTAAGCATTCCAGGTGAGTTTTGCTTCGAATTTTATAGCTTTGCGTTTTAGGGTTTTATGGATGTTATGTTTAATTACTGAAATTGGGGGGTTTTGGGTATAGGGTTTTGATTCGAACGCTTGAGCGTCGTTTTCAGTTTAATATTTGTTTAGTTTTTTCGATGCTTATGTGTTGTCCCACCATTTTCACATTCGTGTGTAGTTTGTGGTCCCCCTTTAATGGGGTTAGTGTATCTTGTCGGTTTGTCGGTGATATTGGTTGTAATAAAAGTATATTGTTGTGGGTATGTGGTCATTTCATAGGTTTACAACCAGTACTCACCATATTTGATGGAAGATAACAAGTTTGAAGTGGTTATTCACCATGGAAGACATTTCGTGAATGAGGGGGAATTAAGTATGTTGATGGCCAAAGAAGTTAGTTGTCGTGTGATCAAGACAAATGGTCTTACTTCGAGGTGCTATCTATATTGAGAGAAATGGGTTATATTAATGTGAATGACCTTTGCTATTCAGTAGGATGTTGTCTAGTGTTGGAGGAAAGGTTGCAGCATTTCGTTGATGATGTTGGTGCACTGCATATGGTCCAAATTGCGAAGCAACATGGTGAAGTCAATATGTATGTCATTCACTCAATTTGTGTAGTAGAGGAGGTATATATGTTGGAATATTATCAAGCTGAGGATAATGGTGAAGAAAATACTAGTGTAGAGAATGAAACTGAGGTTGAAGTTGAAGAGGAGTTAGGAAATGAGGTTGAGGTGGAGAGTGAGGCAAATGTGTGAAGAAATGAGGTTAAGGTGCAGGGTGAGGCAGAAGAGTTAGAACAGGTGCAGTATAATGGTGCAGAACAGGTCCTGCTCGAAAGTGGTTAGGTTGAGGTGCATTGTGAGACAAAAGAGTTAGAACAGGTGCAGTGTAATGTTGCAGAACAGGTCTAGCCCGAAAGTGGTGAGGTTGAGGTGCAGTGTGAGGCAGAACAGTTAGTAAATGAGGCTCATGTGCACTATGAGGCAGAAGTGTTAGAACAGGTGCAGTTTAATGGTGCAGAACAGGTCCAGCCTGAAACTGTTGAGGTTAAGGTTGAGGTTGAGGTTCAGAATGTGGGTGAATCACAAGTACAGCCTGATGCATAGAATAAGGTGGGTAAAGACCAAAATGTTGAAGAGGTTCAGATTGAGGATGGTTACTCCATTGATTCCATAATGAAGAAAGTGGTGGTTTATTTGATGTGGATATAGATTGTGACCCTGGGATGGGTGGGTCAGGTTGGACTTCCTCTGGAAAGAGGAAAAAATTAATGAGACTGAGAATAATGTACAAATCAACAAACATGCCAAGGGAATTTCTGATTATGAATGGGAATATGATGAATTGTTGAGTTTGGTAGGCATTGATTCTAATAGTGATGAGGAAGACACATGTGGAAAGTTTCCCACATTTTCTATGCCCAAAAGTATGGCTGACTATGAATGGGAAGTTGGGACATATTTCGTAAGTAAAGAAGAATTTATAGAAGCCATTAGAACATAAGGGTTGCAAAACGAGAGGAACTTGAAAATTGTTAAGAATGACAAAAAAAGAGTAAAGGTGGCATGTTTGGGTTCAAAAGGAAAATGTGGTTGGATTGCATATTGTGCATATGTACCTATTATGCAAACTTGGCAATTAAAAAAGATAGTTGATAAACATTCCTGCTGTAGAGAGTTTAACAATAGGCTAATGAATGCAAAGTGGTTAAGTGGAAGAATAGAAAACATAGTGAGAGAAAATCTTACTGTGAAAGTCATGCACATTCGTGAAAAAGGCTTAAGAAAGTGGAACATTTCTATATCTCGCGCAATGTCTTTTCGAGCAAGATCAATGGCTACAAACAAGATTGATGGCTCCTTTACAGAGCAATGCAAACGTATATATAATTATGCTCATGAGCTACGTAGATCAAACCCGAGTTCAACAATAAAAATAAAGTTTGAAGATCATGATGGTGCAAAGATATTCCAAAGATTTTATGTTTTTTTAAAAGCATGCAAGGACAGCTTTGTATCATGTAGGTCTATGATAGGATTAGATGGATGTTTCTTAAAGGGGAGGTTTGGTGGTGAGTTATTGACAGTTGTGGCACGAGATGCAAATGATCAGATGTTGCCATTAGCATACGCAGTTGTGGAGGTAGAAAATAAGGACACGTGGTCTTGGTTCTTAGACCTTTTAACTGATGATCTTGGTGGGGTTGAATGTTATGCCTCATGCACCTTTGTATCAGACTAGCAAAAGGTAAACTTTTTTATTAGGTTCTTTGAAATGTGTGTAATTTAGTTAACTTTTTACAACAACATTTAATATAATTTTTTTGTTAGTGTCTCCTATCAGCTTTGAATGAACTCATTCCAAAAGTTGATCAAAGGTTTTGTATGCACCACCTGTATGAGAATTTCAAGAAGAAATTTTCAGGGAAAATTTGGAAACGCTTAATGTGGAGGGCTGCTTACTGAACATATCCACGAGCATGGGAAAAGGTTATGTTAGAGATTAAAGAAGTTAACGAGGATGCATTCAAACATTTAATAGTTATTCCTCCAAGGCAAGTTCCTCCACTTATTCCTTAGCTTTTTATATATTGTAATAGCTATTAATATCAATATGCTTATATGCTGCAAAGTGAATAGGTATTGGTCAAGATCAAGGTTCAATACCAATGTCAAGTGTGATACACTAGTTAACAACATGTCAGAGGCCTTCAACAGCGTGTTTGTGGATGCAAGGAGTAAGCCAATAATTACCATGCTTGAAGACATAAGGTTATACATGATGAATAGATCAAGTAATATGTTGAAGGTAAGTTCCTTTGAAGGTTCAATATGCCCTAGGATTCGTGACAGACTAGATAAAGAGTTGCAGTTAACAAAATATTGGGTTCCTAGGTACTGCTCACCCTTCATTGTATTGTTTTATATATTCAATTTGTGACTGGTTTAATAATTTGTGTCCTTTTTTAATGAATATAGTTGGTCAGCGGGCAAGCTTTTTGAGGTCAGACATGTATCTACTATTGGTGAAAAGTTTGTGATGAATGTGGATAGCATGGAATGCACCTACAGGAAATGGGGTATTACTGGCATCCCATGCTCGCACTCCATGGCTACAATGAAATTCTTAAATATGAATGTAGATCAATATGTAGCACACTGGTTTACCAAGTCCTCATATGAAGAAATATATTTCTCAATAATATATCATGTAAACGGCCAACATGTGTGGGAGATCACTCCCTTCCCTGATGTGCTGCCTCCACTAAAGCGTATATTGTCTGGAAGACCTAAAAAGAAAAGAAGACTACAAGCATCTGAGATGAAGAAAGATGACACCCAGGTTAAAAGATGGGGGATAAGGAAGAAATGTGCAATATGTAAGCAACTTGGACACAATAGAACCACTTGCCCACAAGCTCCACCATCTCCACAATCATCAGCTACTTCTGATCAAGCCCAAAATCAGCCACATGAACAACTTGTGCCTCCAACCCAGGCACCAACTTTTGATGAAGGGCAAAATCTGTCAACTCAACAATTTGTACCTCCAACCCATCCGTCAACTTCTAATTAATCTGTGTCTCCAACCCAACAATCCAATTCTGATGTAGGTTCAAATGTGCCAACAATCTTGATTTGTGCACAAGCTTCAACTTCAACTGAACCAAGGACTACCCAAGAGTCAATTCCACTAGTGCTAGCACATCCCACTACAACACCAATTCCACCATTACGTCCCCCATCACATGGCAGACCCAATATAAGGCCAAAACTTCAACATAGGTGGGGTCGTGTTTGGAAACCATGAAAATCTGATTTTTTTGTATTTTGTTAGTGGACAAGAGATAATCTGAATCTGAAAATTCTGATGTATTTGGTTTATATAGAACTTATTGTGGTTGTATTTTTGGATTGATGTAGTATTTTAGAGCAAAACTTATTGTGGTATTCTGATGTTCTATTTTGTAGTATTTTGGGAGCAAAACTTATTATGGTTGATATAAATATATATCACAAGTTTCCTTGTTTAGTTACAATCCTTTTCTGTGTGATTCATGTGCATTATGTAATAGCCAAAATCATATAAATGAACTAGCTTATATAAAAAAAAGCAAATACATAGTTCACTAATTTTGGAACTTTATATATCATATGAAAACCAAATACAACTTTGGTGCAGTATACCAGATCACACCGTACTAGAATAGAACATACTACAAACAACCCCTTCACAACAATTTAGGGGCTTTTGATCACTACTGAAACTAAGAATACTTTGACTACAACAAGAACACAAACAATTTCTATTAACCTCTTTACCCATTTCTCATACAACTTTTTACTTTTCTCTAAACTAACAATCTTCCTCCTCTTTCTGATGATAACACCATCTATGTCATCAAACAATACTTTAATTATTTATTAACAATTTTTTACTTTTCAATCTTTTATTAATGACCTTCAATGATGATTCAGTTTGGAGTGACTTTTAAAAATTTGGATTATTTAAACAAACTTCATACTCTATCTAAAAGAAAAAAAAAACTCTTTCACACTTAAGCATCATTCTCCTTCCCTTAGTGTTTTTAAAGTACAAATCAAGAAGATTTGGAAAATATATATTTAGATTTAGCACTCTTTTTCTAGTACTCAATATGATTTTGTTGGTTTTATAAAGATCACCCTTCCTCTTAACTCCATTAAAGTGTAATATTAGACACTCATTGAGTATGTTTAGCCAAACTATTGTAAGCCCATGTATACTTCACTCTCCACAAAGTTGTTGATATAATGCACTCGTTGAGGTTTGGTGATAATCTTTCGGTCCCAATTTGGTTTATTCAATTTTGGCTCTCCTTTATCGCTTAGAAGAAGATTTGACCTTCAAATAAGAAAATTTTCTCCTACCTTCTTTGACGTGCAACACTTCACTACTACCCTTAAGAGTCAAACCACTCAAGCTTTTTTTTAAAGAAAACTATTTGAAAATTATGGATTATAAACCGATGAGTCTATTGAGAGACATAATTTATTGGAGAGACATAACAATAATGAGTTATTAAGCTCGGACATGCCACATAAATGGTGTGTCTCCATGTTTGACACGTACCCGACATTGACATACGTATCACACTCGTACAACACGTATCAATGAAGTGTTCAATTAGAAAGACATTTTTTTGTCTCTGACATGGCTCCAACACAATTTTAATAAAGCTAAGTATAATGATTTTCTAAAAATCCATAAATTTCTGTTATGATTATAGAAATAAAGAACAAATTTTAATATCACTTCATTTTACCTTTTGGATAACAGATAGATGGATTAGATTCATTTTTATATTGGATGATAATATGTTTAGATTATTATATTTGTATGACCTTGTTTATGGATGATTTTGAGTATATAAATATTGGTTGGCAAATTAAATAATTCATAATTATGTAATATATAGACTCGTGTCCATGTGTCCTACATTTTGAAGACTACATGTGTCGAAGTGTTCATGTATGTGCCGTGTCTAATGTCCGTGTCAATATTAGTGCTACATAGTTGATTAGACTTGAATTCAATCCACATAAATTATTGACACCACTTCCAACATATAACCTTAAGGAAATAGGTTTATGGGTTTTGTACGAGAGGCTAAGGATGAATAGACTTCAACCTAAGTATAGGACACAACGAGATGACCTCAATCGTCCATGTTGGCAATAATTTCCTAACAAATATAATAATGGATAACTAATAGAGGATTAAGAAGACTAATCATAGATAAGGAAACCCTAAGACAAGAAACACTTGTGAATTATATGCCCATAAAATACAAAAGTCCATCTAGTTATTATAATACCCATTATTCACGGCTATGACATCTATTTAATTATTACAACATTTATTGTTTGGGACGTATTGCTAACTTCAGCATCAAGATCATAACTTGTAGAAGTACTTAGACACACACATATGAAGACACCTTGGTCTAAAAGGAGGTGAACGTACAAGGCAGTGGACACGTAAAGAGTACAAGTATATCTTGGTCCTATGTGAACAAGTTTTGATTCTTATATTATGCTCAACTTTCTTATTTCTACCTAATATGAGACTTAATCTCACACTTAAATTCTCAACATAAAGATTCCATGAAGACTTAACTCTATTCTCAAACCCTACCATTTAAGATATAACATGATTTAACATTTGTTTGTAGATTACTTCTCATTTGTTTATGTATATTTTAGAAATTAAATCATGAGAAAATACTTTAATTATTAAAATAGTTGAATTACAGGAAAAGTTTTTCACGTTTTTGTATTATTATGGGAATAATAGTGTAACTGTAGGGAGCTCAGGTTTGAGTGAACTAGTATAAAAATCTTGTGCTCCAATCTTTCCTCTAACTCTTTTCTCTTGGATTATCAATTAAAATTTAAAGAATTTTGATTTAAACCATCTTTTCATATTCTTGAGTGTTTTGGTGGCATCTGCAGCATTGAGCATGTTTGTATAATCAATTAGAACCTATCTTGATTGATCTTTTTCATTGTTCTTGCTCTAAATCGCAAATCTGCATTGTTGTATTTTTCCTAGTATTTTAGTCGACTGTTTTTCTAATTCAATCGATTGGTTATACCAGTACAATATCTATCTAGTAAAATCAATCGACTAACTTTGTTTTTGATCGGTTGAAAGTATATTGTCCATAGGTTTTTGCATCCAAACTTGGTGATCAAATTGATTCAATTTAAAACAGTTTTAAACCTTCAGAAGACATCCTATTTTTAACTAGCCAATTCAACCCCCCCCCCCCCCCGTCTTAGCATTTCAACCATTTGAAAACTTACAATATTCTATGAAACTACTCATGAAGTTTGAGAAGATCTTCAAAATCGTTTCTCTCAAAGTCATGCACCATGGATTTTTCAGATTGAGAGAGACATTGCTTGCTTGACTTAAGATCAAATGACAGTCACAACCTATTACATGAAGTTAAAGAAATTATGGGATGAGTTAGGCTCCTATAGTAATACAACCTATAGTTGTGGAGCAGACAATAAAAGGCGCAAATTCATGCAGTTTCTTATAGGGTTCAATGACTCTTATAGTGTTATTCGTGGTCAGCTTCTCTTAATGAATTCATTGTCTGATGTTACATAGGCTAATTCTCCCATCATTCAAGAAGAAAAACAACGACATTTGGACACCACACGTGACACAATAGAAGCTTCAACCATGGTTGTTCAAAAGAATGAACCAAAAGCCCTTGCTGTTCGCCACAAACAAGATCCTCCTTCTCATTTTAATTCATCTAATCAAAATTCGTTGCATTATTCTCATTGTGATAGAGATCACCATACAAAAGAAACATGTTGGAAGCTACACGGTTATCCTCCTAAACACCCAAGGCATGGAGTCACCCAGAATGCTTTTTCTGAGCCCAATGGGAATTGTCAATTTTCATCAAATAATGTCACCTCGAATCTAGTGATGCAACAGTTGCAGTCCACAATGAATGGATTAACTAAACTACAACTTTAATAAATGTTGTCTATTATGCAGGGTAATGCATCATCTTCGTAAGCTAATCCTAAGGTCAATAACACCAATGTTCCTTCAGGTTTGTCACCACCCAAACTTATAATTGATAGTGAGGTCACTGATCACATTATTTCTTCACCAACCTTGCTTGTCAATAGTAAAGAAAACAATTATTTACCACCAGCTGTTATGTCAAATGGTAATCAGGCCCTTATTATCTTTATTGGAACTTTACCTTTAAGTCTAATTGTTTCTTTAACAAATGTGCTTGGGGTACCATCTTGCAAAGTAGTTTTCATGTTAGTAAGTTGGGTCACAAGAGATTTAAATTGTTTAGTAACTTTTTTTTCCTTTTGGGTGTATTTTACAAGAATTGATGACAAGGATGACAATTGGTTTGGGTAAACAACAAGGTAGACTCTATTACTTGGTTGCAATGACATCAAATAAGTCAAACACTCCCATTCCATCACTCGCAGCCCATGTCACCAACTCGTCTCCTCCTTCAAACACTTCTACTACTTTGTGGCATCGACGACTAGGACATCCATCTCCATACGGATTATATTTCATGGCTAAAACTTTTTTAAACTTCTCTTTAAAGTCAAATAAAATTTGTGATGTTTGTTCTCTTGCAAAACAGACACACCTTCCTTTTCCAAATAGCTCAATTTCTTCCATTAAACCTTTTGAATTACTTCATTGTGATATTTGGGGACCAAATAAAGTTCCTTCTCTTTCAGGTGCATGGTATTCTTTTACTGTTGTGGATGATTTTTCTCACTTCACTTAGATTTTTTTCATGCATCATAAAAGTGAAACCCAACATCTCCTTACTAATTTCTTCTCTTTTTGTCAAAATCCATTTTAATACCAATATAGCCAATATTGGGATTAACAATGGGAAGGAATTTTTTTTATGCAAGATTTTTTTACACAACAAGGAACAATTTACCAACATTCTTGCACTTACACACCATAACAAAATGGAGTTGTCGAGTGTAAGCATAGAATACCCTTGAGTCAGGACGCACTCTTCATTTTCAAGCTCATCTTCCCTTAAACTTTTGGGCAGAATGTGTTTCAACTACTGTTCATATTATTAACAGGTTGCCTATGTCTCTTCTATCATGTCAAACACCTTTTGAGTGCCTATATGGTAAACTCCCTTCTTATTCACACATTCGAGTTTTTGGATGTCTTGCTTATGCTACTAATGTTCATGTTTCTCATAAGTTTGCTCCTCGTGACCAAAAATGTGCTTTTCTTGGTTATCCTCTTCGTCAAAAGGCTTACAAGTTATATGATCTTGAAACTCATCAAGTCTTCACTAGTTGTGATGTTGTCTTCCATGAGGATATTTTTCTGTATGAATCCATTGACACTTATTTCACCACCGTAGACCATGTCATACCTAATGTTGCTCCAGATAATTCTCCGTCTACGGCTCTTTCATACACTCCACCACCTACAGAAAATACAATTGTGCCTTCCATTAATTCCCCACCTATGGTTCCCTTGCGTCGTTCTCAACGATCTCATGGTCCTCTCGCAACTTTACCAGATTATATTTGAAATCAGATAGTGTCCCCTGGCCTTTGTCATCCTTCTCATCTTTTCTAAATAAAGGTACACGATATCCTCTCTACAATTTTATCTCTTATGATCGTTATACCCCTCAACATCGGTCCTTTATTGCTACTATTACTAATGATGTTGAACCTACATGTTATGAACAAGTTGTTTCTCACACTCATTGTCAAGAGGCAATGCAATTTGAATTGGCTACTTTGGAAGCCAATAATACTTGGTTTATTACAACTCTTCCTCCTGGAAAGAAGGCTATTGGTTGTTATTGGGTCCATAAAATCAAGCACAAATCTGATGGTTCTTTTGAATAGTATAAGGCATGTCTTGTTGCAAAGGGATATACACAACTAGAAGGTATTGATTATCATGAAACTTTTTCACCTACTGCTAAAATGGTCATAGTCCGTTGTTTATTAGCTTTGGTTGCTGCTCAACATTGGTCTCTTAATCAACTTGATGTCCATAATTCTTTTCTTCATGGTGATCTTTCCGAAGAAATCTATATGTCCCTTCCTCCAAGTTTTCAGCGACAGGGGGAGAATTTTGTGTGTCGCCTCAACAAGTTGTTGTATCGATTAAAACAAGTTTCTCGTCAATGGTTTGCCAAATTTTCTCCAGCTATTTAGGTTGTTGGTTTTATTCAATCTAAAGCAGATTACTCATTGTTTACATGTACAAAAGGCAAGTCATTTACAATTTTGTTGATTTATGTCGATGATATTCTCATAATTGGTAATGACACTATTGCAATATCTAGTCTTAAACAATTCGTACACAATCATTTTCTGATAAAAAAGATTTGGGTGATCTTAAGTTTTTCCTGGGTATTGTGGTCTCTCTTTCTAAAACGTTATTTTCATATCACAAAGAAAATACACTTTGAAAATTATCAAAGATGGTAGGTATCTTGGAGTTAAGCTTTTGGATTTTTCCATGGAACAAAATACAAAACTTTCCGATGAAGGGAAATTATTAAAGGACCCGTCAATGTATAGGCGAGTTATTGGTCGCTTAATTTATTTGACAATTACTCGTCCTGATATCACCTATGCAATACACATACTAAGCATATTGATGCACGCTCCATGCAAGCCTCATATCAAAGTTGCAATGTGTGTGCTACGATGTTTAAAGAATAATTCAGGTCAAGGTCTATTTTTTCCTTCATAAAATGATTTATCTTTGCGCGCTTTTTGTGATTCAGATTAGGGAGGTTTCCCTGTGTCCCAAAAATCAACTACAGGTTAGTGTGTTTTTTTGGGATTCTCCCTCATCTCTTGGCGAACAAAGAGGCAGTAGACAGCTTCTCTATCCTAAGTAGAAGTTGAATATAAAGCATTGATGGGTACTTGTTGTGAGTTGACTTGGTTACGATCATTGTTGAAAGATTTACGGATATTGCATCATAAACCATCATTGTTGTATTGTGACAATAAAGTCGCCTTACACATTGTGGCTAACTCAGTATTTCATGAAAGAACTAGACACATAGAGATGGATTGTCACTTCATTTGTGATAAGATTCAAGATGGTTCATTTGCAATAAAATATGTACCTTTCGCTGATCAACTTGCTGATGTATTCACTAAACCACTGAAAAAAAAAGTTTTCTCTACCATAAAGCGCAAGTTGAAAGTTCTTGATATTCACTCTCCAACTTGAGGGAGAGTGTTAGAATTTAAATCATGAGAAAATATTTTAATTATTAAAATAGCTGAATTAGAAGAATAGTATTGCAAGCCTTTATATTATTACAAGAATAATAGTATAACTGTAGGGATTATATATATTAATTATAAATACTCTCTTATATATTTCAGTTATTTCTTTCAATCAAATACAACACAAAATTCCTTCTTTTATTGATTTCATTTCGTTTACATGGTTAAAAGCTAAGTATAACTTAAATTTGTATGTGTTTTTTTTTCTTTAGCAATTTTTTTTTAAGTTATATTATATTATATTTTATATATATATATATATATATATATATATATATATATAAAAATATATATAAACGCTGAAGGAATTGCGCATAGCTTCAACAATTGATTTTATTTTTATTTCCATTAAAGATTTTAATATTTTTATATATTATTATTATTATTATTATTTTTTGAGACCATGTTTATTGATAACGTTCAATCACAACAATCATTCAACGTCTTTTTCTACCATTCCAACTTTTTATTAAAGGTAAAACCTTCTAGATATTTTTTTTCATTTATTTTATCTTTCTTCTATCATATGTTTGAAGAAATTTTGAAGGCACGGAATGAGAACTACAATATGAAAATTCCAAAATGTTGAAATACTGAAATTTCATATGCTTATTTGGGTTGGACATATATTGGTATTATATGCAAATTAAGAACTAATAGAAACCTTTTACATACGGTACACAGATGACATCCTATATAAAAAATAAGAAATATATTTAAACAAATTTTTACCATTAAAAGAAATGATGACTTGCACAACCTCCTCTTCTATGAACCAAAACTTATGACTCACAAAACTTTCCACATCATTCTCTTCTATTACTCACCCAAACTCTAAAAAACCTTCTCTTCTTTCTACCGAAACATCACAACACCTGTAGCACAATCACAAAACCTTCTCTTCTCTAAACCCAAATAGATGAGTGACAAAACTTTTTACAATCTTATCTTCTACTACTTTTCCAAACTCTCAAAACCCTTCTCTTTTGTCAATCGAAACAGATGATCACAACATATATTGCACAAGATTTCCTCTTTTTTGTTCTTATTTTTGTATTGTTCTTCTTTCATTTGTTCTTTGACATTTGGAGTTGTACACAAGTTTCAATTGTATAATTTTGTTCTAACTATTTTCCTCTATTTGCATGAACTGAATCAACTTCTTATTTTTTTTATTGTTTAACCCTTTATACATGATCATGTTGTCTGAAGAATTAATTTTTATGCAAAAAGGAACTCTTGATGTTTAATTTTTTATTTTATAAAAATAAAGTTTGGATTTTTCGGTTCATGCATTCCACTAATTAATGACGGGAGGGATAGCCAATGACGACGGAACTTATGTTGGGACATAGGCGCCATGACTCCCAAAAACTTTTTATATATAAAAATTAATATATAAATAAAATATTTTTCTTAAATTTTAATATATTTTATATATTTTTATACATTTATCATTACAAAAAGTCTCTCAACAACTAATTTTAGTGACGGAAGATCGTTAATCACAATAGTGAACAATTTAGATAGTAATTTACAAAGTAAAAAATTGTTGGTTATCAAAATAATCATTATTATAAATAAAACAGATTATAATTAGTCTCCAAAATTTAGATATCAAGGTTTTGGCTACCAAAAAAATTAGTTTATAAATTGATCACTAAATATTAGCTACCAAGGTTTTGGCTACCAATTATAATTTTTTATTCATAATAATGATTATTTTAGTAATCGATAATTTTTTATTTTGTAAATTGGTATTTAAATTGATCACTATAGTGGCTATTACTAAAATTTATTATTATTTAAGAGTTTTCTTATAGTGTATGTAAATATTTTGGCACCCCTCAAAATATTTGTTGAAGATTCGTCACTTATGATAGCTTCATCCGAAAACGATTGTAGTGATGGTTCAAAATGACTACGACGAATAAAAGAAATTACATGTCCTTAACATTTATTTTAAAACTGCAAACTGCTTAATTAAAAGGAAAAAAAAAAACAAAATTCACCACATCCTCTCATCACATCCACCTAAAATACTTAAACATAGTAATCACAACCAAGATTTGGTTTTTCGCCACCTTTTACCCCACCACTGTTAGGAATCCAAGTGTGAGTCTAAGTCCCACATTGGCTAGAAATGAGAAAGTGGAGCACTATATAAAGATAAAGACCCATAAACCCATTGTCTTAAGGTTTTGGGTTGAGAGTGGTGTCAATTCTTGATGTTCTTGGGCTCAAGTCTCATTGGTGTTTGTTCTTCCTAGTGAAACCCCCTATGTAAACCTAACAAGTGGTATCAGAGCTGATGGTTAAAACCGACTCAGATGAGCACAGTACTCAAACCAATCCTTTTCAACTGCTTCACACAAGCAAAGAGAACCCTTTTTCACTACTTCACACAAGCAAAAGAGTCATCACTAGGTCTCTAGGTACGAAAAATCTCACACAACACTTAACTCCTCCAAGAGTCTTCAAGCAAGTCAAACACTCCCAACATGCAACACATCAGAGTTACAGATTATCAACACATGAAAAGGAGTGCAGCAGAGATGCAGTCAACCATGGCCTCTACGAGCTATTTTTTGTGTTATTGAATTTTTGTATACTTGTGTTCAAAATCTTTGTTAATGTTACTCTTCTTCTTCATGTTATTCGTCTTCCTCAACTTTTTTTTTTCTCTTTTATCTGGATAACCCATTATCCATCCGAATGTAACCATACTCGAATGACCCAAATCCAATTAATCTGAATCATTAAACAGTCGGATGTAGTTTTAAAATTTTCAATTCGAATTGGATCGTATTGGAATTATTGGACCCGAATCGACCCTTGCTCACCCCTGATAAATTGCACACCAAACCTTGATATGCTCTGCACATCAAAATCTTTCTATTAATACACAAATATTTTATTTTATTATAATTTTAATATATAATTACATAATTATTTTAAACTCTTCGTCCAGATCATGTTTTTATGATTTTTAAGTGAAATATCATTTCTTAAACATCGTTTAAATATATCTTTTTGAATTTTATTTAACTTTTTAGTGGTCTGATTTTTTTATAAATTATATTTGTTTTCAATATCATTTAAGTTAATTATTTTTTTTTATATTTAACATAGTTTTCTTAACTCATAAGATATTTGGACTCTATCAGGTTAAAACAGTACGAATTGCATCTCCGCAAAAAGTAATCAGTAAAATGTATACTGACTTCATACTTATTATTACCGATATTTTCTTCTTTTCAGTAAACAAATCTTGTTTTTGTTTTAGGGTAACATCTGATCTTCAATGTCATTTCTTTTATCGTTATGAAACCACAAATTATAACATTTCTAACACTTTCATAGAACCACCATGCTTTTCACTCGAGTATTTGCAGTTTTGCCAAATCGATGTTACTACGAATGTTTACTAGGTCAATTATTGTTATATTTAGAATTTATCAGGACCTAAAAAGGTAAAAATTGCAACGCTGCACAAAGAGAGTTTATGTGTATGTGTAATCATAAAAAATAATTGTTTTAGGGTTTATTTTTCACCATTACTATTTAAAAAAAAAATCAATTTCTTTCTCCATTTGTTAAAAATATGATGTTTTGGTTTCATGTGTTTTATTCACCATTACCACTTATAGCCATTTGTTGATCTTAGCTGTTATTAATTTTGTGGCTACAAAACCCCAAACACTAACCTTTCTAACACTTTCATAGCACCACCATAATGACTTTTTACCTAAGTATTTGTAGCTTTTCCTAATTGGTGTTACTACAAATGCTTAAGTGATAGGTCAACGTTTGCCATATTTAGACTTTATCAATACCCAAAAAGGTGAAAACTGCATCTCTATACAAAGAGAGTGTATATGTATGTGTAATTATACAATATATCATTTTAGGATTCATTTTCACCATTAAAGTTTTAAAAAAATCAATTTCTTTCTCCTTTTTTCTAAAACATGATGTTTTAGGTTCTAGGGTTTTATTCAGTTTTACTGTTTTTAATCATTTTTAAATTTCTTCCTAATTTTTTGTAACATCTGATTTTAATTATCATTACTTTTATAGCTACGAAACCATAAACGGTAACCTTTCTGACACTTTCATAGCACCACCATAAAATATATATATATGTGTGTGTTTGTGTGCGCGTGTGTGTCATATTTACACATGTCTTAATTTATTTATTGATTTATTATTCATTTATTTATATTTATTTCTTTACACATGTTTAATTCATTTGTTCTCTTCTTCAATTTCATATACGATTATTGTGAGTTCAATATGTCTCTTGTGTCAAATCCAAAAGAAAATCCACAACATAACCCAAGTTATTCCAGAGAGGAAGAACTAGTGTAACGTCCCATTTAATTTATAAACGCAATTAAAGGAAACGCCACACATAAGGTAGTATAACCACGCAGTCCTGGGGTTTCCAACATCACCCCTACAAAACTAGGCACACCACGATGCCAACAAAAGCAGGATAGCTGTTTAACTAAAAGTTTACAATCTAATGACCACGAGTACAGGGGCCATAGCCCTAAAGAAACATGACAGAAAAAAGTATAAGGTACAGCCCAGATGACTAGGTAGCGGAATCGCCGTTCCCTTGTTGACCATGAGAACCTCGCCCATCTGCTCCCATCAACCAAGTTGATGATCATTGCAAGGAAGAACAGCCACATACAACACAACCATGCAACAAAACGGGTAAGCTAGAGCCAACACATATTCATCATACAGTTAAAGATATTTTCATCATCTCATATCCATATAACAACCAAACATGTTA
>Ga0214545_1000865_pt1 | contig 53032 bp, 22 predicted proteins | sample CNSS4metaG_FD_160064 | JGI IMG/M metagenome (GOLD analysis project Ga0214545, IMG submission 160064) | Root nodule microbial communities from cowpea collected in UCLA plant growth center, Los Angeles, California, USA - CNSS4 | ecosystem: Host-associated > Plants > Roots > Nodule | place: USA... | reverse complement strand
CGCCTAGGCGAGATGGACTCGCTTGGGCAAGATTAACAGGTCTCGCCACTGTTCTTCGCCGTACCGCCATGTTTTTCGGCCAAACAACACATGCAAGCTATTCACACGCATCAAAACAAAGGATCAAACCGTACAACCAACAGTAAACTCATACACAGTTCAAAAAGGGACTCGAAGCTAAAACCCTAACTTCCCGTACCTGGGATTCAAGCTAGCAAACGCTCCGACACGCCCTAGCTACTAAACGCACGAGCACGACAGCTTCAAAGAACGAACGGGAGAACTGGAAAGGTGGCGAGACAGAAGCACAGTATGAGATATTTGGAACCCTAGCTATGAAAGGAACGAAATGAACGATCGAGACAAGTATGGCTGGCCACAGTACTTACCTGGAGTAGGAGAGGACTTCGAACTGGCTCAACAACAGTGGGGGCGGAACCCTAACAGAAGGGTGACGGCTGCAGCTCCTAGCAGGGACAAAGGTTCTGAAAGTTGTAGGGTACCCTAGGGTTTTAGAGCAGACTTAAGGACATATGTACCCTGGGCCAACCCTTAGGCCCACTTAGGGGCAGCCCACTACCCCTTTAGGGCTGGAAAAGAAAATGAGGCCTTACAGTTTCTATGAAATTTATGTAGTCTTTTTCAGTTCTAAAAATTTTGAAACTTTTCAAGTGGAATTATGCCATTAGATTTTACTTCTAAGTACATTGTGAACCTTATACAGTCATACAGACATTGTGCTTAAATTTCTAATACTTTATTAGAAGAGACTTAAAATGATATTCCTCATGAATTTATTATATTTAACGAAAATTACTTTTAAAAGCAAATTAAAATCATAAGATTAAAAAATATGAAATAAAAGATAAAAAAAGTATATAAAATTATAAAAAATAAAATTAGATAATTAGATAATAATAAAATTATGAAATTAAAAAAATTAAAAAATTAGTAGCTATAATTTATAATTTTAATTTCATAATTTTTTTAATTTTAAAAAAAATAATTACATAATTATATAATTTATATATTTATATTCTATAATTTCATAATTTTATAAAAATAATTTTACAATAAATTTTATAAATTTGGTAACATTATAAAATTACAAAAATCATAGAATATAAAAATGCAAATTGTAAAATAGATAATTAAAAAATTATGAAATTAAAATTACAAATTATGTTTTTACTTTATATTTAATAATTTCATAATTTAATTATTGACTAATTACCTAATATCATAATTTTATATTTTATTATTTTTATTATTTTTTATCTTTTAATTTCATAATTTTAATTTACTTTAATAATAATTTTTATTAAATATAGTAAATCTTTAAAGAAAATCTCAGACATTAAAGTTTCTTGTAATAAAATATTGTATTGTGAGAATGATAAGATATGGTGTCATGTCATATTATTAACAGTAAAATTTAGTGACGAATTCTCAATAAAAAATTTATAATTTTGAGGACTCAATATACCATTGAAAGTTAAATAAGGGTTGAATTAAAATTTTCTAAATTTATTTATATTTATCAATTTGTTAGAGTTCAATAGATGATGAAATATGTATTGATTAACAAAAAAAATTCACCTTTTAAGTAAATATATATTTGGTTTATATTATTTTTTTAATTTGATTCTCATTTTTGTTTTGTATTCGATTAGATTCTCATTTTCGTTAAATTTTGGTCAATTTAGTACTTTTTACTAGCAATGTTTAAATAGTTAACGTTTTTTAATAGTATATGCCACGTGTCAACTTATGGTTTTTTTTGTTTTTGTTTTTAATTTTTTTTTAATTTAAAAAAATTGTAAACATGTAAAGTTTCACTTGTGTCACGTGTCAATTTGTGGTTATATTATTTCTTTTTAACTAATTTAGTCTTGATATTCGTTATTTTTGTTTAATTTAGTTTCTATATATTTTCTATTTTTTTTTAATTTAGTCCTAATTTTTGTTAAAATTAAACAATTTTTTCCATTTCAAGTTAAGACCAAATTTAAATTTTTATATATATTATATATATATATATATATATATATATTTAAAATTATCATTATTATTAGTTATTTTTTAAATTTAATTATAAATTATTATATTTAATTATAGATCAAATATAATTCTTAGATTCAATTTTTAAATAAAATATAATTATTTAAAATATTATTAAAATATAGTTATTAAATGTTTTAAAAATATATATTAACATTTGTAAAATTGACATTTAAATATAAAATATTTAATACTTTTATTACATTTTAGATATTAAAATCTAAAATATTTTATATTTAAATGTTAATTTTATAAATATTAGTTTACTTTTCTAAAATATTTATAATATTTATATATTTTTAAATATCAATTTTAAAAATATCTGTATTTTAGAATATAAATATTAGAAAAAAATATTTAATAATTATATTCTTATAATATTTTAAATAATTTTATTCTATTGAATAATTAAATATTAGAATTTTCTTCAATTTATAATTAAATTTAATACTTTATAATTGAATTTAAAAAATAATTAATAAAAATGTTAATTTTAGAAAAAATATTAGGATAATTTTTATAAAAGATATTAAATTTGGTGTCAATTTGAAAGTCACACAATTAATTCATTTTAACCAAAATTGGGACGAAAATAAACAAATATAACGAATATAGGAACTAAGTTGAACATAAATAACGAATATAGAAACTAGAGTGAGCAAAAAGAAATAATATAACCACAAACTGACACGTGGCACTGACATTGATACGTAGCACAATTGTGACTTGACATGTGGACTATTTTTTTTTAAATTTAAAAAAAATATTAAAAATTTAAAACAAAAAAAAAACAAGAGTTGTGGCATGTACTGTTCAAGAACGTTAACTATGTAAACACCGTTAGTAAAAATGACCAAAATTTGACGAAAATAAGAACCTAATTAAACACAAAACGAAAATGATGACCAAATTGAATAAAAAAGGAAAATAGGGATCAAATGTATATTTAAGCATATTAATAATTTTTTTCTTATTTCTTAAAAAAAATTAATATTTTTCTCTTTTCTTAGTATGATTATTAGGTATAAATTTGAGTCTGGTTCTGTTTCCTATAAGTAATGGGTATAGTTGTACTAATATATGTATTATAAAAACGATAAAAAGGTATAAAGATAAATAATAATGATAAACATTTTTTATTTCTTTTTTTTTCTTATTATTATAAAAGATTATTTTGATTGTCTTTTTAATGTATTTATTTGTAACCAAACAACTTTTTTTTTCATTAATTTTTCACTTTTTTTTTTCAATTTCATTACTTCTTTCTAATTTTTCAAACAGTGGCCTAATACATTTCATTTCGTCCACGTCCCATCAATAGTATTTTGACGGAGAACACTTTGAGGGTCTTTGGAAATTTAGGTTGTGAATGACATTATTAGTTAAGTTTCGTGGTTAAACAAAAGGAGTGTGTGAATGCGGGCCACAAGAAATCGAAGGTCTAAGTTGAGCTAAGAAAGAAGCTAGGAAGGGAAAGATTGGACACAGATTAGAAGCGAAAATTTGTTAGTAATCTGCAAAATTAATAGCTTTACGTAGGTTGGTGCGTAGCTGGAGATTCTTTCCATCTTCTATAAAGGATTTGACCCAATTCAGTTAATGGGAAACTAATATGCTCATACTTTTCAACACCCTTCAGTTTCGCCATTGTTTTCGTAAACATATATAAAGGTTTATCTACTTGGACTTTACTAATAACTTTAGAGAATTAAAATAATATATCTAAAGTAAACTTAAACTTATATAAAGTCACAAATAAGTTATAAGGTAACCTTAGTAAGTTTTTATTGTTTTTGTATATTTATTATACTATTCTCATTTATAATAATTTTTATCTTTATTTGAAGTAAAAGCGTGTTTAAAGTCTCACATCAATTAATATAAAGAAGAGATCATTATGAATACCTTGAGGTGTTGAACAACATTAAATTTTCTATGCACTTTTATTTATATTTTTGTTCTTATTTATAAGTATGTTTCCCCTTGAAGAGAATATATTTTCCTAACATATAATTTTCAACAGTGGTATCAAAGCTTACAGGAAAGAGGAATAGTTTGACATGTTGATTCGAATCAACGTTGCGTGTTGCATCTTTGAAAAAAGGTTAGTCTTGATCATTCTTCTTTTCCAATGACTTCATTGATGCTTTTGTGGTTGAGTCTAGCTTGGCCAATGTGGTGTTGGTGATGGATTTCACCTTGAGTATTGGTGAGTTATAAATGACAATGAAGTGGAAGTTGTCGACGATGAGTCTGATGCAAGATGGTAAGGGATGATGACGAGAAAAGATTGTCACCATCAATCAGACCTTGAGGATCACCGGTGACAAGAGCAAGGACGACTCAAGAGTTTGGAAGGCCTCAAGCAAACTTAAAAAATGAGGTATTTTATTTAAAATTTATTTTTTGAGCTTTTTTTATGCAAAATTATTTATTAAATTGTCATAATTAATATCATTTGACATTTATTATTCAATAGAAAATTACGATAATGCATTTAATATTTCTTGAGATATTGTTGATCTTAAATATATTTTTATTATCTTTAACTTTGAGAAACTCCTTACGGTAACATTATTCTATACGCTCTATATACATTTGGAAAAAAGAATATATTCTTTTTATATAATTAAGAATATCAATTGGTTTATCATTTTCCAAACCTATAATTTCTCTTAAGATATTTAATTATGAAAATAAATCAAATTTATAAATATCCAACAAATAATCATATTTTAAAGATTTTTTATGGGGAATTCAAGTGTGAGTCTAAGTCCTACGTTGGGTAGAAACTAGAAAGTGAAACACTATATAAGGATGAAGACGCATAAGTCTATTGCCTTAAGATTTTTTGTCGAAAGTGGTATTAATACCTTATGTGATTGGGCTTAAGTCTCACTAGAGTTGTATCTCCGTAGTAAACCTCTACCTTGATAGACTGCTTGGGTTCAGGTCTCATTGGTATCAACCTAGTGAACCTCCTCCCTCAATAGACCAAACATTCATTTTTCAAGGTTTAAGTATTTTTCTTTCAAAAATGTATAGTCTAGTCTCTTTAATTTTTTAACACACTAAACAAAAAATCAATAATTTCTTCATATATATTTTTGTCAAGAGTACAATCATCATCTAGTCTCAATCTCCTTCCCGTTACCATGGGTTTGAGAATCAGAATTATCCTCATCACTAACTACTTCTCTTTCTCTATTGTTGTTTTCACCTATATTTATATTATTATTATTATCATGTTCAATCATCACTAACCCACCTGTATTTTATTCATTTTTCTTATATTTTTTATATATTTATTCATAGCTCCTTTTTGTGATGCAATTAAAGTCTTAATTATTCTCTTCGTTTGGATTTTTGAATAGCCTAATTCAAATTTTCTAGTTGACATAAATATATATATATGAAAAAAAATATAATATATAAAACACTACTAAAAAGAAGTATATAAAACGAATAAGTTAAAACAATAAAAATTGTTCTAGTTGTAACGAAAGTAAACTCGATACTAGACTTGTAATATCTTGAAGTCTCAAGTCTCTTTCTCTTTCCCAAGTCTCAATTTTTTCGCAAACATGCAGAGTTTATTTTAAGATTAAGCATTTAATAAAAATAATTAAAAAAATTCTTGTTTTTCTCAACTCGATAATAAGTCTTTTTTTTTTCTTAACTTGACTTATTTTTCTACAAAAAACTCAACCAACTTTGAATTATGCTTCAACTAATCAATTATCCACCAAAAGACTCAACTCTAGTCTAATTAATAGTTTTGTAAAAAAAAATTAGTTCCTCGTCAAAATTTATGTAAAAAAACTCTCAAAACTCATAAATCGAAAAGTACCGAAAAAAAAAAAACTTGACAAAATAAACACATTTATAATTCTAATACAAATCCAAAACAAAATAAAAACAACAACAATATAAATAGAAAGAAAAAAATATTCTAACCAAAAATGAGAACGAAAGAATTGGTACGCACGGGCAATATGTGATTCATGGAATGTAAATTATCAGAACCATACAAAAATGAGTCTTGGAAGATAAGAAAATAAGGAGAAACAAAAGAAATCAAAGAAATAAAAAAATAAAAGAAAAAAATAGAATCCATATCGATTATAAAATAATAAAGAATACTAATCATTCTCAAATAAAATTAATAAAATTATAATTTACTAAATAAATGTTTGAACTCATTAATTATCATTTTTAATACTAATAAAAATTAAGAGGAATTAATAATAATATTTTTAATTTTTATTTTCAACCATGAACTTATAATTAATTTAATAAAACATATTAGTAATAAAATATTTTTTGAGGTTTTTTATTTTTTTAAACATAATTTTGTAATTAATTTAATAGAGAGATATTAGTAAAAAAGTTTGAGATTTTTTAAATAGAATTTTATTATTAATTTAATAAAAAAATATTAGTGATAAAAAAATTAAGAGTTTTCTTTTTCTAATGACCTAAAGGAGTGATTTACTTTTTATCCTTGAGCCATGTCACAAAACTAAAAATTGAAGAGAAATATGATGCGAGATGGCAGATACGTGTGAGGACGGAGAGAGTTTAATTTTATTGAATCAATGTGAAAAAAAAAAGATTGATTTTTCTTATTCTTCACTAGTGGGGAGGGGACTAGTTTTACTATTTCATGTTCATTGTCATAGAACAAATTTATCCAAATTCTCATATTCAATTTCAACGAGTATTAAATTCTTAACTCATTCTCATCGTAACGGGTATATACTTGTAGAGATGACAAATAAACATGCTTCCGTGAGTATTGTCTGAACCCGTCCATGTTTTGACGGGAAATTCTCGCATTGAGTGGATATGGAGAATCTTCGACTTTTTCAATTGGGTATGGGGATATACATATTCCTGCCATAATACCCGTCCCCGTCATATCTCCGTCCCCATTTAAATTTTTAAAATATTCACAATTTATTAAGTAATCATATATATATATATATATATATATATATATATTCTATTTTTTATTTCTTTTAATTATTTGGTTTGTCATGGAACTCGCATCTCCAATATATTTTTAATTTTATCATAACATTTATGTAATTATGTTAAAATGATGTATGTCAATTAAAATTTTTTTATGCCTCACATTTGAATATTTTTATTATTTTTTACTATTTTTATTTATTATATATTTTCCTTTCACATGAGAATGTTTAATACTCTCAATTTAAGGTAATATAAAAAAAAATTCTTTACTTATTCTTATTAATTTTTGTTTAATTTAAAGAACTCTTTTGTTAAAATAATTTTTGTTTTTTTTTCAACCATTGGGTACGTATGTTGATATTTGAAAAGTTTTTTTAGATCTCTAAGGTATTTTTCATTTTATTATACCCTTACTTATACATTTGATTTCCTGATTTCTTTCAATAGTCTCTTAAATTATTTCTAAGACACGTATTTGTTAACTTTTTAATATTTTATTTATTGTTTATTTTCATCATGTAGAAAATATTTCGATATATTCTATCTAATTATTTTTTATTTTCTAACTCATTATCAATCATCTTGTAATTTTTACACTTTAATTGTATAAATAACTTTTATTTACTATAATATAAAAATTTAATGTAATTGCCATGAATATTTTTTTGTCACTATCCAACATATATTAGAGTTCAAAAGATACAAAATCTATGTCAAAATTTTATTATTATGTTTATTATTTGTTCTTTGTGTCATTTTGATCAAGTGATGTATTATAACTTTTATTAGTATATAAAAAAGAGATTCATTATAACTTAAAAAATTGAAGTAAATAAAAATTTAAAATATATTTTATTTTGAATATTTGTTTTCCTTTTATATTTTTTAATTTTATCAAAACTAAGTTTCATTAATGTTTGTAGTTTACAAATTTAATAAATGTTTTGGTTCTCATGAAATTTTATTTGGTATTCTAATCTAAAATGTAAACAATTATAATTTATTTCAAAGTATTTGATATAGAAGAAACAATCATCCTCTTAATATTGAATATTTGATAATATTATGTTTCCTTTACGGTAATTTTTTTTTTATATAAAAATTAATATTGAAGTAGTTAGAAAACGGGTACGGGTATGGATACTAGATTATACCCATTACCCGGTAGGGATGGGGATGAGACAAAAGTTTGATACCCGTTGGGTTTGGGTATGGGAATGATGATGATTTTTTTTTACATGGATGAGTATGGGATAGCGATACTCGTACCCATACATGTATTTGTTTTCTTACTTCAATGTTAATTAATTAATTTTTTATAAAATAATAAAAAATTACGACAAATGAAACATAATATTATCAAATATTTAATATGAAAATGAAGGTTATTTCTTTGATTTCAAATATTTAGAAAAAACTTTATAATTGTATACATTTGAGATGAGAATACCAAATAAAAGTTGATGAGAACCAAAATATTTATTAAGTTTGTAAATATTAATGAAACCTGTTTCATAAAGTTTAAAAATATTTAAGAAATATATAAAAAGAAAACAAATATTTAAATTAAAATATATTTTAAATGTACATTTTTATTTCAATTTTTTTAAAATTCTAATGAATCTCTTTCTTATGCACAAATAAAAATTATTATACATCATCATCGGATCAAATCACATAAACAATAAAGATTAAACTAATAATAAAAAATATTTTAACATATATTTTGTATCTTTTGAATTTCAATATACGTTTGATGGTGATAATAAAAATCATGGCAATTACATTAAATTTTATATTATAATAAATAAATTTTATTTATACAATTATAATGACAAAATTACATTATGATAACGAGTTAAAAAAATTAATTATATAAAATATATCAAAATAAAATTTTACATGATAAAAATAAACAACAACAAATAAAAATATAAAAACATTATCAAATGTGTGTCTTAGAAACAATTTGAGAGACTATTGAATGAAATCGCTCGCACATAGGAAAATAAATATATAATTAAGAGTATGATAAAATGAAAAATACCTTGGAGATCTAAGAAAACTTTTTCAAAGATCAACATAGTCAATGGTTGAAAAATAATAAAAATTGTTTTAGTGAAACAAAAAGAGTTTTTCAAATGAAACAAAAATTAATAATAATAGAGTAAAGAAGATAAATATTTTATATTACCTAGTAAATGAAATGTTTGTGCTATTAAACACTTAAATTGAGAGTGTTAAACATTCTCGTGTGAAAAGTAAATATATAATAAATAAAAATATTAAAAAAGAATAAAAATATTCAAATATGAGACATAAAAAATATTTAATTGGTATACAATAATTTGAAGATATTGCATAAAAGTTATGATACATGACAAACCAAACAACTAGAAAAAAAAATAGAAAGTGTATAGTAATATATATATATATATATATATATATATATATATATAAGATTACTTAATTAATTATGAATATTTTAATAATTTAAACCGAGACAGAAATATGGTGAGGGACATTATGGCGAGTATGAGAACATAGCATATATGTATATTTTCATATTCATTTTCATCCAAATCAATACAAAAATTCTTCGTCAAAACAAACACTATGTACAATATCCACAAAGTCGATTTTATTTGTCATTCTTAATTTTTCACATATCTTCTGTCTGAACGGGTGTACAAGTAGTAATAATAGAAAATAAATGGATCTCCACCGAAAATTAAAAAATATATATATATATATATATATATATATATATATTATAAAAAGAGGTGATTATTCAATTCAGAATGATCAAACGTCTCTTTCTTACCTGAAAATTAGAAGGAGAAACATACACTAAAAAGAAACCTATCAAAATAAACTTTACTGGATTATTATATGGATACCATGATAAGGGTCAACATCACCGTTTGCTTTTCTTAACAGAAAATAAGAGAAAGCTTCAAAGTTACGTCATGACGTAACATATCTATATTACTAAATTGTTGATTCATAAATAATTTATTTAATAAAATTGAATTAAAGTTCGGAAATTATGAACCGAAGAATATGCGTAGACAGAAAATAGCAGGTCCTGGCTGAGGAAACATGAGTTTGGTAACTTTCCACTAAAAGATACATACACGATCTTACCATTCACTTTTGTACCACATCAAATTTGATTTCATACTTATACTTTATACCATAAAGATGTGTGAGGATGACATGCAATGCTTCCTTTGAAGCCCCAAAGTCAAAGTTAGCAGTGACAAATGCATTGCACTCACTCTTTATTCACTTCCATTTTTTTCTTCCCTACCTTCTTACAGATCCTCATCACATCACCTATGTTTTAGCCCACAACAGGACAAACAAGAGGGTAGTGCTTTTGGGTCCTATTCAAACTCCAACTAATTATCTTTTCAACACTCTTTTGTCGTTTATGGGCCTCTGGGCCCAATTCATGTCCCAATCTACCCACTACACTAAATTATTCCCGAAATTTAGTTAACCTTTCACTTCTTTTCTTTTAAGATATCCAATGAAATAACAGAAATGTACAGTATGCAAAAAATATACTTTTTATCTATGAAATTCGTTATTCAACTGCTTTATTGTTCAAGACTCTTTCTTAAACCAAATATGTAATGCAATCATTGAGCCTGCCAAAATATGATACTCATTTGTAACTTTATTTATAAATGGATTTATAATGATTAAATATTTTTTATGGACCTGATTTATCTATATTTTGGTTCTACAAGTAATTTGGAATTTAACTTAACCGTTCCTTAACTCTCTCATCTTTTCTCAAAATTTAATTCTACTTTTATTGTGTGTTTGATATAAATGTTTCATCATTGATACCGTTTTTGGCGTGATTACTAATGAGCACACCCAATGATAAAGTTGTTTTTAGAAATTAAATTATTAGTCTTAATTTAGTTTATGAGTGAAAAAAAAATTAATTATCATTATATAAAAACAAATTTAGTAATTAATTATATAAAATTAATTTAGTAATTTTAATATATGAAAATCACATCAATTTCTTATATAAAGAACACAAGTGTGGAGTTTGTCACTTTTTCTGTGTAGAAAATGTATATCTCAGATGACCACTTAATGAAAAAACACTTTTCATTGTCATTTTTTGTTACAGTGAGTCCTTTAACTAATGCAGCGTGAAAAGTGATGTAAAATTTGTCAGATGGAAGTAAGAGACTACGTTTATTAAAATATCATTACTTATAAAAAAATTAAAAGATGATATTTTACCAAAATATTTTATTGTGATAAATGAAGAAAATTAACCACATCTAAGATTTGATAAGTTGTTCATTAAGAAAGAATAATTGTAAGTTGACACATGTTTTCTACAACGATAAAGTAGAAAAAAAAATTGTGTTTAATAAGTATAAAAGTGTGTCAAAGTTTTTTTTTCCCTAAGAAACCTAACATTGTTTATAGTTTAAAACCTTAAAGTTAATATTTATATCTTATTTATTTTATACACACTTATTTTTTTCATTTCTATTCGGTGTAAAACTTTCAATTTATATTTAAATTAATATCATTCCACTCACATATTGACCATCTTATTGATCTCTAATCAATATTGAACTTGTAACTCATGTTAAATTCATATCACATTTCTACAACAATTTCAAAAAAAAAGTAACATCCTTTGCATTTTCACGTTAATCTTTTAAATACTAAAGAAACTTTCTTTTCAAATATTACGAAAAAAAAAATGACAAACAACATATATCGAAAGGATGACAAACAACATATTTCGGAAGGATGTATTACAACTTTGATATCTCTCAGATTCCTTTTTTCCAAATTATTTCAAAATACCAAAGCATCACCCCGTCTCATACACACAATCTACATAAATCCAAAACCATATTTAAAGTAAGTTAATTATATAATTATAGAATTAAAAATAAAGTTCGTAATCCACTATATCATTAGAATTGAATCTTATTGACTACAGTAGTACATTGGATGATCTCTTTCATGTTTTACAATACTTCATGATTCATTCCGACATTCATTTAAGATTAGAAGTAGTGCACTAGAGTAATCGGAAGTCACTGAACTGCGTGATAAGCTGTAACACATCATTTCACACTAGATATCAATATTATATTCTATTATATGAGTTTGTTCTCTCATTCCTACCACCTCTACCCTCAACCTCTATAATTCCAAAAGTGTTAAAAAGTAATAATAGTATTTTGTCCACTTTTTCTAATTCAATTTTATTTTATTACTTCAGACACCTTTTTATTATCTATGTAAATACGTGATTATACACCTGATGAATATTAATCAACATATTTACATAGAAAGAAGCAGGCCTATTGCACAGACATGTAAAAGCATCCGTTCAAACAAATTACATAATTTCCAAATCAAGACTTTAATAAATTTATTTGCAAAATGCGCCTTTTTCGTTCCACTGGTATTGGGAGTGTATCTGTTAGCATATACCTTAAGTCAGCTTCAAGAATTACAGATAGAAGAACATTACATGATGTTGACAATTTGAAACTATTTGAAAGAGATAACAATAACTCATTGTGCATCACTGATTGATCGTGACATCATTTGAGTCTTGGTGAGATGAGTGCAACTCCTTTGATAGAGATCCAAATCATAGTTATGAAGCATGGCTATGGTAATGTAGGAAAATATTATGGTTAAGAAAAATACCAATACGCATTCATGAAATATAGTTTAAATACCACTCGTAAAATATCATTCACATTATTGAAAATATCAGTATTGTTTAGTTAATTCGTAAAGGAAATATTTCAGTGGCATGTGTTGAGGATACAGTACAACAACAAAATTTGTATATTCATGATTCTTATCCTATAAGAAAAGTTACATTATTGCAATTCAATTTAATAACTAGAAACAAAAAAGTTATGTTATATTTAAATTTTTTTTATCGGCTTCTTTATCTATTTAATAACTAGAAACCAAAACGAAAAGTTTCTAATCTTATTCTTTTATTAAAAAAAATAGTCTTTTAGATAGATTAATAGTTCAAAAAGAATTGTTCGGAACTATATTTCAATAAAAAACTAAAAAAAAATAATAATAGATACACATAAAGGAATTTTGGCGCTTCAAAATATTTTTTTAAGATCCGCCCTCAAGGAATTGTTAGACAAAATTTTGCCAACCACTTCGATTTTGAATATTGTGCATTAAAATTAGTTTTATTGCAAATTCAAGCTCAGTGAAATTGTGTTCCACTTCTCATGCAGAAATGGGAAATATGGTGGATGTCACCAAAACAATGTTTCTATGTCTTTACTATCATTTTGGTATCTGGTTAAAAAATTATATTTTGGGCTGAATAATTTTGGTATCTGGTTAAGTAATTTCTGAGTTGGATTTCTATGGTTGATAATATATTTATCGTTAAATTAATAATGGAAAATTTATGTAGACACATAAATGTTTGTTTACTATATTGGATGTTCTTAATTGGATAGAATATGCTGAAAGAAAAATAATACAAATATTTGAAAACTTTATTTTTGAATATATCGATCTGCATGCATCAGCCATGCCATTGTTAAGGTTTGATGAATATAAATCTAAAGAGTAGAAATAAAAATGAATTATATATGTTTTTCATCTCTAAGTTTCTACCTATTTATCTAAGTTTCTACCTATTTATTGCGGTAGATGATAGATTTGTAGTTAAGGGTTTTGTTTCTTTCGACTGATTTGAGATAATTTATAAGGACACATTTGAACAAATTTGAACGAATATAAAAAGAGTGATTTTCTCTAAAATATAACGATTTGAGTAGAAAATTAAATCTGTCTTTATAAAATTACTATTTCATTCTTATATTTTGTATTGTTTGTGTAATATATAAATTTTTTAAAATGAAAAACTGTTTTTTAATGCATATTTTTATTTAATAAATAGTATGATATATTTTATGGTAAAAATAATTACAAATGTATCTTTTTAAAATAATATTTTTAAAACTTGTTACGTAATTACAGAAAAATATTTAATTTAATTTTGTTGTTAAATCCATTATAGGAAATTTTTAATTTATTTTTTACATCATTAACTAAAATAATATTTATTATAAAATGTTGTAATTAATTAGATTGTAATTTTAAACTTTTTTACCCATTAGAGAAAAATGATATTTATTATAAAAAATTGTAATTATTTAAAATGTAATTAATTAGTACTTTATTTTGAATTATAAATTATTCAATTTTAATTAATTAAAAGTTACATTATTAGATTAAATTAATTAATAACTTGTTTAGATTAAATTTTTATTGGATAAAAAAGTTATATTAATCACGAATGAATAGAATTAAACACTTTTTTTTTTAAATATTATAAATTTGTAATTTATAAATTGTATTAGATAATTATGGTAAAAATATATATAATTAATATAAAATTTATAGATTATTGGAATTTAAGTTTGAAAATTATGGTAAATATTTAATATTTCTTATTATGTTTATTTTAATTTATTTTTGACCAGATTCCTGAAAACATAGTTGTCGTGATACATGTATTGGTAGTGGTAGAGGTTAACTTTTAAATATTGAATACTTTACAGGAAAGACACAATTGTAATCCTACATGCATTGATGGTGGTAGAGGTTGACTTTTAAATATTGAATGCTTTATTTTAAAACGTTGAGAGGTGTTAATGATGGTCTATTTAGATTAAGATGAGGGTGATTCCTGGTGACCACTTTAGAGAGTCTGTTTTTCTTGGTTTAATTATTCCTTGTTATTGATTTTGAATCTGAGAGAAATAGATAGTTGAGCTTATTTATATATATATATATATATATATATATATATATATATATATATATATATGTAGATTTGTAATTTTATTTTCTTATCAATTAAACTATTTTTTCAAATTATCACATTCATCATGTCATTCCTTACTTCTCATAAACTTTCTTCTCATTTTTTCTTCAAATCTTATTATCTTTCCTTTGATCCAAACAACTCAACTTTACTCTCATTTTCCCTTAAATTCACTCAAATTTTGTCCCTTAAATTCACTCCCTGAAACAAAACAAACACAGGCTAAGGGTGTGAAGATTGATTTGGAAGAGAGGAAGATGATGAATTTCAATGGATTAGACAACGATGTTTGTATTATTCACTTAAAGAGAGTTGAGGGTGAAATTGAGTAAATGAGTGAATTTAGAAGTAAAGTTTGTAAAAGGTTGTGAATGATGTAATTCATGTGATAGATTAAAAATTAAGTTTAATTGAAATAAAATCAATATTACTAAATTGCCCTGTATATTGAAAGTAATCTAAAATTATATTTAGATGACTTAGATTTATTTTATAAAAAATATTTTATGAATATATTGGAAAAATTAATATTTTAATAAAAACATAATAAAATACAATATATATATATATATATATATATATATTGAAATTTTTAGATATTGTTCTAAGCATAATTTGAAAAATTATGTTTTTACATTATTATCATAGTTATGAAACATTATTAGTGATGATTTAAATCATTAATTCACATGAATTAAGAAACCATGTGAATCAACTTGAATTAACAAAACAAATAATAATAATAATAATAATGAAGGGTATTACGGTAATCTTACTAGAGATGTCAAAATAGGTTAAAACCCGTGAGCTAACCTGACTTACCACGGGTTCGAGCCGGGATGGGTTGAGAAAATTTCAGTTTTTTCATAAGTGAATTGACCCACTTAACCCACCAACATTTTTTTATAATTTTTTTAATAATTATTTACTACTTCTACTTATATAGGTTTACAATTTCATATTTTTAAATGCTAGAATGTTGATCAATAATATTTGAATAGTTTGAATGTTTCATTAATTTGATTGTCAAAGTTATATACAATAATACTTTAATCTTTAAGTATAATTTTTATAGTAAATTACTCAAGCAACCGTCTTATAAACAAAATTTTCTAAATTAGCATGACAAAAATATGTAGTTTTTTATGTATATTTTGTTGAATAGTATGACAGAAAATGTATAATATTAGTCATGTTTTCTTGGACAAATATAGACACTTTCTTATAAACAATTCATTATATATTGGTGGTGAACATGATGAAGATATTGGTTCTTGATTTTATTGTGATTAACATCTCATGGGTTGCTTAAAAAATTATTTGAATACTTAAAAATAAATACATAAATAATTTTTTATGTGAGTTGGTAAGTCATCCACTTAACCCACCAGTCCGTGATGGGTTGAGCCGGATTGCAAAATTTCTAACTCACCATAAAGTTAGTCGGATTGGGTTCACTCATTTTCAATCTGGCTCGTGGTGAGCTAACCTGTGTGAACCGGATTGTCTCACTTTGATATATCTAAATCTTACACAAATCACCTTTAAATTCCTTCATTTTTCCCTCCCTCAAGTTCCTATAAGTCAATTACCCTCAAATCATTCTTCTATCATCCATCTAACTAGTAAATACCCTCAAAGAGAAACATTGTAAATCATATTCAGAATTTATATTTTATTTCTGCATTAAATATAACTTATTTTGTCTTTATATTTTATAAAGCTCATTTAAAACATTTTTTCTGATAAATGACACATGAAATTTATATTATAGTTCATCGTAAATTTATATTAACTCACCAGTAATTTGTTAGGAAAAATGTTTTACATTACTTTTATAAAATGAAAGATAAAATAGGTATATGATTTAGTTTAGAAACAAAAGACAATTTTTATAATTCTTGTAGAATAAAAGTTATATTTAATTCAATAAAATTATAAGAGCAAATGGGTGGACCATGAAGTACTTGGTGTTAGGGATATTATCATGACATTATTGATGTAGTTTTTGTAGGATTAATATTTTCAAATTGATTTGTTGATGCGGAACAGCTACATTTAAATTTAAAAGAATAAATAGTTGGTTTAACATAATAAGTTAAGTCATAACTTTTAGTATAATGTATAAAAACTTTAATTTTGTTTATTTGATTTAAACTCTTTTAACGGTTAATATAATTTAACTAATTGTCGTATAGATTTATTGATGGAGGAAAATTAACGCTAATATGCAATTTATCCTTTGTTTTTTGTTTTATAAATTTAAAATTGTCCGTGCTTATTTCAAAGGTATCCATATATTAATATATATATATATATATATATATATATATATATATATATATATATATATATATATACAAAAATTACGAAAAATCACGTGCTCAATTATATTAATCATTAACCAAATCCAAACAAAATTAATAAAATTAAAGTTATTATACAAAGACTATTTTTTTACTGTATTAAAAATTAAATATATCAATATTTATTATACTAAACCATTTATTTATCCAATTTAATATTATAACACTGATATATAACAAAATAAGCCTCATTTTTTTTAGAGAATAGTTGTTCTTAATATAGTATATTTTATATAACATAAAATGAGAAAATAAATTTGTTAAAGTCTTACGACTCCTTTATTATAACAACCCTCGCTGTAGAGTTTTCAAAATATATTTTAATAGTTAAATTTTATTAAATATATATTAAAAAAATATTTTGGACGTTGCAATATTTATAATATAGGTTTTTCATTTTATTTTTTATGATAGTAGTAGTGTTTAGGCACGAATATGTGTCGTTCACCAATTTCTTTTTTGTATTCAAAATGTGTTGAACAAATGTTCAAAATATTTCAAAAAGGTCTATAAACTAAAAGAAAAAATAGTTTTGATGATAACGCATTTGAAGAATATATATACATATACACTTTATTAGATGTTTGTGTGTGGTAGGTAGATTCATATTTCAAAATTGTTATATATAAGTTTAATAAAAAAATTCTATATATTTGTAATAATAATTCAACTTTTTATTTGTGTATCTGCTTTTTAAACATGACCTCTTCTCTTTGATCAGATGGCATTAATGTTTTTTAAAGGATGATGATTTGGATACAAATAGTATCTTTCTACTATCCGATCTGTAATAGAAAATCTAACTCATTACCTACTTCGTTATCAATTAGATGTCTATTTAAAAATATTCGTAAATATCATGTATATGAACATATGTCTAAAAAATATAGATTTTAAAAATTAATTTACATATATAATTAAAAAATATATAAAATATTTAAATTAAATATAAATAAAATTTTAATTTTAATTAAATATAATCTAATAAAATATAAACTAAATTTTTATTTTAATTAAATTTAAACCTAATAAAATATAAATTAAATTTTAATTTTAACTTTTTTTTTACCGATGTTGACCAAACATATACTAATATATTCATTATTTTTTTTATGTGTTTATTGTCCTATGTTAGGACAAAAGGAGAGGAATGACTTTAATATCGATGTAACTGAAATTACCACATTAAATTTAATATATATATATATATATATATATATATATATATATATATATATATATATATATATATATATATATATAAATCACATTCACTAAAATTTAACAGAGAAAAACAATGAATAATAATAGGAAATGTTACTAGGCCTTTAAATATATATCTCTTAAGTAATGTTTTCATGTTCAAACTTTTTTTTATATGTGATTATTAATACTGGACTTTTTTTCATTCTATCAATTACGGTATACAATGCATTACTTAATAAAATAACGAAAAATAAGTTATATATTTATAAAATTTGACCATAACATGTTTTTTTTTTTTTAAATTAGAATTTGATATAAGAAAATTTTAATGAAAAAAAATTATTAGTCATTATAGTGACTAATTTAGATACCAATTTAGAAAAAAATAGTATTGGTTACTAAAATAGGCATTATTATAAAAAAAAGAAGTTATAATTGATTGTTAAATTGATCATTAATTAATTAGAAACTAATTTTAAAACTAATTTATGAGATAATAAAAATCTTGGTTGTTAATGTTTAATGACCAATTTACAAACTAATTCATTTAGTAATCAAAACATTGGTAGCTAAATTTTAGAGATCAATTTAGCAACTAATTGTAATTTTTTATTTATATTTATGATTATTTTAATAAACAATAATTTTTATTTTGTAAATTGGTATTTAAATTTGGTCACTATAATAACTAATTTTTCATCACAAAAATTATTTTTTTAATGATAATAATTAAATAATAAGTATTTATGGACGAGTCTTTTAAATCTCAATCCCTAGTATTGATAGTATTGGAGGATTTGAATAGTTTTAGAGAGATTTCATATTAAAGTTTGACCGTTGTTTATTATAAGAAAAAAATGTAATATTCTATCTTCATTTCATTAAAAATATTTCTATTTCAAAGTTAAAAATTGAAAATTGAAAAATATTCTTCTCAAATTTGATTGCTCACCACCTTCTAGCATATTTAGATTCGCGTTTCTAGGCGAAAAGTTGCATGCATTTATTAAAGCTAAAAAGAAAGAAAAGTATGCATCAAATGAAAAAAAAAAGTGGCATGATTTTGAGACCTGGTTAAGTAGATCAAGTAGATCGACAGTGTGTTTGTTAATACGCCTATAAGTTTGATTTGAAGCTAATAAAAAACCAATTAAATGTAAACTTTGAACGCGTTAATTTCACATTTTGAAAACTAACTCAGTATCACTCATTTAATTTTTGGTATTCTAGTTTAAAACTAACGAGACAAAATGAAGTGAGTGAGTGCATGATAGGTAGAATTGGGCAAACGTTATCGTAGGTGGTTAGGTAAAATGTAGGAGATCGAAAAGAACAAAAACACACATTTATTTGTTCAATGTGTCCTCTTTTGTCGTCAATTTTCAGCGGTAGTTGTTGATATCTCTCATTCAAAGTTTTGTCGTTAATATCTCTATACAAAATATACAAAATTGTTTGTACAAAGAGTGAGACAGAGGCTTTGCTTGTTTTGTTGGGTGGGGACTTGGGGAGGGTGAGTGCAGCAGTCTTACTCTTTTTGTAAATTGAAAAGACTGGTTATGCCATTTTCCCACACTAAAGTTGAATAATGGGTATCAACCACTTCCTCTGTTTCGATCTTCCAATTTAGAGCGTGGTATAGTAGCATAGCAGGTTGCAGAATCTGTTTCAGGATTCATCACACAACTCCAAGATGTTACTTGCACGTTAGAAAGAAAAAAAAGGAAGGCAAAGGGACCAGTTAAGATTTTCGAGAGAATTAGAGGGACAGAGCCATGAATAGTTTGGGGTTCCAATGGTGAAAAAGAAGACAAAAGGAACACCATCCGAGACGATTTTTAAATTCTAACAATACAATTCAACGTGTTTTATGGGATGCAAGAGCTTCGGGCTCCCAAATTTTGTTCAACTCAACACAAAGTCTTTCTTGTTCCAAGTGAAAAAAAATAAAGCAATTACAGCTAGCGAATCTTGCGTGCCCCGCACCAGAATTACACAATAAACTAAAAACTTTCAACATAGATCATTATTACTTGTGTAACAGTACAGGTATATTAAAGTTTAATATACAATATCCCAGTTTTGGCCACAATTTGTTGTAATAAAGAAAACAAGGCTAGTTAAGATGAGCATGGAGATCTACTCCCTCTTTTCAGTACTTTGTTAATCTATATTCAGATAAGGAAACATAAAATAGTTTTAAAATTATTCCGAAAATTCCTTCCATAGCTAGCTAACTCCAAAAACATTTGTCTGGGCCATGCGATCACGTGCAGAGTGATTAGGAGTTAACATCGAGAAGATTAATATGACTTTGCATCATGATTAATCTGATTCTGATCCAGTCAAGTAAGGCACGTAGAAACGAGGCTCTATTCTTTAATGATTAATGAAAAGGTTATAAAGACAAACTTGACCTCTTGAAATAAAGTGGAACACCTATGCATGTATATATTTCTTGGATGCTACAATCATGCCCTGCATTATTCTCATCACTGTGTCTAATTCAGTGGAAAAAAAATCAAAAGCACCGAAGTGACTGTGATTGAGATTGATTAGGAGGTGCAAATTTGTTGCCAATTTATTATCTTTCTTGAATTGGAGAAATTGGCAGTGCCCGTATTTGGCAATACTACTAGTTCAAATGGCTGTGTTGTGCATGATCGATCTGCTTCTTAATTGCCGCGACATTAGTGGCTTTTTACAAAGCCTTTAAGAATCTGAATCGAAAGTGTGCCTGTATATGCATTATAAAGGACCGTGGAGCAAAAGTGAATGAAAATCATTTTTTCACAGGTCTAGAACAAAGTTATGGTAAAGCAGTGGACCGCAAAAGTTATATTGCTCCATGCCGTTATATATCTACACTTTTTTCAAATTCAAAATAAATTATATTTTACATTTTATGTTATTAAATGTAAATTTGAGGAATGTACTGAGTAGTTTTACTATATGATGCATATTAATGTCACATCAAACTATGCCCTCCACCGCTAATCACAATGAGTTTTTTTAACAAGGATTAAAACATTGGCTTTTTAGTGTAGGCAAAATCGGTGCAATTATAAAGAGACAGAGTAAAAAAAAATACAAACATAAGACCTGATACATAAAGTGTAACACACATTCATACTGCATCAGTACTACATCAACGTGACGTATTTAGAAAACGAAATACTTTTACAGGTGTGGATTAAAGAATAACGTTAATTTTAAATTGAACTACAAAAATATATTCAGTACCAGTTAAAAACATATTTACGCTTTTAAATTAATATAAAAAAAATATTAAAAATATAGTTTTATGTAATACTGAAGTTTAATAACACACGTTTACCATCTTGTTATACTTATTTCTGGAATTCTATTGCTTTAGTTATGTATTTTAGCGTTAAAACTGTCAACTTTCGTAAATTTTACATATTTTAAAAATTTATGAGAGAGGTACCATGTGATAAAGAAAAGTCCTTTAAGAAACAAAACAAAGTCAAAAGGACATCCACAAAATGATGTTGTTTTGGTTATTTAAAGAAATTGTGACGCGCCGAATAAAAAATTGACGAATCGGTTAATTTTTTACGAAATCAAGAACTTTCAATAGTAAAAACTGTGAAAAAAGTATCGAAGATAAAAATTGTGAAATAATGTTAGTTAAGTAAAAAAAAATCAATTAAATTTAGTAGCTGTCACGGTTAAATAAATAAAAAATTGCAATATAATTCATTACTACCGGTAGAAAATATTATAGAAGAAGCTTTGATTTTAAAATTGTATTCATTAAGAATCCATGTACAAAAATTTGTGGAATGAATGTTGTTTTAGTAAAAAAATATTAAGAAGCAAAAAAACCTTGAAAACAAAATGAGGAAAATGAAGTGTTGCCTGAAATTCACCCAAAGCACATTAAGCACTTGATACCCGGAGAATAGGGTTGCAAAGAAGGGCAGGAATTAGCGAAATGGTTAAAATGATTAATGACATTATTGGTGTTGTTACCATAAACACATGGGAAGGTAGAATTTGCAGTGCATGGTACATAAAAACATATGTGGTTACTTGTCACTTTCTTGAAACCCCATTGTTTGGTTATTTCATACAATTATTATTTTTAGGATAATAATATTATTATTGGATGTATTGGTCTGGTCATTCTCTTGGAGAAAAAGTATGTTGTTTCCTGTAGGATGGTAATGTCAGGGGACCATTGTGTTAGATAGGATAATAATGCTTTCTCATGCTACCACACCGTTTCATAGCTTCACTCTTCACTCTCCATGTGGATCACAAACGTTAGGCAAACATCATCAAAAACCAAAACAAAATCAATTCTTTAACTAATATCCTTAAGATCATCACTACTAAGAAATAATAATAATTATTATTTGTATGGATTGGTGGAGAGTAAAATGGGGTGGAAGAAAAGGGCAAAAAGGAGATTGAAAAAGTTGAGTGTTGTAAATTGTAATAATGGGGGTGGTGCAGGTAGGATAGAAGAAGACAAGGAAGATAACATAGGGTTTTGTTTTGTTACCTTCTCCTTCGTCTTCTCTCTTGCTGTGTCAGTCAGCAATGTTTGACCACCTTTATCCAATCCAACAAAATTATTACTGTTTAATAATTACCTACCACTGTTGCACAGTTTTATTTCCTTTTTGAATTTCTGTGTTCTTGCATTAACATTGCATGTCTAATTGTAAGGTGTGTGCGTGGTAAACTCATTTCGGGTAATGATGTCTGGTTTTATTATATTGATGCTCACACTCTGTCTCTGCCGGTGGGACCTCTACTCCAATTCATGCATCACATCAATACCCCAAATTTCTTGCAAACCAATTCATGCTCACACTCTTCTTTTCTTTTCTTTTTCCGCCAATATATCTTTTTTTTTAAATATTCTCGAATTACAGAGTACCAATTTTATTTTCCCAAAAGAATCTATTTACTGTACCTGCCAGCCATAAGAGTTTGATATTTGGAGCCCATATTTTTAACCGGTGTTTTGATCCTCGATTCTAGAAACTTCATCCTAATTTAGCTCTCCCGATACCGAATTTCGAAAAGAGATTTTTGTTTTTTCTTCAGAAGAAGAGGAAACTTAAAAATAAAACTAAAGAAAATCGTTTAAAATAATTAATTAAAAATATTTTGATTCAGTTTTAATTAGTCCGAGAGGAAAAAAAAAATTAAGGACGAATAATGTTTTTGTTTTGTAATATAATTTGAAATTAGTTTTTCATTGTTGATTTGTTAAAAAATTTATAGAGTTTTTGAGTTAAGAATAAATATAGTGGTTTAAATATAATAAATATTATTTTAGATGGTGTAAAAGGTTTGAAACAAAAGTTTATTAATTTAACAATTTTTGTTGTTATGTCTACTATGATATCTAAATATTTTTGGATGTTGAAAAAAATATTAACAAGTTTATTTTTATAAAAAAGTTTGATAATATATTAAAAAGATAAGATTTTATCAAGTCTTTCAAAAAAATCATAGGCGAGATACAACACTAATGAAATAATTAATGAGATATGAATCCAATTCAATAATTGATAACATTTTTAACCCAAAACCTCTTACATTATGTTCTTTTAAAAGTATTTACTATTCATGAGTGGGATGAGAAACAAGGATTAGCATGTGATTACCGTGTTCCTTTGAAAATGATAGAATGTGATGTCAAGCGATGATCATAGTGATTCACTTTTAATTTATGAAATTACCCTCTCATATTTAAGTTTTCTTATATGTGATTTGTTCATTTCTCCTTATTATGAAAAAACATAATAAAAATTAGTAATACAGATAAAAAGTTATTATGGTTATAATAAAAATTTATTACTTCTAAAATTGATATTAAAAAAGAATAAAATCTCCATATAAATAAATTATTTTTCACTTTACATATTAAATTTATTTTCATATCAAATAGAGTATTATTCATTTTTTATAAATATTTTTAAAAAAAATTTAATCATTCAATATAATTTATAAAACTAATTCTAAATCATTTATAAAACTAATTTGAAAGGATTAGAGAGTGAAGTTGGTGTTGTTTCTTTTAAGTGATTCAAAGTAGATTAGAGAGTGAAGTGAAAGTTTGTGACAGAAATGACTGATATGATATATTAAATAAAATGTCAAATAGAAAAAAAAATTAGATTACCAAAATGTCTCTATTATTATAGGTAATATAAAATTATATATAAATAATTTAAAATTACTTTATAAATTTTATTGAATGATTAAAAATATAAAAAAAATATATAAAAAATGAATAATACAATATATTTTGTATAAAATAAATTTAATATATAAGGTGAAAAATAATTAATTTACATGGAAACTTTTTTTTTTCTTTTTAATAGTAATTTTAGAAGTAATAAATTTTTATTACCGTTAACATGGAATTAAGAAAGTGAACTAAAACTATCACGTGTATTGATTTTAACTACTAAATCACATGTAACCAAAATTAAATAATGAAGGGTAATTTGATAAATCCAGTTGTGTCACCCTTTAATCTTACTATAGATTGTGAAATTGAATTTTCAGTTCATCCCTTTAATCATCTATTCCCATCATCTTGTATCACCTCAAAAAGAACACACTATTCACCTCCTAATCATCTCTTCTCATTCCTTGTAAATAGTACATCCACCCAAAAGAACATAGTCTAAAGCAATGGGTTTGTGGATTTTCATATTTACATGGTGTTCAACTTTCTCGTCTTTACTCAATATGGAAACTTAGACTCACACTTTAATTTCCAACAAATTGGTTGAAGTAATTATTAAATAACATATAGATGTTATAAATTTGATGATAAAAGTTAAAAATAATTAATAACATCTCTAAAATTAAAATTTTAAAATATTAAATTTACAAATAATTCATAATTCAAATGGAATAGTTTTTTAATATAAAATGTATTTTATATATTTATTGATCAAATTTATGTAATAATATTTTAGGAAAAAAACTAATATAAAGAAAACATAAATCCTTAGTGTTTTAAAAGGAAAATTTAAATATTTAGTGATAATTAATTGAGATTTAATTTATTTGATACTTAAGGTGGAATGAGAAAAAAAAATGTTGATAAAACATAATTATTATTAAAATGAAATTCATGTACATTCCGTCAAGATATTTTTATTAAGGTAGTATAAATTTATGAAATAACATACTGAAAATAATTCATAGAAAGACATATCTAATTAATAATACATAGTAAATATAGTAAATGAATGTACATTAATGTTGTTATTCCCAGTTTTAATTAAGCTTCTGTACCTATATCATACATATGATTAATGTTTTTCATTCTAATACTTATAAGCTAAGGATTTCCTGTAACAGAGTTATCATTGTGTGGGGGGCGTTTAACAATTAGTCATGCATTTTTTTTTAATCTTACATAACATTCTACATTCATTAAATAGATTTTAATATATCCTGGAAAACTTTCATATCTTCCAGATCAGTTAAAAAATTGTGACATTGGATTTAAAGATTTCATGACACTTCAGATTTTGACAGAGTTATCTTAAAGGTAACAAAATTAAGCTACCATTCTAGGAACATAGAAGTAGGAATGGTAACAGGATAGGGAGCGACGGTTTCCTATGAGATAGGTAAAAAAAAAATATTTTCATTTATAATAGTTATTAAATTTTTGTTTCATTTTTAATTTTATGAAGTAACAGGTATATTTATATATATATATAGTCGTATCTGTTTTAATATTAAGTAATTATTTTTTAAAAATAATAAAAAATTAGGTAAAAAAAATAATATAATCAAATATTTAATATCAAGAGATTGATTATTTTTTCGATGTTAAATATTTAAAAATAAATTATAATTGTATACATTTTAAATTAGAATATTAAATAAAATTTCATGACAATCAAAATATTTATTAAATTTGTAAATATTAATGAAACCTAATGGATAATATTTAAAAATATTTTTAGAAAAATATAAAAGGAAAACAAATATTTAAATTAAAATATATTTTAAATGTATGATTACTTCAATTTTTTAAATTCTAATGAATCTTTTTTTATACACTAATAAAGGTTATAATATAACACTGGATCAAAAACAAGAACAAATATTAAATTAATAATAACAAAAAAAAAATTTAACATAGATCTTGTATCTTTTGAACTTCAACATATGTTATATGGTGATAAAAAAAATAATGGTAATTACGTTAAATTTTTATATTATAGTAAATCAAATTTATGTATATAATTATAGTGAAAAAAATTACAATATGATTGATAATGAGCTAAAAAATAATTATATAAAATATATTAAAATAATATTCGATATGATAAAAATAAACAACAAATAACAATATTAAAAAATTATCAAATGTAACAATTTAAGAGACTATTGAATGAAATCGCACAAAGAAAAAATAAATGTATAATCAAGGTATGATAAGATAAAAAATACCTTAGAGATCTAAGAAAATTTATTCAAATATCAACATAGTCAATGGTTGATAAATAACAAAACTTGTTTTAGCGAAACAAAAGAGTTTTTCAAATGAATCAAAAATTAACAATAATAGAGTAAAGAATATGAGAGTCTTCAACATTCTCATGTAAAAGGAAAATATATAATAAATAATAATATTAAAAAATAATAAATACTTAAATGTGAGGCATAAAAAATTTTTGATTGACATACATCATTTGGACATAATTGCATAAAAATTTTAAAATTTGTACTTTGTTTTTTTTTAATTTTAATAAAACGTAAATTGTCACGTGTCAAATCATGGTCGCACCACGTGGAAGTGAGTTGTTGTATAAATTCTAACAAATCATTTTAACTTGTATACACAAGTTTTTACTAAACTTAATTATTAATTTGGTCTCAACTTGAAAATGACAAAATTTGCTCGTTTTGAAAGAAAAGGAGAACTAAATTAAATAAAAAATAATAAGGGGACTAAATTGAACCTTTTTATGAAAATGGATTAATAAATTAAACCTAAAAATAATAAAAAGACCAAATTGTAACCAAAACAACAAATTGAAGAACTAAATTAATAATTAAGTTTATTTTTTAAATTGTCTTTTATTCACAAACAATAAAATGAAAATAAATATAATGTAAAATCATATTATAGAAAAATAATATATAAATACTTTTTTAAAATTAACATATTTAATTATTTTTTACTTTACATCTCAAAATAAATGAGTTTTACCATAAATAATAAAATAACATAAGAATAAATTATTATAAATAATATTTATTCATTTAAATTCTCAAAGTCGTATTTCCAACTACAATATCATATTTTCATATTTGTTTTCTATGCAACAACGGAACAAGGAATTCGATGTATAAATATTCTTTTAACTTACCACATTCAATTTTATTTTACATTAATAATATTTAAATGGCTTTGGAGTATATTTGTCACAATTTTATCTTTAAAAGTGTTTGGTAGGTAAAAATAGAAAGGTGTATTTAAACAATCTTAGACCTTGACTTATAAGCAATGTAGACCTATTGGGTGCGATAATAACAATGAGTAATGTTTACTCGTCTAAATCTCCAAGATCATAACTCTCAATACATAAAGAATCTACTTATTATAAATGTTATTATTACTCAAGAATAATAATTAAGATTATTCTTATCGCATTTATTTGCCACAAGAAAATAAAATAATAAATATTAAAAATATAAAATACAAATAAATATATAGGATCAATATAAAAAAAAATATATAAATAAATAAAGGATTAAGTATGTATTTATTCTTTGAACTTTCACGTTAAATTATAATTTATTTTTGTTTAAAATTTTGATGCATTTTGGTCACTAACTTTAAAAATTAATAGATATAATTAGTTTAACCTAATTAGGTTAATTCTTTTTTTCGTTTAGGTCAATTTTGATTTTTATTGAATTTGAATTATTTATTATTTTCTAAAATTAATAAATTTTTAATTCAATTTTATTTATTTTTTTATCTCTATATATATGTAATTAAATTATGAAATATATTGTATTGAAAAAATATTATATTATATATTTTGAGATGTGACAAGCTCACTCACATGTAAATTCTTCATTGAAATCGAAATAATCAGTTGAAAAAGTTATAACACATGGTAGAGCTAAATGGTCTATTAGAGATGCTCTTATGAAAGAATTTGTTGACTCGTTGTTGAGTTTCTTGATTCTTTATTTGGTGTTTCGACATCATAAGGTCTCTCATCGGTTGTGTACTCAATGCATATGGTACTATTATTAGTCGGAAGGTCATCCGACATAAAATAACGATTTTGTAAAGTGTAAAGTACAGTACATTGTTATGAAGTTGTGAAGAATTTCTTTTGAATGTGGAGTATAGCCCTAAAGCTAAAGGTGCAAGACCAATTTATAACTGTTTAATATAATAATAACAACACTATACAATTGTCCAATAATCAATTTTTCTAAGAAATAATAAAATACATTAATATTAAGTTACAGAGAGAATTTTACTCTATCTCTTATATAATTAAGAAGTTTCTACCATATAACAAGTTCTTTTACCGTTTGGATTTGATGTATCAGATTCATGATTAGGCCGATAATAAATTCAATGACAAGTAGTTGTTCTTGTTTAGATGATTTGAGTTGATTCAAGGTAGAAATTTGTGAAGACCATATCAGTAAAATATTCTATAATGTGTTGGACAATTTAAGTAAATTATCTAATCTCTTAACAACTAATAATCTTTGAACTGTCTAAATAAATCATCTCAATAATATTAAATCTTAATAACAAAAAGTGATGATCACATTTCTCTCCCATTAATTTAAATACACTTTTGTGATTGAGATATTCACTACAGAAAAAATAAAAAGAAAAACGGAAAAATGAACATTAGTAAGATTGTGTGTGTCCGAAGGAGATAAAGATGGGAGGATCTGGGGGCATGGCTGAGCACTGGCTCAGCCCTCATCCACTCACTCTGCACAGGGGTCAGTGATCAGTAGCATTCACACAAAAAAACACAGAATACAACAATGTACACACACAACACTCACTCACTCACCCTTTAACTCACTCCCCTTCCCTCCTCATTTTCATTTTCATTTTTCCATTTCCATTTCCATTCCCACACAAAATGCGACTCTTCCTCTGCTCCATCTTCTTCTTCCTCTTCCATTCTCACACACTCCATGCTGCGCGCATCTCTGAATATCGCGCGCTTCTCTCTTTTAAAGACTCTTCCATAACCGACGATCCTACGCATGCTCTCTCCTCCTGGAACACCACCACTCCCTACTGTTCCTGGTTCGGTGTCACGTGCGACTCGCGCCGCCACGTCACCACCCTTAACCTCACCTCCTTGTCCCTCTCCGGCACACTCTACGATGACCTCTCCCACCTCCCTTTCCTCTCCTACCTCTCTCTCGCCGACAACCAGTTCTCCGGCCCAATCCCCGCCTCCTTCTCCGCACTCTCCGCCCTCCGCCATCTCAACCTCTCCAACAACGCCTTCAACACCACCTTCCCCTCCAACCTCGCCCGCCTCGTCAATCTCCAAGTCCTTGACCTCTACAACAACAACATGACGGGTCCCCTCCCCCTCGCCGTCGCCGCCATGCCCCTCCTCCGCCACCTCCACCTCGGGGGCAACTTTTTCTCCGGCCAGATCCCTCCCGAGTATGGTACCTGGCAGCACCTCCAGTACCTCGCCGTGTCCGGCAACGAGCTCACGGGGAACATCCCTCCGGAGCTTGGAAACCTCACCGCGCTTCGCGAGCTCTACATTGGCTACTACAACGCTTACTCCGGCGGCATCCCGCCGGAGATGGGAAACCTGTCCCAGCTTGTCCGTTTCGACGCCGCGTATTGCGGACTCTCCGGCGAGATTCCGGCTGATATCGGAAGGCTTCAGAATATGGACACGCTCTTTCTTCAGGTGAATGCGCTCTCCGGCTCGCTCACTCCTGAACTGGGGAACCTGAAGAGTCTCAAGTCGATGGATCTGTCCAACAACGTTCTCTCCGGCGAGGTTCCGGCGAACTTTGCGGAGCTCAAGAATCTCACCCTGCTGAACCTCTTCCGGAACAAGCTCCACGGTGCCATTCCCGAGTTTGTCGGCGAGTTACCGGCGCTGGAAGTTTTGCAGCTCTGGGAGAACAACTTCACCGGAAGCATTCCTCGGAGTTTGGGAAGAAATGGAAAACTCACTCTCGTTGATCTTTCTTCGAACAAGTTGACGGGAATGCTTCCCCCTGATATGTGTTACGGGAATCGTCTTCAGACTCTGATAACTCTTGGAAATTATCTGCTCGGTCCAATTCCTGATTCGCTTGGGAAGTGCGAGTCTCTGACTAGGATTCGAATGGGGGAGAACTTTCTTAATGGTTCTATTCCTGTTGGGCTATTTGGGCTTCCCAACCTCACCCAAGTAGAGCTTCAGAACAATCTTCTCACGGGACAGTTTCCTGAGGTTGGTTCCGTTGCTCTTAATCTCGGTCAGATTAGTCTCTCTAATAACAAGCTCTCTGGGCCATTGCCACCCACCATTGGAAACTTCACCAGCATGCAGAAGCTTCTTCTCGACGGTAACAAGTTCTCGGGTCAAATCCCTTCGCAGATAGGCAGGCTGCAACAGCTTTCCAAGATTGATTTTAGCCATAATGAGTTTTCGGGTCCCATTGCTCCTGAGATAAGCAAATGCAAGCTTTTGACCTTCATTGACCTCAGCCGCAATGAGCTCTCTGGTGAGATTCCAAACCAGATAACTGCCATGCGGATATTGAATTATCTCAACCTTTCAAGAAACCATTTAGTTGGCTCAATTCCAAGCTCCATAGCTTCTATGCAAAGTTTAACTTCTGTTGATTTTTCCTACAACAATCTCTCTGGTTTGGTTCCTGGAACCGGGCAGTTCGGCTACTTTAACTATACCTCTTTCCTAGGGAACACTGAACTCTGTGGTCCTTACTTGGGTCCTTGCAAAGACGGGGTTGCCAATGGCCCTCGTCAACCTCATGTTAAAGGTCCTCTCTCTTCTTCGTTGAAGCTTCTGTTAGTTATAGGGTTGCTTGTGTGCTCCATCGCATTTGCTGTTGCGGCAATAATCAAAGCTCGGGCTTTGAAAAAGGCCAGTGAAGCTCGTACTTGGAAATTAACTGCATTCCAGCGTTTGGACTTCACTGCTGATGATGTTCTGGACTGTTTGAAGGAGGACAACATAATAGGAAAAGGAGGTGCAGGCATTGTGTACAAAGGTGCAATGCCGAATGGGGATCAGGTTGCTGTGAAAAGGTTACCTGCCATGAGCAGGGGATCTTCGCATGACCATGGTTTCAATGCTGAGATTCAGACTTTGGGGAGGATTCGACATAGACACATTGTTAGACTGTTGGGTTTCTGTTCAAACCACGAGACAAATCTCTTGGTGTATGAGTATATGCCTAATGGAAGTTTGGGTGAGGTTCTTCATGGCAAGAAAGGTGGTCATTTGCACTGGGACACAAGGTATAAGATTGCTGTGGAGGCCGCCAAGGGCCTTTGCTATCTACATCATGACTGTTCGCCACTCATTGTCCATCGAGATGTTAAATCCAACAATATCCTTCTTGATTCCAACTTTGAAGCTCATGTTGCGGACTTTGGGCTCGCTAAGTTCCTTCAAGATTCTGGAACATCTGAATGCATGTCTGCAATTGCCGGTTCCTATGGATACATAGCTCCAGGTAATATATTGAAATTCAACATAATTGATGATTTAGACGTTGAACTAGCGTGACTAACAACCTTTATTTCTATATGGAATCCTTAATGATCGGAGCTTGTCTCATGTCACTCAACATCATTCGTTTAGGGTTAGAATCGAACAGTATTGATACTACTGTTTGGTTTGGACGTTTTATGTGGTTAATTAATTAATAAACGCTAACATCCTATGTTGCCTTCCTTGACTCGTTTTCCTTTTCATGACACACTAATAATAACGACCGCTTTGATTTGTCCTCTAATTTATGTTGCTTCGAAATACTGTTACTGTTTAAAGAGATAACTAGCCCAGTGTGTCGTTTGAGTGTTCATCGTAGCTCCCATCGTATAATTAGGCAGTCCTGCAGTCATAGATTAGAGATGTTCACAGTTGAAAACAGATGGTGATTAATTGGCAACATGTACGTCAAAGTAAATGGATAGCAAATTCCCATGGCATTATCTCGTATTCACTTAATTGTTTTCAATTAATGTGGCTGATTTAAGTTTGTGATTTCGACTGCAGAGTATGCCTACACGTTAAAAGTTGATGAGAAAAGCGACGTGTACAGCTTTGGAGTTGTTCTTTTGGAGCTTGTAACAGGCAGGAAACCGGTTGGGGAGTTTGGTGATGGTGTGGACATTGTGCAATGGGTGAGGAAAATGACGGATTCAAACAAGGAAGGGGTTTTGAAGGTTCTTGATCCTAGACTTCCATCAGTTCCCCTCCATGAGGTGATGCATGTTTTCTATGTAGCCATGCTATGTGTTGAGGAACAGGCGGTGGAGCGACCTACTATGCGAGAAGTTGTTCAAATTCTCACCGAGCTTCCAAAGCCGCCAAGCTCTAAACAGGGGGACTTAACAATCACAGAGTCCTCTCTGTCATCATCTAACAGTTTAGAGTCTCCAACCACAACATCTAAGGAACCTAAAGATGATCAACGTCCTCCTCAGTCTTCACCACCTGATCTTCTTAGCATTTGAAGGGATGTGTTTCATATTTATTTCTTTTGGGTTGTGATAGCTTATCTACTTGTTTTCTTCAGTTTTCTTCTTCTTTCGGGGTGGGGTTTCTCTCTTAGGTGTTAAATGTTTGAATATTTCTTCTCTTTAATGGTTTTGCAATTTGTACATTAGGATTGGTGGGAGTATTTTGTTATATAAAGTCCGTGTCTTCATCATGTAGCACTTGTTGTTTTATGGTACGGCCTGTTGCTGTTCTGATCCTGCACCGGGGAACAGTGTAAGCATCGTGAGAAAGTCTTGTTCTTTTATGGGGTACCACTGACAGGAGGGTGAAAGAGACATGCAGCGACACTTGATATTAAAGAAAGAAATGTGTACATGTTTCAAAACAGTATTTATGAAATGATACTGACAAAATAACCAAATAAGCTTTCAAAATGAGTCACACAAAAAACTTTATGGACACTATCTATTTATGACACACATAAAATATAGATATTTATTTTAGGTACAGAACTGCTTTCTATAAACCTTTTGTATTTAAGAAATAGAGTTCACAATGAGAGTTTTATACGGGAAAAGAATTATTAAACTTTACTTTAGTAATATGATAATTCTTTGGAAGTTCTACCACGTGCTACCACCTGTAATTTAAGAAAAGAAAATGCAACAAATGGTTGCATCTTTGGAAAGTGATAACTTAAGAATGGAGTAAGTAACAGTTGTGCAACTTAGCGTCAACCCAGAGTAACTGGTTGTGGAGTTGTGGACCATGGTTTGAAGTATGGTTGCAATGCATTGCATGCATAAGGTGAGGATGGTCGTATCGGGAATTCTGGCATGGACATTTTACTTTGGCATTTCAGAAATGGGCCAAGTAAGGTATGCACGTGACACACGTTAAAAAAGATTGGTTTGTTAGGAACAGAGTGAGGGTGCATTTGTGGTAGTTGAAACTGTTATATTGTTGTAACAGATATGTATTCATGTTTTGGGTAAGTGGGGAAAGAAGTTTTCCTGGGATGGCGAAGCCATCTACCATAGGTAGCTGAGGAGAGGTTTGATATGGTTTGAATTAGAGAGTCACTGGTTGGTGCGTCATAACTGAGAGAGAAAAGAAAGAGGCATGTGAAATTAAAAAAAATTGGGGCCAACCTGCCCCCTGCCATTTCCTAAAGGGAAAAACCAGGACAAAATTCCACTCTCTGTTCAGTTGGGTTGATTGTGGAATCAGGATCTGTAATATTAGAATAAATTCATTTAAATAACCCTTTTGATCCTGAAATGAAACCAAATTTTAAAACGACATTGCATGCAGACAGATTGATTTTGCTTGCTACCACCATCATGATGGGATGTGATGGCATTCAATGGAGTGTAACCTTTGGGCCACAACTCACACCAAAAGGGCTCCACTATACCAATCATGCCTTCGTAAATTACATCTAACTTTGATCATTAATACAATTCCACTCTACACAAATTCCCCCTTTTAAACAAGCTTATTTCGTCATTAGTTATTGTGCTTCAAGTAAAATTTAACTGCTTTATTTACGGAAAGCATGAAAGAGAGAGCGGTGTCTGATCTAAAAGGGATTAGGAGGTGGTAGTACAGTAAAAAACACACACACACTAAAGAAACTCTTCTCTCATACTTCGATATAAGATATTTTCAGGTTTAGATATCGTCTTAATTTTAGAGGAGGTAAGTGCGTATTACGTAGATTATTATCTTAATTAATTTGTTTAATATTCTATGAATACTTGTCCAAGGAAATATGTCTTACGCGACATAATCTAATATAATATAAGAAGTACGAGATTGGTATAGATGCATAAGTCGAGATAGTCTCACTTACATGACTCAATTTCAGATATGTATAGTACAATTATCATAAATAAATAAAATAAAATTCTTATTTTGTTCTACAATTATATTATGTTTTTTTAGTCGATCCAACACAAGAATAAAGATCAAAAGGGATATGGAACCTCTAAAGAATACATGGTTTCGAAGGATCCTAAGGAGAAAAAAACAAACGTTGGATGCATTATTACACTATGATTGAGGAACTGAAATTTGGAATCTTGACACTGAATACAACCTAGTGTATGATAAATCATTCCCAAGTTTAGTACTGGGGGAAAGAAAAATCCAATATAATATATCACGCTAAAACTAAAGCACCTCGATATGGCTTTGAAATTCAAATTGTTTTTGTCGAAGAAGGAACAAATAATGAAATCCAAGGTAAAGAAAAAAAAAATCGAAAGTTGAAACTTGAAAGACAGCAATGCTAATTCGGTACCAAAATGACAAACAACTTTACCCCAAAATCTATGAAAAGAAGATGAAGCAGTGGAGGGAGTTGCACTTTTTGTACAAAGGTTTTCTGTTTGGTTGGACCTATTGTGTTGTCCAATATATATCATATCACCCACTATATTCTCTTCGATTTTTAATTTTGATGTTATCTGTTACTTTCACTGGTTTTTATTTGTCTTATGTTTCTTTTGAGATTCAATGTTGTTAAGAGATCTCACTCGTTACGTCAATGTGAAGAAAGATCTGAACAGGGAATTTCATGGCTAACGGAAATTATAAGATTAACATTGTGGAAAGACTCACAGAAAGTTAAGACCAGATATACGCTAATACACCTATGTGGTTATTATCGCTAAAAATATTTAATTCATTAATTATACTCAACTTAAATTTTTTCTGTAAAGTTTTATATTATCTTATGGTAAATGAAAAAAATTATTCATGTCCTATTAGGCATTGCTATGCTACTGATAGAATTGTTCTAGTTCGTACTAACTAAAGTTTGATTGAAAGTAGTACCAAAGAGAAGAGATGCACCAAATGACAACACGAAGGGAAATAAATAAACATTATTGGTGTAAAATATTTATCCCGATAATTTTAATGGTTTTCCTATTTTTTATCTTAAAAAATTAAATATGAGACATTCTGGAAAAATTTAGATTCATTTCCATCCAAATCAATGTCGGGTCGATATTTCAAGACTATTGATATAGAGCTGAGTTATTTTGTGTAAAAGTAGTACATTGAATGAAAATTAATGGGAACCAATTTGCCAACAATAGCTAAACAAGAGTAAATACACACAAATGATAAGAAAAAAGTTAAAAGATTTTCCCATTTAAGACAAATTAATAACTTTGTTTAATAGCCGGTAATTGACTAAGAAAGAGAAGAAATAGAAAGAATAAAGTATCATTTGCTTCTTTAAAAGAATAAAATAACGGAAAATTTAGACTTTTTTTTATTATTGTAGATCATATTTGAATTTTATTGACTTAAATAGACTATCACGTTTTTTTTTTCAAACTACCTTTTATTGTTTAAGTATAATTTGTTTATTCGAATAATTAAATTCTGATCATGTTTTTTTTTCTAATTTTGCAGGTTTGTTTGTGGAATCTTATTTGTCAAGGAACAAATCCTTAACAACATCTTTTTCCTATTATTATAGATTTGTATATTTATTTATAATAAATTACTTTATTAAAAATTTAGGTTTAATTTTTTGGATCCTTAATAAATTTGAAATTTTTTAATTAAGTCCTTACTAAATTTTGGTAGTTTACTGAGTCCTCAAAATTTCAAAACTTTTTAATTCAGTTATGTAATTAAATTTTTTTTTGTTACCTATAGAATCGACACTTAGCTTATATTGTCATACCGCCTAAATATTGTTACATAATACATTGTTTCAAATTATCATAATGACCATGATCTCTCAAGAATTTGAGATTGTATTTACTTAAAATTATACTTAAAGCTAATAAAAATTATAAATTTAATAAAATATAAAATTAAAAAAATATAACTTATATAATATTAAAAAATAAATAAAAATTATAAATTCATAAAATTATGAAATATAAAATAAAAATATATAATTTTATGATTTTAAAATTTAATAAATTTGTAAATTTATAAATTTATAATTGTACAATCTTATAATCTTATAAAATATAAAGTATAAAATTATAGATTTATAAAATTATAAAATGAAATAAATTTAGAAGTTTATAAATCATAAAATTGTAAAATTATAAAAGTAAAAAGTATAAAATTATAAGTTTTTAAAATTATATATTTTTATTTAATATTTAATAATTTTATAAATTTATGATTTATATTTTTTTAATTTTATATTTTATAAATTTATATTTTTTATTAGCTTTGAGAATAATTTTAGATAACTATAACAGCAAATCCTTGAGAGATCTTTTTCATTATAATAGTTTGCAACAATGAATTATGTAACAATATTAAAGTAGAGTGATAGTGCAAAATAACTAGTTCGTCATAAAAGTAACAAAAAAAATATATAAGAGGTACTCAATTAAAAAGTTTGGAAGATACAAGGACTCAATAGAACACCATCATAATTAAGGCAAAAATTTATAATTTGTTACAACTCACGTGAATATAAACTTAAAAAATATATTTGACTTAATATTTATAAATTAATCGAGAATAAAAAGTTTAAATGACTATCATAAATAAGATAATTTCAATTTATTGTAATTATGGTAATAGAAAATTATTATAATAAAATATTGTAATTATGGTTATTTTTTTCTTAAATTAATTTTGATAAATGTATATTTATTTGGTTAAAATAATTTACATTATACTTTGTGTAATAAATTAGAAAAAAAATGATTGTATGCGTTTCTCCCACTTTATGATCCAAATTAAATAATAATATATGTTTCTTAAATTAAATAATACATATGATCCAAATTACTACTAACACCTACTTTTAAATAAAGTTATTGTATGTGTTTCTCCCACATTAAACTTGTCGAATATCATAAATAACTCTCGAGTACATATATGAAGGAATGGTTAATGCGAATTTATCAAAATATAATTTCTGTCAAAGACTTAGCTAAGACTCTAGTTGAACAAAAAATATTAGTACATATTCCACCATTAGTCCTAAATAAAGTGGAAGTATTATATACATGAAAACATTAAATACTATTAATGTTGTTAAAAGAAGAAAAGAAAGAAAATGTGATTGAAATTATATGAGTAGTGGTAGAATTAGAAGTAATGGTGGAGAAGAGAGTTGGAGTTTAGGTACCTGCAATAAAAGCAGTTGATAAAGAATGAAAAGTACAATTGTGTATTGTAGTTGGGGTGATTGATTATCCCTGTGGTAGCCCACACCATTTTCATATTATCATTGTTTCATCTCATTACTCCCCTTTGACTTCATTTAATTCTGCAGAGAGCTGCACTAATTATAATCTGCTCTGTCAGGGAACTCTCCTACCTTCATTATTCAATTCAACTTTCAACAAACGCACATTCAAATCTTAGTGCTTCTACTATTTTCACTAAATTATAATACTTCTAAATATTACTTGATACATAAACAAGTAACCTTAATATTCGTACTGAAAAAAAAATGTCTGCAAATGCAAGAAAAACAGAGAAAAAAGCATTGAGGTTGTAATGTAACTTACTTTATTGTTTTAAACAAAGTCAATGCAACAGTTAAAGTTAAGAAACTTTTCTTCTATAACATTATTTGAACTTGTTTTATACGACAATTAAAGTTGAGGAGTAGCAAAATGGATTGAAAAAAAAACTACAAAGTTGAACATTTGTGATGCAAACTTTAGACTCCGTTTTCCCTTGTTTCAAATCGTTGTTTAAAGTGTGAAAAAAGCATCCAGAAAAAGAGGAAAAAAGGAAAGTTGTGAAGGCTGGGTGTGAGTTGATAGGTGCACATGGCTCCAACAATAATACCAATAAAGCAGTTTGCCCTTAACGTGAGTCCACTTCCACAGCCCCACCCTTTGCCCTATTTTACACCATCCAAATTTTTGACCTAAAAAGAAAAACAAAAAGAAAAAACGTATTTTAGAAACAAATACTCTACTTGGAAGATAGGTTTCTGGTGAGAAGACATTTGAAGCTGATATTAATAATTTTGCTGCGAATGAGGAGTGAGGAGTGTTATAGAAGGACAGTGGCAGACATGGCGAGCATTGTGGGGTCACAACCATGAATCTGAAGACCAAAAGAGATCATAATTTGAACATTTTAAGCGAAAATTAAAAAATTCTTAAGTAAAAGATAAGATAAGAATAAAAGAAACCCAGAAATCATGCAAACGATCCACGAGTGTTTGTGCATGATTGTTTTGGCAATCATTTGCGTGGCGCATATCCTTCTCATCAACACTATGTTACTTACCAAGCAATCAATTATGAGCCCACAATGGTAAAAAAAGAACAATAGAGAATGCAACTTTCTGCTAATGCAAAGAAAGATCGAAATATAGTATTAAATGAAACTAGCTTTTCTTAAAAAAAAAAATAGTAATGGGGTAAATATTTTTAAGGTATATGATATGAACAATTATATTCGTAGTACCATTTTCTTTTGTGGTGGAATTTTACCAACCTATTGGCAAAGCACGCATGTGCCTCGGCATCAACATTAGTGGGAGTGGGAGGAAAAATAGACAATTCTCAAAATCCGTGACTCAGTTTGTCTATTTTCTTGTTTCTCGCCCACATTCAATAGAAAAGTATAACTTTTTACAAGAAAAAAACAAGCACAGATCTGGCTAGGAGTCTATAAATAAATTGTCCGATACATTCTTTGTTATATAGCATAAACACTATAGAAGAATTGTGATTGAAATGTGCAATGATTTCTTGAATAATAAAAAACGGTACTCTTATCTTTTGTTTGAAATAAAGAGAGAACATGGGAAGAATGGGTATGTAGATTAAAAAGATATTAAAAAATGGGAAGTATGGTTAAAATAAAGTTACTTGATTGAAAAAATTTTTAAGATTATTTAGTTTGAAAGAAGAATTTTCTTTAGATTTTTAGAAGAGTAGCCTAGGCTTTGTCAAAAAGATTTTATGTGATACCAAGACAAGGATGTAAAACAAAGTAGAGGTGGTGAATGATTTTTAACAATTTGTTTATTCTTATGGTATACCTATTTTTCATTCCAGGCTACGAAACTCTGTCAATGTCCTATGCAAGGAGTTAGGTTGAAAAACCTGTTTATATTAAAATAGGCACCCTAAACTTCGAAGGCATAGAAAATTATCTCTATGAAATACTTAAGATGAGAATAAAAAGAAAGAAAAGAGAGACTGTAAGAGGTTTGTTTGGAATAACAATTGAAGCCAATGCTTTACGAGATAAGTAAAATAAATATTTTCTGGAAATCAAAATAATATAATTAAAATGTATATATTTAATTATCATCACTGATATATTAAAAATAATATATAATTTAATATAATAATAATTATAAAAGAAATCACATCAATTTAAAGGATTATTTTTCGTTCCTTAAAATTTTTAAATTCATTGATAATCATAACTAAAATTTTATGTTATTTCTTTTTTAATGTAAATAATCATACGTCATCAAGAATCTTGAACTCACTTCTCTAATTGAACAATTGAATTATTAGTATCATGGTTCAGAATATATGAATAAGTTGAATCGATCTCATTTTCATTTTTACAACTAGCTTATCTTTTATCAATTTTAAAAAAAAAATGATTCTATTTTTTTATTCTTCATCAATATACTTATTTAAAAAAAAATTAAGACTACAAAATAATTTATCATAATCAAATCAAGAATTGAGAGACATATATACTAAAAGAAAAATCTATAATAATCAATCCACAATTAAAAATCGATTATGAAAAAAATGTACAGTACAATATTTTTTTCTACTATATTCATAAAAAATGAATATATAAAGACTCATGAAATAAAAAATCATGTTAATAATTAAACTAATATTTCACTATCAAGATAAACAAAAGAGTTACTTTTATTTTTTTCTTCAAGAATAATGGAAGAGAACATGAAAAAAATAAGAGCAGAAATAATGGGTATTGTTCTCTTCAGAAACAAAAGAATACAACTGAGAGGTGAGAGACGAGAACAATATCTGAAAGACTCGAAAGACAATGAGAGACAAATAAAAAATATCTTAATAAATGTTTTATTTTTTATTATATTTTATTTTATAAATTTTATTTATTTACATTAAATGTTGTGTTTTATAAAAGAAATAAAAAAATATTTAATATAATTCTCATCAATTTCCATTATACTAAATATAATTTAAAAAAATTAATTTTTTTACCCTAATATATAATTTAAAATTTTTTGTTACAAAATTTTTGGGACTCATGACTCTCCCGGCCTCTCTTAACATATATCCCTGATGTTAGTAATATTTGTGTTATAATGAACCTTGATGAGTTTGTCAAAAAAAATTGAGGACAACCTCACTAATAAACATGAACTAATCTAAAAATTATATTTTTATTTATAATAAATCATTTTATTAAATTAATAACCTTATATATTTCTCTACCTTTCTTCTCCTTTTCTTTACTCTCTCACCTCCACCGTTTATTCACTCATACACATTTGATCTTATTTGTACTTTATTTTAGGTATGGTTTTTTGAAAATTTCTTTGATTGAAATTGTTCTCTGGTATGATTTCATTTGGGTGACGTATTCATATTTTACATGTGTTTGTGTAGAATATTTTAAGATATTTTATCAATATTTATTAATTATATTTTTATTTTTAAAATAAATATATCGATATATCAAAGTATCAAATACGTATTATATTTGACATACATACCGTATTCGATACATGTTTCATATTTATACATCATAAATTTCATGATATGTTTTTCATCTGTTATTGATATTGTAATGACGGGAGAATTTCCTTAAATTTTTTTGCGGGAATTGATGACCAATTTATAAGCTCTAATACACCGAAACTGGGCCGAGAGAGAAAAAAATGGAAATTGTTTGGTTCTGTTTTTCAAATTTTGAGATGTCAAAATGGATTTCAACCCGTGAGCCAATCCGGTTCATCACGGGTTCGAGTCGGGTTAGGTTAAAAAAAATTCAATTTTTCCAAAAGTAAGTTGAATTCAACTCGGCTCACTTAACCCACGGGTTGGAGGTGGGTTGACCCACTTAACCCACCAACATATTTTTACAATTTCTTTTTATTTTTTTATTTTTTTAATTTTTTTTAATTTTTTTAATAATTATTTACTACTCCTATTATATATGTTCACAATTTCATATTTTTAAATGTTAGAATGTTACTTAATAATATTTGAATAGTTTGAATGTTTAATTAATTTGATTGTCAAGTTATATATTTGTTGATACTTTAATTTTTAACTATAATCTTTATAGTAAATTACTCAAGTAACCGTCTTATAAACAATTTTTCCTAAATTAGCATGAAAAAAATATATAATTTTTTTTTTATATTTTGTTGAATAGCATGACAAAAAGTTTGTAATACTAGTCATGCTTTCTTAGACTATATGGATACTTTCTTGGAAATAATTATTCATATATTGGTGGTGAGTACGATCAAGACATTGGTTTTTGATTTTACTATGATTGTCATCTCATGATTACTTCAAAATTTACTTAAATATTTGAATACTAAAAAAAAATTAGGTGGGTTGGTGAGCCAACTCACTTAACCCACCAACCCATAGTGGATTGAACCGGACTACAAAATTTCTAGTTCACTATAGAGTGAGTTGGATTGAGTTCACTCATTTTCAATTCTACTCGTTCATTTTCAATTCTACTCGTGATCAGGTTAGCTCTCGTGATCGGATTAGCTCGTGTTTATTCAAATTGAAGACATTGGGTTGATTACAATATAACAAATTTACGTAAGGAAATGCGGGAATTTCTTTTGACACCCACGCAAATTTCTTCGCCACCTCTCATTTATTTCGAATTTAGTTTTTGGAACATATTTTTCATTCAAAAATAAATAGGATGTGGTAGAGACGAAACATGTAATGATGTAAGGTGTAAGAAGTGAATAGTGTCAATCGTGGAAGAATATAACATTACAGAGCACGTGTGACAGAGCACCTGTGACTTTTGGATTGCTAGTTCTACTTTAAAAAACAAAAATCCACTGGACCCAACTACTTGGGTTGGTGCATGAAAAACCTAAAATGAACATTTTCCCACGTCAGACAACCGGCATAGAATATGTTGAGGATTGATCTCTCGCAAAATTAATTATGATACTCCAGAATAATTGGTATTATAATAATATATAAAGAAAGTATATACTCATTAGTTCTTAAAAAAAAAATAATTGATAAATTATTGATTAAAATTTTCACATAAATAGGTTTTTGAAAAAATATCTAACTGCATGTGAAAATTTTAATCAAAGACCTATCATACTTTTTTTTATCATTTAAGATAAGAGCATGTCTTCCCCATATCATACTTTTTTTTATCATCTCCCAATTATTTTGAATGAAATTTTCATACGTAAAATATACTTTCGGAACATTCCATTTCAAAATGCAAAGTGAGGCCAATAGTTAGTGAAGTTGAAGAGGATAACGATGTAATAATGGATAAGAGAGCTGAGAAAAACTTTCTCCGCCCATAAGGCCAGGGAATTCACTTTGCTTTCCGGAATACACTACACCAATTTCAGAAATATCTTTCCGGAAGACACTCATCCCCTCTATTTCGGATCAAAATATTCAGAAGGTTGTGTCGGAGAAGTGAAGAAAGAAATTTTATCGGGTGCAAAAACAAATACAAGAGAAAAAATAGGAGAACCCAAAGCCGTATATGTTTGGGCTATCATGCACTGTGAAAGTTCAAAGTTAGTAATATATATACATATTAATATAGAAAAAAAGAAGATTGTATTCATAATTAATCAATATTTTTTTATACATATTTTATTGTTGATTTTACTCTAATTAATATAAACTATTTTATTAATTATTCAACCATTTAGGTTTTTATAATTATTTCTTTTAATTCAATTAACTATATCTAATACAAAAGTTTGTTTATGATAAAATTTTTAAAAATTCTTATTTTAATATTTTTTATGAATATGATTTTTATAAATTAATAAAATTTTCTATTTTAATAAAAATTATAAGAATTAATTTTTAATTTTTTATCATCTCTGGACAAATAAATACATGTGTTTCCATTAATAAGAGTAAATTTCAGTTTGATAAATGTTTTTGTATACTTTTATATTAAATGTGACATCTCATTTAATACATAAATTTTAGTAAATAAAACATCACATATCATAATATAAAGTAGAGCATGCGACAGAAGTACATGAGAATCAACATTTTCCAGTTATCCAAAATATATCAAGGTAGGAGTACCATAGGTGCAAAACAATGCCATAAAATGAACTTAAACATGAAATAGTTCGGCAAAAGGATTGCTCAACAGAACAAAGAATTATAATTAAAATTGTTCTTCAAAAGGGTGTACCAAAGAGCAAAAATTACCACCTAGTCTAAACAGCGACATCTCCACTATCGGAATGATCTCTAGGAATCTTCATATCTGCTCACAGCAGTGACGAATTATAGAAGAGGCAGGGAGAGGCCATGGCCCTCCCAACATTTTTTCTAATGTTATATATATATTGAAAATTTTAAATTTTTTTAAATTATTAATAGTATATTTAGAAATTAATGGAAATTGAATTGTGTCTTTTTTTTAAAACACAACATTTAATGTTAATAAATAATAAAACATAAAATTAAATATAACAAAGAATAAAAATATTTAGATTTAATTACTTTTTTTTCTATGGTTTCATCTAAAAATGTTAAATTACAACTACAAAATCGGGACTAAATTAGGACTAGAAGATTTTGATGACCAACTTGACGTTTTTGGAAACCGGAGCCAAACATGTAATTAAACAAAATATCTATTAAGATATTTTTTTATTTTCTTTCTCGTTGTCTTTTTAGTTTTTTACAAAATTGTACTCATTTCTCACTCTCATATGTTTTCCTTTCGTTGTTGAAGAAAAAAAAATAAGTTAAATACAAACTCATTCTTTTTGCTCTCATTTGTCATTTGTTTTCTTCCTTACTTGAAGAGAAAAAATGTAACTCTCTCTTGTTTCACTTTATAATGAAATATTAGTTTAATAGTTATTAACATTATTTTTTATCTCACGAGTCTTTGTATATTCATTTTTATGAATATAGAAGAAAAACAATGTATTATATATTTTCATAACCAATTTTTAATTGTGATTTGATTATAATATTTTTTTAAGAATTATTTCTTAATATTTTTTATTAAATTATTATAAATTATTTTTTAATATTATTAAAAAAATAGGTATATTATGAAGAATAAAATAATATATGTTTTTTGAATGATAAGAGAGAAGCTATTCGTGAAGATGAAAACAAGATAAATTTTATTTCTTCTCGTATAGTTTTAAGCATTGTATTAATGATTTAATTGTTTAATTAGGGGTTAAATATGTTTTTTATCCTTCAATATTTAGTGAAAATTGGAATTAGTCCCTCTTGTAAACCTTGAACCAATTTAATGCCTCAACTTTGTAGATGTGTGTGTGGATTTAGTCTTTTTAACCAAATTTTATTAAGTTTATTTGACGTTTCAAACATATCTTAATATAATATTTTAGTTTGTTTATACCGTTTGACATATGTTCAGTTCAATATTAGCTCAGAAACGCGTTTAAAACATCAAATAAACTTAAAATAATTTTGGTTTAAAGGTCTAAATCCATGCATTTATAAAGATAAGGGACTAAATTGGTTCAAGGTTTTCAAGATGGACTAATTTCAATTTTCACTAAAAGATGAATGACCAAAAACATAACTTGACCTTTGTTGCTTGTTTGGTGCATAATTTTCTCTATAGTTATTAAATTAAGTTGGTTCTTTTTGCATTTAGTTCTTGATTCAATAATATTTAATTTGAATGTAAATACAAAATTTTTAGAGCTTTACACAAGCTGAAATTTTATTTCTAAAATCCCAAATTATTTGCATAATGTGTTGTTAAGTTGGATTGGATAAAAATGATAAGAGTTAGTTATTTTCCAAGAGAGACATATGTTGGATTGCATAAGAAGTTCATGTTGTATCCTGGAGGCTTGTGCAACACACCACGGATAAGTCCTTAAGGGTAGTGAATCTACACGTCTCAGGAAGTACCATTTTTTGTTTATGATGTTAATTACAACAGATTCCATGGGGAAATCCTATCTGATTTAATTAGTAGTGTGTTTATTGATATAAGGAGTCAGTTCTGGAGGTTTATCATGATACTCTAATGTTCATTCAAGACTCATGTAGAGTGGAATGAGTCATGTGGTGAGAGGGGTAGGAGGTCTTATCTTTAATAATAATCCCATGGTTCTTATGACGGTTAGAGGGACTAACCTTATATAGTAGGGTAAAACTCATTGACAATGACTCTGCAAGTAGTAGAGATCACCACAAGTGCAAAAACCACCAAGAATCATATATCAATGTCTAGATCGGATAATTGAGTCTAGAGTGCCATCTTATGTGATCGGAGCAGGACATAGCTCAAGCCTAGCAGAATTCCTATTTCAGAAAAGGGAGAAAGACAATGAATTGTTACTAAGTGAGGAAACACAATGAAGGATTGAGTAACTGAGAAAGAGGTCATGGCGGTAACAAGTGGGCTGACATGGCCTTTTAATAAAACAAGCTCGAACCTTTTTAAAACAAAAAGAAGGTCTTACATTAACTCATGCAATTAAAATATATATTTACATTATCAACAGAATTGTTAATATTAATACTATGAAAATAACATTTATAACATTAATAAAGAAATTGCTTTTTTAGTATATATAAATTCTTATCATTTGTTTTTAAAAACTAACTACTTATAATAACGAAACCAATCTATAAAAAGAACTATTATAAGCTTACAAATATTATTTTTGTTTACAATATCTGCACATTCACTCTTTAAATGACTTCAAATATATAGTCAAACATATCTTGAGAGTACTATATTATTTTTATGTGGCACGTGTCATATTTATTTATTAGGTTATTCTATTAAAAAAACAATTTTATTTAATTAATTAAAATTACCGTCTTGCAATAGGCTTTTATGATATAGTAAATTTTTCTAAGTTGTAATTAGGAGTATGATGTGCTCTGATCGAAACAAAAAATGTATGAGGTAAAATATATTTACGAGAATATGAATGCTAGATGTATAAAAGATATATACAACAACACGGGCGCTTTGGATGTAATACGGAGGTGATTATGGGTTATGTTACGTATTTAAGATTACAATATCACAGGTATATCAGTAGGTATGTGTTAAAAAAATGATAAATAAAAAAGACGTAAAATAATTTATTAAAAAAATTTAAAATAGAAATTTTCCTTATTTAAAAGAATATGATAAAAATAAATATAGAAAAAATAAATAATAAACAAAAGAAAACAAAAAAAAAAGAGAGAGAAAAAGGTAGCAGAAAAGAGAGAAAAAGAATAAAAAAGAGAGATTCCAACCTTTTCTTTATAATATACCCCACTATTATTCTTTTTACTCCATATTTGCATATTGGATTAAATACTTCAAATTCATTTTGCTATCCGCACCTGCTTTTCTTTTAATATCCAAACTAGCTCTGCTTTTTACACCTTGGTCTTGTTATGTTAAAAGTCCAACTCACGTTTATATTATTTACGTCCCCAAATTTTCTATTTTCACCCATTTTGGATCCAAGCCCAACACATTTCCTACCTACACCTCCCTCGTTTTATTTTCACACCCTTTTCTCATGGGATAACAAGCCCAAAACGTTTTACCACCTATCCCAGCCTAGTTTTCTTTTTACACCCCTTTCTCAATGGGCTAATATGCACAACATGTTTTCTATTCTCACCTCTCCAATTTTTCTCTTGCACCCCTTTTGGGTTTAAGATCAAACGCACCTCAAACAAAGTTGAATATGACTCATTTGAGTCCAATCAAATCAAGTTGAACCTATGTAGGACCCAATTCAGTTTGGTCCATATCAAACATAATAAAGATGAGTCAGTGTTTGATCAAATAAAGTTAAGGTCACATTGAGTTATTGAGTTATGTCAAGTCAAATCAAGTTCGGTCTACAATGAGTTTTGTTGAGTCAAGGTTATCTCTGGCCAAGTTGATGAGTCAAGCCCACCCTTGATTAAATTGAGTTGGTTTGGACCCACTTTAGATTGAATAAGGTGGAGGCTACGCTGGATAGAGTCAGTTTAAGTCCATATCAAGCTTAGTCGAGTCAACCCCACCTTTACCTTTAGCTTAGTAGAGTCATGTTTACCTCAGACCGAGTTGTGTAAGTGTCTCCATAGACATAATTAAGTCGAGCTCACAACATACCGATTTAAGTCAAGCCCGCCACTAACCAAGTTAGGATAAACCTAACTTTGATCAAGAAAAACAAGACCCAACTCTAACCAAGTTGGGTCAGATCCAATTCTGACCGAGATAGGCCAAGCCACCTTTAGTCGAATCATAATGAGGCTAACTTTTATGATATAAGAGTTTTCATTTTTTTTTTGAAGAATTTTTTTGTAAAAAATGATATATATATATATATATATATATATATATATATATATATATATATATATTATATTTTAGTCATAATTATGTTTTGAATCCCTAATAAATTTTGGTGGTCTGTTGAGTCCTTCCAATATTAAAACTTTTCGATTGAATCCTTACATTTAAGTGGAGTTGTTAACTTTTTGAATTTACAGTTATCTTACACCACTCTCCATGAATATTGCCACATAAAAGACCATGATGACGAGATATTTTTAAAATATTCATTGTATTTGATGAAAATTAATTTTAAATTTAATTAAAATTATAAATTAAAAAAATATAAAATTACAAAATATCAACAAATTATAAAATTATAAAATATATAATTTCATAATAGGAAATATACAAATATAAAATTATAAACTTATATCCTATAAAACTAGTTACAAAATTATAAAAAAGAAATTGTGAAATTAAAAAAATAAAAAATTATGAAATTATAATATTATGAAATTGTAAAGTTTTTAAATTTTAATTTTTTTTTAATTTTATAATTTTATATTTCACAGATTTTTATTTTATAATTTTATAGTTTTATTGTAAGCCCCATTTCTTTCAGCTTATGAGTATTGGGTCTGGCCTTTTCGTAGGCCCAAGGCCAGCCTTGTAGGGAACCCCTGTATCTTTGCAGCTCACTCACTCTCACTTGTTTCCTTTCAGAAGATTTTCTCCCTCCCTCAAACACCCTTGAACTCCAGTTAGAGCTCTGCTTGGGCATAAGTTTCCTTTCTTTCCAGCCAGTTTTTCTACTTTGTACTATCAGGTAAGTTGGACTTCAACTTCATCCTTCCTCTTTTTCCAGTTAAAAGCTCTGGTTTCGTCTTAGGTTTTCTCTAGTACTCCATTCTCAACTTTGTGAGTGTTCGTTTTCAGCTCAGTAGGTTGCTCCTGTACTCTTTTGCTCTTGTTGGGGTTACCGCTCTCTGTATTAGCCTCCAAAAAGGTAAGGGAAGCTAGAAATTTTGTGCTTTTAGGTTATTTTTGCTCATTTATGGTCTGTTTTCTGAGTCTGACGTTTGACTGATATCGATGCGAGTATGAATCTACTTTAGTCTGTGTGTATGTTTGGTTGAAAATGGTAGTGCATGTGCTAACATGTGCGGAACCTACTAATCTCGCCCAAGCGAGTGATCCTCGCCTAAGCGAGAGTAGCAGGGACTCACCCTGGATTTCCAGCTCGTGTTGTCGCCTAGGCGACTAGTTTTTAATTTTGAGCGAGGCGCAGTCTCGCTTAGGCGAGACGTTGTCGCCTAAGCGAGAACTCGTTGGAATCCTGCAATGGCCACTGTAGAGCTCTCACCTAGGCGAGAAGGGGTCGCCTGAGCGAAAGGAACCCTTTCGCTTGGGCGAGGACCTTTAGCTGGGGCGAGAATTTGTGACATGGGCTGTTGTGTTGGCTGATGTGACTCCATGCTGTGTTAATTATTTTCTTTGCTCATAGTATGTGGCCATGCTTAGTATGTATGCTTGAATGAGACTGGAATGAAAGTGTTGTTATGTAATAAGCTATGATTTCATCGGATTGAACATCAGTATGCATGTGATAAGCATGAAATGAGAAACATGATATATTTGTTGGTGGAATTGCATGAGAATTGGGTGATGGATAGGCATGTGAAATGTGTTGGTGAGGGAGTTTCATGGGAAACTCCTAGTGATATATATGTATATATATGTGCATGCCTAGTGTATACCTTGATATAGGAGATGTCTAGATAAAGGAAGGTATCCTGAACTCTAATAAGCATTCCCGCTCATGTAGAGCAGAATGGTTTATGTGGTGAGAGTGGCAGGAGGTCCTAGTCTTGGGACAGTTTGGGCCCGAGACAATAGAGGATTAACCCCCCTGTGTGGTTGGGTGATAACCCCTGCGTCTTGACTCTGTAGAGTTTAGAAACCAGCACAAGCGCATACTTCCTTTAGAATCCTATATCAAGTGTATGATCCAGATATCGAGTCATAGTACTTGCATTTGATTGTTCTCACATGATCTGAGTGTTTTCTAGTTAAATGTTAATAGCTTGTCTTGCCTTGTATATGCTCTATAAATTGTTAAAGAATATTACGGATTATAAAAATAGGAGTTGAAATAAAATAATGTTTGTCTTAAAGAAGACTTTTAGTATAAAAAAACTGCTAAATGATATTGTAAAATAGTTTTACATTATTATCGTACCACATCTATCATATAACATAAAATAGTGTATAGGTGTAATTAATGATTAAAATTGCTAATTACCAAATACTTTCAAATACATTTAAAAATAAACCGAGTCTTCCTGTACCCTTTGAAGAATGTTAATAGCCACGAGGAGATTAATTTGTTATTCCGTAGAGCTTGAAGCTCTTCTCAAGGAACACCCAGTAACCAAGATAAGAAAGAATGAAAAATCCTGCAAATAAGCATAGAGAATTATAACTTCAGTGAGTGTGCTGCCACTTGTGTGATTAGTTTCGATCATGGAGAATTTAAAATAAATCCCCAAACATTATAGTTATAAGACAGAGTAGCTAATCACTACAAGTTACAATTAAAAGTCAAGAAAGTATGTTTAAAGAATATTGGGTATATAGGTTGAATAATCTCAATCCCTCACCGTTGTGGTAAAAAGGTATTTGCATGTGGTTTAAGAATAAGAAATCATGATTAGAATGTAAGTATTGACTCCAAGGTAATTTGTATATTGTTTTCTAAAACAAAATATTTATCACATTAATGGGATTTTTTCTATGATTATATTTTGAAATCAGGTTACATCGGTATAGTAACATCCTAATAATGTATTTAAATTATATGATTTTAAGTAATCAAAGGATACATGAATTAACATCAAATTTTAAAGATTAAAGACGGAGGAGAATCTATCATTAGTGTGTTTAGACAATTTTTGCTAGAAAATGATTAAACAAATAATACTACTACTAATAAAATAATAATAATAATAATAATAATAATAATAATAATTAGAGTAATAATAATATTGACAGGTATGTGAATCAAATAATATTAATCACAGATTTAATCATTCTTATAACAATAATAAATAAATGAGGTAAGGAGTAAAAATAGTTCGGGTTAAGACATGCATAACTCTAATTTTGGAGAGAAAACATCCCTACTGCACATGGCAAAACAAAATCATATGCATTTCTCTTATAAGATACAACAACCCGTTAGATCGATCGAGTTCAGCGAAGGATCTTCGAACCTTATGAGCACCATTGTTTTAAAAGATGATATAGAGAAGAAAATAATAACGTTTTTGAGAGAATTCTAGTGTTTGTTGTTGTGTCTTCTCCCATGCACTTATGTGGTATTTATAGGTAGAAAAGGGAGATACAAGAGTAAATTATAATACAAAATATAGTAGTTAACCATAAATAACATTATCCAATAAAATTAAAAGTGCATGAAAACTTGAGTAACAGTAGAAATTTATTTTTATTATTTATTTTTGAAGTTATATTAAAATATAAACAACAATTCTCCACATAATTTAAAAAATAAAATAAAACAAAATATATTATCCTTTAAAATAAAATATTGTAGTTCAATGTAATAAACCTTCCAGGTTTGAGCCTTACACCAAGTGTGCTTATAAACTTCCACTAAGAGTGCATAAACTTAATTGTCTTGAGCTACATCCTTTATGTTGTGACCGACTTTTAGTAAATAACACATACAATATCAATGTTCATTTTAGGTTCTAATTAGTGGTTGCATGTTACGACATTGTGTATGTATCTTGTTCATGAGTGTCACTTAGAGACCTGCCCATGTCTCCTAATGGCGACCCCACCATCACACTTAATATGTAAACCTTTAAAGGATGATTTGTGACTCACACCCCTACAATAATTGTCATTGGGTCTATTAAGAGGTATTTTATAAAATAAGCATAATAATGCACATACCTCAACCTTATTATTGCCACAATTTATAGTACACATCGTCATAGGAATGAGACATAAAATTTAATCAAATTAGTTGGTGTACTTTAGTCAACAACAACTTCGTTGTTACCCATTGAACTTCATTCCATGGGATCGCCATTCATGTGGAGATGGGTGTCCATTTTTGCAACTAATTTATACACTTAACTTCTTGATGCATCAATCCTTTGGTGAGCGGAACCACAATTTTTTTTCTGACCCGACAAAGTCAAGAAAATTCACACCATGAGCGATAGCTTTCTAATAAATTTGTCTCACTCTCTTTTACATTTTTTTCAATAATTTTTATGCTATAAACTTTATATATATAT
>Ga0214545_1000864_pt1 | contig 53069 bp, 20 predicted proteins | sample CNSS4metaG_FD_160064 | JGI IMG/M metagenome (GOLD analysis project Ga0214545, IMG submission 160064) | Root nodule microbial communities from cowpea collected in UCLA plant growth center, Los Angeles, California, USA - CNSS4 | ecosystem: Host-associated > Plants > Roots > Nodule | place: USA... | reverse complement strand
AAGAGTACAAAAGAGTCTCAATCAATAGCACAAATTAGTGCCAACACCCAACCAAATAACAAAGCAACAAAGCTTTCAAATAGAGAAGAACAAGAGAGGAAAACCTCTAAAAATCACTGCTGCAGTGTGAAATTAATATCTCCCAACTCAGACCTCGTATCAAAGATCCGACCGGTCAGAATGAAGATCAATGAGTCCCGAACCTGTTGTAAAAATTTCAGCCCGATCCAACGGTGAACGAATCCGCACCGTCGATTCTACTGTGACAGCTCTGTGAAAAACGTGAACAAAATTTTCCCTCTACCTCTCCCTCTATGTGTTAGGGCTTTCAGTGTGTTCTGACTCTATTGTTCTGCCTCTCTCTTTATTTTATAGCCTCCTCTCCACTAGGTTTAAGTGAGACATGGGCTTCTCAAATTTTGGGCCTTTTCTCCACATAGGAAGGGAGCCCAATACCCAACAGTGGGACACACAATGAACAAATATGTGGTGAGTTGCTTCTTTTTTTTGTACAATTCTTTAAAATTTACTGATCAATCTTTTTTTGTCATCCAATGGATCTACCTCTTATGTATTACGAATTTGGTTACAAGTAACAAAAAAACCCTTATTTTTTGCTCAAGGTGGCTGCCTAAAAGTAAAATAAGTCATATAAAATTTCATTCTAAGTGAGGCACAATGAAAAAAATGTGCGGAGTTGCTTGTTACTTTTCGTACAATTTTTTAAAATTTACTAATCAATCATTTTTTGTCATCCAATGGATGCACCTCTCATATATCACGGATTTGGAAACATCCCTTATTTTTTTTCTCAAGGTGGCTGCCTAGAAAATAAAATAAATAAAATAAGATCTCAATCTAAATGGGACACAATGAACAAATATGTGGGGAATTACAATGGATGTACCTCTTATGTATCACGAATTTGGTTAAAAGTAACAAAAACAATCCTTATTTTTTGCTCAACGTGGCTGCCTAGAAAATAAAATAAGTAAAATAAGATCTCAATCTAAGTGGGGCACAATGAACAAATATGTGGGAAGTTGATGGTTACTTTTCGTACAATAAAATTTACTGATCAATCTTTTTTTGTCATCTAGTGCATGTACATGTACCTCTTATGTATCACGAATTTGGTTACGAGTAACAAAAAACCCTTATTTTTTTCTCAATGTGGCTGCCTAAAAAAAAAAAAGTCAAATAAGATCACAATATAAGTGGGACACAATGAACAAATATGTGGTGAGTTGCTTCTTTCTTTTTGTACAATTTTTTAAAATTTACTAATCAATATTTTTTGTCATCCAATGGATCTACCTCTTATGTATCACGAATTTGGTTAAAGTAACAAAAACAATCCTTATTTTTTCCTCAACATGGCTGCCTAGAAAATAAAATAAGTTATATAAGATTTCAATCTAAGTGGGGCACAATGCACAAATATGTATGGAATTTCTTGTTACACTTCACACAATTCTTCTAAACTTAGTGATCAATCTTTTTTTTGTCATCCAAGGGATGTATCTCTTATGTATCACGAATTTGGTTACAAGTAACAAAAATAATCCTTGTTTTTTTGCTCAAGGTTGCTGCTTAGAAAATAAAATAAGTTAAACAAGATTTCAATCTAAGTGGAGCACAATCAACAAATATGTGGGGAATTGCTTGTTACTTTTCGTATAATTTTTTAACATATATTGATTTAATCTTTTTTTGTCATCCAATGGATGTACCACTTATGTATCACGAATTTGGTTACAAGTAACAAAAACTATCCTTATTTTTTGCTCAAGGTGTCTGCCTAGAAAATAAAATAAGTCAAATAAGATGTCAATCTATGTGGGACACAATGAACAAATTTGGGGAGAGTTGCTTGTTACTTTTCGTAGAATTTTTAAAAATTCACTGATCAATCTTTTTTGTCATCCAATGGATGTACATGTATCATGAATTTGGTTACAAGTAACAAAAATAATCCTTATTATTTTGCTCAAGGTGGCATCCTAGAAAATAAAATAAGTCAAATAAGATCTCAATCTACGTGGGGCAAACTAAAGAAATATGTGGGGAATTTCTTATTAATTTTCGTACAATTTTTTAAAATTTAGTGATCAATCTTTTTTTGTCATCCAATGGATGTACCTCTTAAGTATCACGAATTTGGTTAGTAACAAAAATAATCCTTATTGTTTTGCTCAAGCTGCCTAGAAAATAAAATAAGTCAAATAAGATCTCAATCTAAGTGGGACACAATGAACAAATATGTGGGGAATTACTTGTTACTTTTCGTACAATTTTTAAAAATTTAATGATCAATCTTCTTTTGTCATTCAATGGATGTACCTCTTATGAATCACGAATTTGGTTAAAAGTAACAAAAACAATCCTTATTTTTTGCTCAACGTTGCTGCCTAGAAAATAAAATAAGTAAAATAAGATCTCAATCTAAGTGGGGCATGATGAACAAATATGTGGGGAGTTGATGGTTACTTTTCGTACAATAAAATCTACTGATCAATCTTTTTTTGTCATCCAATGCATGTACATGTACCTCTTATGTATCACGAATTTGGTTACGAGTAACAAAAAAACCCTTATTTGTTTCTCAATGTGGCTGCCTAGAAAAAAAATAAGTCAAATAAGATCACAATCTAAGTGGGACACAATGAACAAATATATGGTGAGTTGCTTCTTTCTTTTTGTACAATTTTTTAAAATTTACTAATCAATATTTTTTTGTTATCCAATGGATCTACCTCTTATGTATCACAAATTTGGTTAAAGTAACAAAAACAATCCTTATTTTTTCCTCAACGTGGCTGCCTAGAAAATAAAATAAGTCATATAAGATTTCAATCTAAGTGGGGCACAATGCACAAATATGTATGGAATTTCTTGTTACTCTTCATACAATTCTTCTAAATTTAGTGATCAATCTTTTTTTTGTCATCCAATGAATGTACCTCTTATGTATCACGAATTTGGTTACAAGTAACAAAAACAACCCTTGTTTTTTTTCAAGGTGGCTGCCTAGAAAATAAATTAAGTCATATCAGATCTGAATCTAAGTGGGGCACAATGAACAAATATGTGCGGAGTTGCTTGTTACTTTTCGGATAATTTTTTAACATGTATTGATTTAATCTTTTTTTGTCATCCAATGGATGTACATCTTATGTATCACGAATTTGGTTACAAGTAACAAAAACTATCCTTATTTTTTGCTCAAGGTGGCTGCCTAGAAAATAAAATAAGTCAAATAAGATCTCAATCTTCGTGGGACACAATGAACAAATTTGTGGAGAGTTGCTTGTTACTTTTCGTAGAATTTTTTAAAATTTACTGATCAATCTTTTTTTTGTCATGCAATGGTTGTACCTCTTATGTATCACAAATTTGGCGACAAGTAACAAAAATAACCCCTATTTTTTTCTCAAGGTGACTGCCTAGAAAATAAAATAAGTAAAATAAGATCTCAATCTAAGTGGGGCACAATGAACAAATATGTGTTGGTTTGCTTCTTTCTTTTTGTACCATTTTTTAAAATTTACCGATCAATCATTTTTTGTCATCTAATGGATCTATATCCCGAATTTGATTACAAGTAACAAAAACAACCCTTATTTTTTTCTCAAGGTGGCATCCTAGAAAATAAAATAAGTCAAATAAGATCTCAATCTAAATGGGGCACAATGAACAAATATGTGGGAATTGCTTATTACTTCTCGTACAATTTTTTAAAATTTACTGATCAATCTTTTTTTATCATCCAAATGAATTTGGTTACAAGTAACAAAAATAACCCTTATTTTTTTCTCAAGGTGGCTGCCTAGAAAATGAAATAAGTCAAATAAGATCTCAATCTAAGTGGGACACAATGAACAAAATATGTGGTGAGTTGTTTCTTTCTTTTTGTACAATTTTTTACAATTTACCGATCAATCATTTTTTGTCATCCAGATCTACATCTAATGTATCACGGATTTGATTACAAATAACAAAAACAACCCTTATTTTTTGCTCAAGGTGGGAGGGATCCTAGAAAATAAAATAAGTCAAATAAGATCTCAATGTAAATGGGGCACAATGAAATAATATGTGGGGAATTTCTTGTTACTCTTCGAACAATTCTTTTAAATTCAGTGATCAATCTTTTTTATTCATTCAATGGATGTTCCTCTTATGTATCACGAATTTGGTTACAAGTAACAAAAACAACCCTTATTTTTTTGTCAAGGTGGCTGCCTAAAAAATAAAATAAGTCAAATAAGATCTCAATCTAAGTGGGGCACAGTGAACAAATATATGGGGAGTTGCTTGTTACTTTTTGTACAATTTTATAAAATTTACTGATCAATATTTTTTTGTCATCCAACTTATGTATCACGAATTTGGTTACAAGTAACAAAAACATACCTTATTTTTTACACAAGGTGGCTGCCTAGAAAATAAAATAAGTCAAATAAGATCTGAATCTAAGTAGAGCACAATGAACAAATATATGGGGAGTTGCTTGTTACTTTTTGTACAATTTTATAAAATTTACTGATCAATCTTTTTTGTCATCCAACAGATTTACCTCTTATGTATCACGAATTTCGTTACAAGTAACAAAAACAACACTTATTTTTTGCTCAAGGTGGCTGCCTAGAAAATAAAATAAGTCATATAAAATTTGAATCTAAGTGAGGCACAATGAACTAATATGTGGGGAGTTGCTTGTTACTTTTTGTAATTTTTTTTTAGATTTACTAATCAATCTTTTTTTCTCATCCAATGGATGTACCTCTTATGTATCACGAATTTGGTTACAAGTACCAAAAACAATCCTTATTTTATTTCTCAAGCTGGCCGCCTAGAAAATAAAATATGTCAAATAAGATCTCAATCTAAGTGGGGCACAATGAACAAATATGTGGGGAGTTGCTTCTTACTTTTCGTACCATTTTTTTTTAAATTTACTGATCAATCTTTTTTTATCATCCAATGGTTATATTTCTTATGTATCACAAATTTGGTTACATGTAACAAAAACAACCCTTATTTTTTGCTCAAGGTAGCATCCTAGAAAATAAAATGAGTCAAATAAGATCTCAATCTAAATGGGGCACAATGAACAAATATGTGGGGAGTTGCTTGTAACTTTTCGTAAATTTTTTTAAAATTTACCGATGAATCTTTTATTGTCATCCAATGGATGTACCTCTTATGTATCACGAATTTGTTTACAAGTAAAAAAACAAAAACCCTTATTTTTTTCTTCAAGGTGGTTGCCTAGAAAATAAAATAAGTCATATAAGATCTCAATCTAAGTAGGGCATAATTAACAAATATGTGGGGAGTTGCTTATTGCTTTTTGTACAATTTTTTTAAATTTATTGATCAATATGTTTTTTCTCATGAATGGATCACGAATTTGGTTACATGTAACAAAAACAACCCTTATTTTTTGCTCAAGGTGGCATCCTAGAAAATAAAATAAGTCAAATAAGATCTCAATCTAAATGGGGCACAATGAACAAATATGTGGGGAGTTGCTTGTAACTTTTGGTAAATTGTTTTAAAATTTACTGATGAATCTTTTATTGCCATCCAATGGATGTACCTCTTATGTATCACGAATTTGTTTACAAGTAACAAAAAATACCCTTATTTTTTTCTTCAAGGTGGTTGGCTAGAAAATAAAATAAGTCATATAAGATCTCAATCTAAGTAGGGCACAATTAACAAATATGTGGGGAGTTGCTTATTGCTTTTTGTACAATTTTTTTAAATTTATTGATCAATATGTTTTTGTCATGAATGGATGTACCTCTTATGTATCACATTTGGTTACAAGTAACAAAAACAAGCCTTATTTTTTGCACAAGGTGGTTGCCTAGAAAATAAAATAAGTCAAATAAGATCTCAATCTAAGTGGGGTATAATGAACAAATATGTGGAGAGTTGCTTATTACTTTTTGTATAATTTTTTAAAATTTACTGATCAATCTTTTTTTGTCATCCAATGCATGTACATGTACCTCTTATGTATCACTAATTTGTTTACAAGTAACAAAAACAACTCTTAATTTTTGTTCAAGGTGGCTACATAGAAAATAAAACAAGTCATATAAGATCTGAATCTAAGTGGGGCACAATGAACAAATATGTGGGGAGTTGTTTGTTACTTTTCCTAAAAATTTTAAAAATTTACTGATCAATCTTTATTTGTCGTCTAATTGATGTATCTCTTACGTATCACGAATTTTGTTACAAGTAACAAAAACAACCCTTATTTTTTGCTCAAGGTGGCTGGCTAAAAAATAAAATAAGTCAAATAAGATCTCAATCTAAGTGGGGCACAATCAATAAATAGGTGGGGAGTTGCTTGTTACTTTTCGTAAAATTTTTTAAAATTTACTGATCAATCTTCTTTTTATCATCCAAAGGGATATACTTCTTATGTACAACGAATTTGATTATTAATTACAAAAATCAACTCTTTTTGCTTACAGTAGGTGCTGTCTTTAAGAAAAAAATGGGTCAAACCATATAAGCAAATAAGTGGGGTACAAAGAGAAAATAAATGGGGATTTGCGTATTACTTTTCGTACATTTTTTTTTAAAATTTACTGATCAATCTTTTTTTGTCATCCAATAAATGTACCTCTTATGTATCTAGAAAGTGGTTACAAGTAACAAAAACAATCCTTATTTTTTCTCAAGGTGGCTGCGTAAAAAATAAAATAAGTCAAATAAGATCTTAATTTAAGTGGGACACAATGAACAAATAACAAATATGTGGGGAGTTGCTTGTTACTTTTCGTACCATTTTTTAAAATTTACTAATCATTCTTGTTTTTTTATCATCCAAAGGGATGTACTTCTTATGTACCACTAATTAGATTATATGTTACAAAAATCAACCATTCATTCTTGCACTAGGTGGCTGACTTGAAGAAAAAAATAGGCCAAACAAGATAGGCAAATAAGTGGGGCACAAAGAACAAATAAGTGGGGAGTTGCGTATTACTTTTGGTGCAATTTTTTAAAATTTATTGATCAATCTTTTTTTTCTCATCCAGTGGATGTACCTATTGTAATAAGAATTGATTTTTGTAACTTATAATCAAATTCGGTGTACATAAGCGAGACTGTTATCGCTTGAGCGACAACTCATGTAACAATTGAGAGTTCTCTGCTATTCTCGCTTAGGCTAGAGGATTCTAATCTGAGCGAGAATAGCAGTTCCTCTCCTGCTCCTGCATGCAACATTAGAAATCTAGCCAAAAACTACATACATTATATTATCACACCATCATCCAAGCATTACAAACACAAAACATAACTAAAAACAAGAAATATAGTTTGAAAACGTGAAAATCCCTAGCTTCCCTTACCATGACTGAAAGCTAAACTTGAGGAGGAGAAAGTCCTTAGTGGGAAAGCACTAAGACCTAAAACAACTTAAGGAGATGAAGGGAGCATTTGGCTAGCTCGAAGGGAAATCTTGAAGTGTCCTAATTGAGCTTCTATTCCAAGAAGAGTAAGAGTGAAAACTAATTTTTGAGCCAGTGAGAAAAAAAGAGAGAATAGTTGAGTGGAAAAAACTGAGAAGATTTTTTGAAAAAGAATATAAAATTGGTAGGCTGACTCGAACTTTATCACTTAACTCATGAAATAAAAGTGGGTCTCACAGTAAAAAAATAAATTGTCAATATCAGGAGAGCACCACCAAAACCATATATATTTTTTGTAATACCTTTTATACAATTGAGAATGGAAATATGTTAGTTAATGATTAATTAACCAAGTAATGAGAACGTAAATAGTTATAATTATTGCGGTGAATTTATTAAATTTAATATTTTTATGTGTTTGTACGAAGATGCATTTGATTTAATGACAAATAATATATAATAATAATAATAATAATAAGTATATTAATTTTAATTAATACATAGCTTGGTAGTTATGTGTTGAATCACCATGTGTTGTGTTTACGAGGAGCGAAGCGACACAAATAATAAATTTGACTTGAGAACGAGACAGTGTATTTATGAACAAATTATATTCACACATTTTGGATTTGCTTCTTCCTTAGTTGTTAAAACCTGTTGCATGAATCGAAAATTCCTAGCCTAAAATATGATATTCTCTGGATTTGCTCAAAATATGCAAAATCGTGCTGGTTTATTACAAAGTTAAATTAACATTTTCATAAAACATTCTAGTTTTTTTCTTTTTTTTATGTGTTGCATAGTGCTTTAGTGATCTTTCGTACTACTTAACACCGACATTAGAATGAAGGCAAAAATAATGTTAAAAAGAAAGAGGTATCGGATACAATGAGTAAATATGAAGGGTACATTGTAATTTGTTTTATGTATTTTTTTTTTATTTCAGCAGTTTATTTCCAGGTAATTATTTTCACCTCTCTTGATAAATCATTAAAATGTTATTATTTATTAATTATAAATTATTTTACCATTGCATTGTTGAATAAGAATTTAATATATAAATTTTAAAGAGTGGTTACATCTTTTACGACTCAACAATTTTTATTTTTCAGATTTTAGAATTATACCTTCTTTTTAACTTTTGCAATATCTATTGATTTGGTAAACATGCACTTTGTTGTCGTCTAAAACAAAAAAGGTTAAAAGAAAAAAATAATAAATTAAGACTTAATGTTTCTAATCATAAATTTTCATGTAAAATTTTAATTTTATTTTTATCTCAAATCTTAATTTGCTTTTATTTCTAAATTTTATTAATGAATAAATGAAGTATCGGTCACCTAACAATATTAAAGGTATGTTCGCATCAGGAAATCCTTTCGATGCACCAAATTACAAGGATAAATTATTAAAAAAATTTGTGTTCGTATTGAAAAATTAACACAAATGAAATTATGAGATAAGGTAAAATATTCATTCCTCCAGTACAAAGAAGATTTGAGAGAATCAATCAAAATTTTACCCATATTACTTCATTATATTCAAAGCCAACAATATACTTCTTACCCATATATATATATATATATATATATATATATATATATATATGATAATAATACTAATAATAATTAATTATTAATAATAATATTTATATATAATATTGATATATTAAATAATATATATAACAATTAATAGTAATAATATTAATAACAATTTTAAGTGATAGTAATTATTAAAAAATAATAATAATAATTTAATATAATTTATTTTTATTAAAATTTATTAAATAATAGTTTTTAAAATATAATATTTTTAATTAATTTAAGAATTATTTTATATAATTTTATTATAGAGGATATTTTAATAATTTTTAATTTTTATTTATTATAATTTTTATTTAATCTATTACATCATTCAAATCATTCACTAATTTTCACAAAATTTAACTTTAAATCCACTCACTTTATCTTCTAAATTCTCTAAAAAAAAAAAAAAAAAAAAAACGGCGTAAAATTTTGTGTGCAAATACATGTGTTTTCGTTTTCTGTTATCCACTCCCCCTCTCCTGCGGTCCCATAATTCCCTCACCAAATCATCAACACACACAACTACAGTTACTTGTATTGTACAATGTTTACATTAGTCATACTTCATGTTATTATTCGATAAACTTCTTCCATTCATTAGTAAATTTTAGAAGTAAAAGTAATTTATGTTCGAAGAGTAATTTATGTCGAAAGTCTTACGTTATTATTAAGATAAAATAATTTTATAATATATAAATATAGTGTAAACTTTATTTTACAAACTTTATTTTAAATTAGATATAAAATTCACTTCTCAATAATTTAAAATTCTAAATATAAACATAAAAATTTTAAAAAATAAAATTATATTTAACCTATAAATTAAACCTGCAGTTTTACACAAATAATTATGATGAAAAAGATGGCTTGATTTTAAATTTTCCTATGACATGTCATTTAAATATTTAACTAACCAGACAAATGTAAAATAAATTGAAAAGATATTGTGATAAAACGATTGAAAAAATGTTAGCTTAAAATTACCAAACTAATATTCTTTTATTGATGAAATGTCCAAGTAAATCTACTTTTATTAGAGCTGTAAAAATGGGTTGGAATCTGCGCGCGAGCCAATCCGGCTCATCACGGATTTAGGTCGGATTGAAATTTTTTTACAAATTTTAATACGGGTTGATTTTTGACCCGGCTCATGTAGAACCCGGCTCACTCGAGTTGAACCCGTGGTGAGCCGGGTTGGTGAGCCAACCCGCAGATAAATGGGTCACACAAGTGTTTTTTATTTTTTTTATTAAGTTGAGTTTTACATTTGGGTCATGTTAGGTTGTTTTTTTTATCCAACACATAAATAATTTGTATTTTTTTTTTGTTTTGGTTTATATTTGAATTGTATTAAAGTTTATTTAGATTTTAATTAGAATTACCATTTAGTTTTGATTGAAAAAAAATAAAAATAATTGTATTTTTTTTAATTAAGTGAACCCGTGAGCCAACCCGTTTAACCCGTCAACCCGTGATGGGCCGGCCGAACATGAATTTTTTTGACTCGCTAAAAAGTGAGTCGGGTTAGATTGGTTCACTAAATCATCAACCCATGGTGGGTCAAGCCGGGTCGGGCCGGGTTACCCGTTTTGACAGCTATAATTTTTATTATAAAATAACATTAAAATGACTTTTGAATATATAGTTTTTATTATATACCTTATAATTGATAAAACTGTTTTTATTATTATATTTATTTGATTTAAATTATAATTATAATTATTATTTATAAAAATAGTCAATCCCAAAAAAAATCCTATTGGTTTTTTATTTAAGTCAATTTGGGGTAGTTTTTATTTTCTATAAAAAAGGTAAATCCAAAAAACAATCGTATTGACTTTTTATTTAAGTAAATTTGAATTAACTCATTTAATTCAACTCGGAACAGGCTAACTGAGAGTGTAACTTCATTGGATAAGTATTATTTAACTGAGAGTTTATTTAAGTAAGTATTATTTAAGTTAGTCCATTAGGTCAAAATTATTTTATGCTTCTAAATCTATGTAATCATAGATGATGTATCGATACTTCAACTTAGGTCACGTATTCGTGTTTGACATGTATCCGTATCCGATACTTTAAGATACTATATCAATATTTATCAATGAAGTTTCTACTTTATAAAATCGTAGTAAACTACAAGAAAATATTTGAATAATAACCGATTTTTGTGACAACAAATATTTAGTCACTATATAGTGATCAATTTAAAAACTAAAAATTATTGACAACTAAAATAGTTCCAAAAATTATAATTGGTCTCTAAGTAAAATAGTATTTATTATGAATTGTCTCTAAATTGTTCACTAACATGAACTATCAAGGTTTTGATTATCAAAACAATTGATTTTTAAATTGGTTACTAACATTAGTTACCAAGATTTTAGCTACCGAAATACTTTGTCTCTAATTAGAAAATTAACATATTTTTTCTTAATAAAAATAGTCATTATTTAAGAATTTTCTTATAGTAGTACTTTTATGATGATAATAAATTATATTTTTTATGTTGACAACTTTAATAATATAGTTTTAATTTGGATTTACATAATAACAATTATATATTTATTATTTTTTTTAAAAATATTTTATATTTTTTTAATATATATATATATATATATATATATATATAATTCTTAAGAGAATCTGAACAAGATATATTTTTTTATCATGAATTACCATTAAACTTAAAACGGAAAAGAAAACCATAGAATAAAAAATAAAGTAAAAAATGGTTACATAAAAACAGAAGAATAAAAGAACACGGCATTATGAATGTTTAAAATTTATTAGAAAACTAAGTGGGGTGATTGTTCTATATTGAGAGCAACTCTCCCATATAAAAAGAAAATCAAATATTCATCACATCCAAATTAAATTTATGTCATAAATCTAAAATGAGTAAAATACAACAGAAAAGAATTATAATTATAGAAAAAAATTACATGAATTACAAGAAAGTTTAGAGAAACAAAAATAAACTAACTAAAAGTCATGAAATTAGTTTGGCCAAAAATTTAGTCATTATCAACTTCTTTTAGTCATGATATGATAATAGCGAAATATTTAAATATATATAAACTAATGCTAAATAATTATAGTTGTTGAAATTGTAATGATAAGTTTTAAGTTGTTGTTTTCATTGTACACAGACAAAATATAAATTTTACGTAAGAAAATCACCTATGCCCCATAAATACAAAAACGGCATGAATATGGTGCGTTTATTACGGGGAGTGATAAGGTGGGGCTGTTAACTTCACTACACTACCCTCACTCTCTCTTTGTCGCATGCTCCACGCAATCTCCCACACTGTTCTTGCCACCGTGGCTTCCAAACCTTGCACCACGCGAACTACCCTCATCACAAGCCACGCGCTTTCATCTCTACCCTCCATCTATTTCCACCAACGGTTCATCTCTACCAGACGCGTCTCAACGCGTGAAGCACAGTTAGAGACACAGGGGCCTAATAGTAATTTTCTAATGCTTCGGAATAAAGATTAAAGAAACTGGAACACTTCGTTTTGAAGTAACTGCACTGGCACTCCCAGAAGAAACAACCTTCTATTAAATCACAGCAACTTCTTTTTTCTTAGCGTGTCCTCGAGTGCAGCGCAACCTCTCATTTGCACCCTTGGATTAAACCATTCTCTGTGGTCAACGATTCAAAACTAACCAAGTATTTGAATCCGACGGTTACGACGATGGCTCTAGACTGTGCATGAATGACACGTGGTGATTTCCCTACGATTTATCCAGGCATTTCATTTCAGTTTCTTTCAGACATTTTTTGTTATTTCAAATTTCACTCATCCAGCTAGCACAGTTCTCAGAGAGCAGCGGCATCAAACAAAGCAACCACAAAATTTACGCAGCTTTAGATCAATCTTCTCTCTCTATCTTTTCCATGGTACACAAACTTCTTGTGTCTTTCTCTTCTCTTGTGCACTGCTCTGTATATATTTATCCTCTTGCTCTAGAATAGTAAACTAAACAAATGGGGAAATAAATTATTGTTTTAATTTTGCATTCTCATTGTTTGGTTGTGTGGGTAACAGGAATGGTAGATTTGAAGTGAAAAGGTTCCACATTGGTCAGGTAATCTTCAGATCTAGCCTCATTCTAGCTTGTTGGCACCAATTTCAGACACTGATTCAAGGACCGAGCACTGTTCCGTGCCTCCTAGTTCTTACCCATAGCAGATCTTGGGTATTCTAGGGTTTCTGTATTAGTGCATTTCCAATTACCTTTTTTCCTGTCCGTTAATACATTTTCAGTTTTGCGGCATTTCAAGTGAAATATGTTCAATTCTTGGTTTTGGTGAATTCAATTTTTCATTTGAAGTTACCTTTTTTTTCTGTGTTAATATCTTATTCTGTTCTGTGCTTTTATGTTATTGATTGATTGATTGATTACTGTTGATTTGTAATTTTTTAGATTTGTAGTGCTCAATCGAATCTCAGCAGGCAGGAGCTTCGAGCTCGAGAGATCAAACGTTGTTTGCATTGTATTTTTTTTTCATCATTTCCTTCCCGTGCGTTATGATTGTCGGTGGCTTATAGCGCTTTTTGTTCTTTAGTCGAGGTTTAGCGGTGGGGGTTGGGAAAAAGTCAAAGAGTGACGGTGCATCATATTAAAAGGGATATGGACATGATACCATTTTTTAGTGGTGTATTATTGCATCAGTTTAAAAGATGGTACTAATTGTGCATGATATCTATGACTATTTACTGTGGATAGTTGATTGGTCAGTAATTATGTCATCCCAAGTTGTTGATAATACTTGATTTTTATTTGGGAAGTTTTGTTTTTCTGTTGTTGATTACATATTCATTGATGATTTTTCTTTATTGATAAGGAAAGGTAGTTATTCAGAGACTAACATCCGAATGGAAGAAAAGGCTGCTGTATGTTTCAGCTAAAAATAATGCGGAAAGGGAAAAAAGTTATTATTATATAAGTTATTTTCTTTGCATAATTAAATTTATTGAGAACCCGTCGCCAGATATGCTTTTATACGTAGAAGGTCTGTTATTATTGTTCAAAGGTCTATTAACTTCTATATTATCATTGACATGTTTCTTTAGGTATTATTTGAATATCACTATAAATTTAATGTAATTTCCTTTCGTGACTTCTTTAAAAAAGTTATTTCTGAAAATCATAACATTTTATCTTACTTCTTTTTTTTCTGAATACTTTCGCGTACCAAATGGAGGGCATAACAGTTTTAAGATTTATCGACCTATATGCTTGGCTAAACAAAGGAACTGATGAGTTCACTGTAGTTTATTTAAGTTGCACTAAGTTAATTGAATTTGGTGATCTAGTTAAGCAGCCAATCAGGCATCCTGCATGATTTCAGGATAATTACATACTTTCAAATTTACTAATATGAAGCAACAATCATGGAGATCAATTGAGAGATCATTTAACCTTCTTTTACAGGTCCCAGGATGGGTAAGTCACCAGGAAAATGGATCAAAACCGTACTGTTTGGGAAAAAGTCATCCAAATCAAATATTTCAAAAAGCAGAGAGGTAATATTGTGATAGTTAAGGCAACCTCATCACTCTGTTCATTGTTTATCCACATTCATATTTCACTAATACATTCAGAAATATTCTGTCAAATTACATAATTTTTCTCATGACATAAATAGCCAAATATATTTTCCTTCAAGAAAAATGCAAGACACTCTAACACTCTCTTTTACACTTTTTATTCGATAAAATTCATTGAAAACTACAAAATCATGTGCGAGGCCATTAAATAAGAAGTTAGATGTCCTAGAGAGCTCGTTGCTAGCGCTCTTTTTCCAATAAATTTTGATGCAAGTGATCGGTACTGTTAATCAAACGTTGTCATGGACAGAGAGAATGAAAACAGGAAGTAGAGAACCCAAATTTTGTTCTCCTTAAATAATACATTCTAGTTTGGTGTTGTTGTTGCAGGACTTAACTTTTTCTGCTACTTTTGCACTGTGCTGACCTTTAACACTTAGCAGAATTTGCAAACAACCTACGATTAGTCATATATTGCTAGGATTATAGATTCTGTTATATTGTTGAAAGTATATCTTAAACTTATTTTTCTCAACAACAGTGATAGTATGTAATATGGACTTTCTTCTGCAATGAAATGCCTGACTTGGTTTACTATAATTCCATTTAGAAGCTTGTTAATAAAAAAGGAGTAATAGTTACCTCCAAGGTGCCGGAAACGGGTTTGTCCTTAGAACCAACCTCCGATACTATTCCCAATCACGATGAAGTCCAGGAGATGGAAAACAAAGAAGCAGATAATATTTTACCTGACAATCAAGAAATAGACTTAGTAGGATCTACTAATGAAGAGGATGCACTGGATCCAGAGAAAACGAGGCTGGAGGAAGCAGCAACAAAGGCACAAGCTGCTTTCAGGGGTTATTTGGTATGCAATTAACTGTTCTATAGAATGCGTTACTGATTAAAGTTATCTGAAAGCAAAACTGAACTGTGAATATGAAAACTATGTTTTAATCTATACTGCAAAAGAATAGTAATTGAGTGGAATTGATTTTCTGCTATTATTGTAAATTATCTTTACATCTGACTTGGAGTCTTTGGTGGACCAAGAAATTAAGAGGTTTAGTTGTTTATTATTATTAGAACTCATCCTTGACGCTTAGTGTGATATTTAGAGTTATAGTCTATGGGGGTTTGTAATTTATCTTCCCCCCTTCAGATATTTCTTTTCCAATTTGAGACCTTTTATAGATATTATCTAAGACTGTCAGTTTAGTTGTCAAGAGAAGCTGTCTAGTCCATGTTGCAATTCCAATAACTCTCTCTAAAATAAAGCTCGTAATATCTTTGATTTTATCGTTACTTGGGAAATTGTTTTCTTAGTGAAGATAAACTCTGCCTGATTTGGCGGTTCCTCCTGCTATGACACTCTTTATAGAAAGCGTACTTCATCAGTAAAATCTTTTGCTTTCTTGAGTTATTCAATGCTTCACTTATAATTTGATAAATAGGTCTATGAGAGGATGGCATACAGACAATTTCTTGACCTATCAGAACTATCTTTGTCAAGTTTCGATAGTGTGACTGTTATAAGTTGTGATATTTGTTATTGTTACTTAACTAATGGGAGTTCTTTCATGAAGGCTCGGAGAGCATTTAGGGCCCTGAAAGGCATAATAAGGCTGCAAGCACTCATTCGTGGGCACTTGGTTAGGAGACAAGCTGTTGTTACATTATGCTCTATGTATGGTATTGTCAAGTTCCAAGCACTTGCTCGTGGAGGAAGAGTTAGGCAGTCTAATGTTGGATCTGAAATCCATGAGAAATGCAACCCTCTGGTAATTTTTCGAAAATTGAATTCAGTAAATAGTTGTTAGTTACTCATATTGTTCTTCTGATTAAACTTTCTTTGTGGGGAAAAGTATGCAAGTGACGAATGTGTGTGTTGTCTTGGTCAGAGTATTCTTTTGGTTTATTGGGGGTGGGGTGCCGATATGCATCTGAATTTATACTTTACCGGATATCTTGGTCATATTAGAGCTAAATGGTTCTATTAAATACGAACACTTACTTGACGAAGCAATAGGTTTATTCTGAATTATTCATTCCTACAAAAAAATATGGTCATTTTCATCCACTACTTTTTTGTCATAATCAGAAGAAGTTGGTGCATTATACAGGCTGTTAAGATTGTCTTCAACTTTTATTGACTAGTTTTTACATCATGAAATATTGCTATGCGTCAACAATCTGTATTGAACAATTTGTGAATTTGGTAACGAGTTTCTTTTGGTTATTCAGTAGTGAATTTGGTTATTGGCTAGCTGTTATTTGATAACTTCGCGTTTTTGAGTGTTCACAAGTCAGGGATGAGAGAAGGTGGGGGAAGATTACCTGTGTTATATTTCTAACTACTGCTAATAGTTTTCCTTCTCGATGTCTTGTACCTTTAGGATGGCAAATTTGTCAAGCCAATTGCTATATCCACGAAAATTGCAAAGCTGTCAGCAAATGCATTCATTCTTAAGGTAATTACTCTATGTTCATGTTAAGTTCCTTCTTTGGCTACTTATTCTGTGTAAGTTTCATTCCAGAATGTACTATAGTATGCTCCGTCTGGTCCTTCTAATAAGAATTAAAATAGAGATTTTGCTCAGTCCTTTTTATGAGAACCAATCTAAAATGCATCATACATAATTTTTCTTTCAAAATACCCTTAATTATGTCCAAGTTCAATAAGGTTTTTTGGGAGTCTAATTTGCCTTTTATGTACTTTGACAACTTTATTTTGTCTCTTCACATGCAACAAGAGCAATAAATATATATGATGAGAGTATACAAATATTTAAAAAAAAAATGAAAGCATGTCTCATTAATATTAAGGGTAGGTTTAGAAAGAACTTATAGATGTAGGACAAATTTAATGCTATTAACTAAGTTAATTAGTATTTCCTTGTAAATTGGTTAATTACGGTGTATTTATTTTTTTTAATTGTAAAAAGTTGAATCTCTGTAGTGAGAAAACAACATTGTGAGAGAGACAGTAAAACACTCCATTAATTTCTCTAAATAGTTACCAATTCCAAAAGATTGATTTTTTGCCACACTAATGCTATTGGTTTCGTCAGGTAATAATATACATTGTTCAATTAATACATAACTAGTTTTTTATGTAAGATGATTATGTAACATCTGCAACTGAGTCCTGAATGAACAACAGGATTTATAGTATGGACCAAAGATGTATATTTTCGTTCGTGGTTTCTCAGGTTCTCAGAAATCTATACTGACTAGAGACTACAACTAATCTAAGTAACTGACAACTCAGTATAACTGAATGCAGTTAGTTACGATAGATACTGAAGTGATTACAACTATAAACGATTGTGTACCCTATCCGTTTGAGCATCATCACCTTCAACATGAAATTGGGCGTAAAATTGGTTATGTATGGTCTGCTGTTCCCCATTCCCCTTGTTATAGATAATTTGGTTACATTAAATAGAAAAATATGATAAGATGTGATTACATCAAATGGGGAAATGTCTAAAAATATTTCTCATTATTAATCATTGATTTTGTTCCTTATTAACATATGCTCTTTATTATACACATATGTATACTAGTGTCTACACCACACAAATTACAAGTAATCCTTCTAATACTCTCCGGCTGTTCACAAAATTTTGTTTTTGTTGTTGACTTACCATTGTTTAAAGTAAGTGGAACTTTTTGCGTGAATGTAGAGGCTGGAGCTCATACTTTCAAAGTTACTATCTTTATGAAATTTGTTGTCGTTAGGTATACCAAGAAATGTTAGTTTGTTACATCTCTTGGATATTCTACATTGATTAGTGATATGATCAAATTATAGTGTAGAAGTGAGTGCACACCTCACCTTACAAGTCAGTTTTGAGGTTAAATTAGGCTTAAGATTCACTTGTTTATATGCTATCAAAGTTTATTTTAGTGAGTTTTGTTTGGTTTATCAGGCCCTTCTCTATTCCCACATTTGATATTTTCAGCATAAGAGCGTGTGTTGTGAGATTGGGTTAAGTTTAAAGTCCATCTTTTAGAAATAACAAACGACAAAGACGTTTTCTTATACTTATAGATTGGAATTGCTAACATATGTAAAGTTAGGCTGAAAATTTTAGAGACTCCAATTTAAATAAATTAAATCAATGATGAGATTGTAAAATCAATTAGTTGTTGCTAAAGTGTGTGCATGCTCAATTTTCATCTTAATAGTAGGGTCAGCAGTTTATTTACTGCTACTTTTTTAATCAATTAGTTGTTCACAGGAATAATAGGCTTTGATTCACCTGGGATGTATGTGTAGGTGGAGGAATTCATACCAAGAATCTATGATTAACCATCTTAAAATGTTGAGACTGTATTTCTTCTGTCTGGGTTTGAGCGGGATGTTCGTTGTGTCTATACTTTTGTTTGGTTAAATTTTCTATACGGTGAACTTGTCTTTAAAGTGACAAAGGGTACCTTAATATATCTTGTATGCTTATCTTGCCTATCTTAACACTAAAATTTGTGGGTGTATATAGTTTTTTTTTTTTTTTTAATTTTTATTTCTATGTCAATAATCTAGGGCATATAATTCTATAGTTCTGTTATTATTTGTCTTTTATGATCAGTTAACTTGGGCATGTGATAATGTTTGTTGTTCCAGCTTTTTACTTCGTCAACTACAATAATGGCATTGCGTTTGCAATATGTTCCGGGTGATCCAAATTCAGTCCTAAGTTGGTTGGAGCGCTGGTCAGCATCTCAATTTTGGAAACCAGTTCCCCAACCCAAGAAAATTCAGGATAGTAAGGCTCAAAGAAAGCATGGCAGTATTTCAGTTGGAGATACTCAAACGAGTAAGTCAAAACGTACGAACAGGAAGCTTCCTACTTCGAATTTTGATTCAGTACCAGTGCTAGCAAATCCTGAATTTGAAAAACCTAAAAGAAACACAAGGAAAATTCCAAGTCAAACCTCAGATCCCGTGCAGGAAAATCCACAAAATGAGCTTGAAAAGGTTAAACGTAACTTGAGAAAGGTTCATAGTCCTGTTGTTGAGAATGCTGTTCCTTCAGAAGTTGAAACTGAGATGCCAAAGGAACATTTGGAAAAGGCCACAGTTACCTCATCCCTTTCTGTTTCAGAACAAGAGGTCGTTAGTTTTAATGAGAAGGTCAAGAAGGAAGCAGCATTAACTGTTTCCAGTGTGCTAGATATAGAAACTACTCCAAGACTTTCAGCTAGTAATGAAATGCTTGACACACCAACCAGTAATCAAGTGACTGTGGAATCGAAGCCGTTGACTGAAATTACAACTAAAGATAAAAATATTTCCGATGAATTAAAAAATGAGCCCATAGATTTGCCAGAGCTTATATATAAAGATGAAAATTCTCACTTGACAAATGGAGATTTGAGTCACAAGGAAGATCCAATAGGCAGTGAAAACCAGAAACCGAACAGAAAAGGGTCTAATGTAGCAAAGCAGGAACGTGCAGATAATGGAATACAGAATAGTCCAACTTTGCCAAGTTACATGGCAGCAACTGAATCTGCAAAGGCAAAGTTAAGGGCACAAGGATCCCCGAGATTTGGACAAGATGGAAGTGAAAGAAACAACCAGACCCGGCGCCATTCTTTGCCATCATCAACTAACAGCAAAATTAGTTCGCATTCACCTAGGACACATAGACCAGTTCACTCAGGTGGCAAAGGGGGCAACAGAAGTGACAGAACTGTATCATCATCTTCTAGAGATGGGAATGGTATGTGATAGTTTTTTCATATAGTGGTTTGCAAAATTCACCCGAAAAATTTATAATGCTTTACATTCATTGATAAATAATTTCACCTATTTCAAATTACTCTATTAGCTAAGTTGCCAGATTAGCTTAATGTCAAACATGTCTAGATTGCAAATTCCGAAACGGTAACAATTAAACAACCTAGCAAATGTGAAGTCTAATTTCAATCTGAGTCAGAGTCAAATTCTGGTATGTCTTTTTACTATGAACGGATCGTAATAATCAATGTGTCTGTTCGCCTTGCAGGAAAGGTAATTCAAGCAGAGTGGAGGAGGTAATTTTTGGAAAACCGATGTTCTGGAGTGGAACATGAGGATGCCGAAACTCGTGTGGTTTATGTGTATCTTTGATGAAAATTGTTGAATCATAGGACTATAGGTGTGCTTGAATTCAGATTATTTCTTCACTTGCTGCATTTTGGGCTTTGAAGGTGATTTGTACATTATAGGTTTCTAGTTTTGCATGATGCAACTATACCTAATGTTAATTATGTTTTCGGCATGATTTCTGGAATGTCCAATTCTCATTTAGCACACGTGTTTGGTGTTACCAGAACTTTTCTGTTCCGGCCTGAAGTGTGGTCTGGTAACCAGAGTATGCTCCTGCGAGGTATTTTTTCCAATGTGTTTCTTTAGGATTTGAACATCCCATCGTCTATCATAAAAGCATATTCTTCTGTTATGTTGATTTCTCACCAACCTAGGATGACAAAATATTGAAAAGGTTTTTGTACTCGCTTTCTTGTCAAGCGCTTGATGTTCGAAATAGAAACGATAGATGAGTGGGGGGAAATGGAAGTTTCCCTTGTTAAGCCGAGGATTGGGCATTGAATTGCATCCTTTGCATTCATTTTATAATGCTATATTCACAAGATTTTCACATGTTTCAGTATAATTTACTTCAAAATTAAGGATCTATTAACTATATGGACAAAGCGAAGATTAGGATGGATGTAAAATGTACCATAATTACCCGTCAATAGATTAATATAGGTATATAGCTTAGTTATATTTACTACACTGACATTTTTCTTTCGCTTTTAATTTGTGTTAGCAAATCAGAAACAATCTTTTGCACTTCAAATAACATTTCTTTCTGAATTGGGGTTATAGATCTGTTTGCATTTCTTCAAATCTATTTTTTTCTTATGTTGGTTGCGTTATTAGAGGAGGTTTTCATTGCTGTAGAAGGGACTATATTGGCTGTGTTGAGGTGGAAGATGAGTTTGGATAAATTATACTATGTAGGTTCCGACGCTACTTGACACACTTTGAGTGATAGAAAGACAAGATATTGAAGCTTAAAAATAAGGATGATGATAAATATGAATATATAACAATATATAAAGAGATAAAGAGATTTTTTTGTGTCCACATTTAAAATACTAATTTTATTTTTTAAAATATAATTATTTATTAAACTTTTGAAAATTGACCATTATTTTTTTTTTATTTATTGATAATTATTTTCTCATCTTTTTTTACATATTTTACTTTATTTTTAATAAATATAATTTTATTTTATATATTAACTTAATAATATTATATTATCATCTAATAATATAATATTACACATGTTTAAAGAATATGTATACATAGACAAGACAAGTGATATATAATATGAATGGTAACTTTGAGTGATAGAACAGATATTAATGGAATAAAATTGATAATGGTAAATATGAAAAATGTAAATAATATAAGGATAAGATGAAACAATAATTATCATCATTTACAAAATTCAACTAAGTAAACAACATTTTTACAATAACTAAGCAAAATAAGCTTTCAAGCTTCCAAATTGATTTGTCCAATTAATTCGGGAGTTCTTTTTTATAAAGTCTTAGCCATCAACATTAAAACCTTATTTATAAATATGAAAATTGAGTTCTTACTCAATGATGATAACCTCCTTATTATATTACATCGTGAATAATTTATTCTAAAAATTACTATCTTCTCTCTTTTCAAATTATATTTATTATATTAGAAACTTTCTCCTGATTATTTAACATCTTTATATGATTTGGCTTGTATGCTAGATAGTTCTTCTCCAGGTTTTATTTCATTTGAAAGTTTTTATTTTTTTAATTATCGTCAAGGTGTATGATAAAAATATACCGTGAATTAGTTTAAAGTTATCAATGTAGTGTACGGTAAACCACATATGATAATGATTTACTATAACTTTCATATTACAGATAATAATTTATTTCAAATCCACATTTATTAAGTGTATAAACATAAATCGTTTTATTGTTATTTTATAGATAAATTAAAATTGAGGATCTATTAGTATTTGTTAACTTTATTGACAACTTATTTTAAAATTAAAAGTTTATTAATTATATAGATAATTTCTAATGATAATAACTTTAAAATTGAACATTTTAAAATTAATATTCTTATTATCCCACTTTTGATATTTTTAGTTTAAATTGTGTCCAACTTTTATTTTCAAACATTTTTGAGAACGGAGTTTTTTCAATCTTTTATTAGAAAAATGTACATTATTATCTATTTTCTTCTTAAATCATTATTTTATATAAAAGCTGTGAGCTAAAATAAGTTTGACAATTTAAAAATAAGAATTTTGTAGAAGCCTAAGATTTGAAAGATTTTGAGATGCATAATAATAATTGTTTAAAGTTGAATAGTTTTTTTTAAGTGTATGTCACTTCTTAATCACTTCCTAAATATCTTAAAATTAAAAATTAATATTAGTAAGACTTATCTTTTACTCTAGTTCTATGAATAATATTAATTATCATATTTATTTTGCTAATATAACATGTCTCATATAGACTAATAGAGTATTTTAATAAAAATATTATTTTTTTTTTGAAGAATTTAATTTTTTTAATAAAATATTCTGTTTGTATAGAGAAATTATAAAAACATTTAAAATACAATATTTTTTTTATAGTATTTCAATTAGTTAAATTAATAAAAATTCAAATACATTCAAAATAGGTGAAATTTGAAAATTTTCTCACTCAACCTTATTTTACACTCTAAACTCTCTCGACCTTGAATTGTATAAATTATTTAAATATTTTAAGTTGACTAATATTTTTTATACATTTAAATAATGGCTTAATTATATTTTAAGTCCATGATAAATTTGAGAATTCTCAATTGAGTTCCTAATAAATTTTTGTGGTCTCTTCTCATAAATTTAAAACTTTTCAATTGATACGTGCCATTTCTTATAAATGTTATCACATAAGATTTATTACAAAAGACATGATATATATATATATATATATATATATATATATATATATATATATATATATATATATATATATATATATATTAATACTTTCAAATTCAACCTTCTCATATAATTGTTCTCAGGTTGAAATCACATCATCCCATTTGTCCAAGATTGACTTTGATATTAACTACAAGACCACCATCATTAAATCATTCTAGATGTTTCCATTTTTGTAGTGAAATCTCAAGTAGGTCCCCCCATTTTCATTTGACTCAATTGAGTCCCTATTCTTTAAAATTCGTTGCAATCAGTTCCTCTTGGTTAGTTGTATAGTAACGGTGTTAATTATGTGCCACGTGTCAGCACGCGTTTTTTTTATAATTTTTAATTTTTTTATAATTTTTAATTAAAAAAAAAAATTGCCACGTGTCAATCTGACATTGTGCCACGTGGCAGAGACAATGTGACGTAGCAGTAGCAGTGTCACTATTGGATGTGAAAAGTCTCAATGTAGTCCCTATATTTGTTATTTTGTCTCAATTTGGTCCCAATTTTTTAAAAACTAAATCAATTTCATCCCTATATCAAATTTAATTTTTATATAAATTTTACAATGATATTTTTATTATAATTGATATTTTTAACAAAATTGAGTTTATTTAAATATTAGTGCAAAATATACATTTAAATAAACTCAATTTTGTTAAAAATATCAACTATAATAAAAATATCATTGTAAAATTTATATAAAAATTAAATTTGATATAGGGATGAAATTGATTTAGTTTTAAAAAAATTGGGACCAAATTGAGACAAAATGATAAATACAAGAACTACATTGAGAGTTTTCACATCCAATAGTGACACGTGACACTGCCATTGCCACATCACATTGTCTCTGCCATGTGACACAATGTCAGATTGACACGTGGCAATTTTTATTTTATTTTTATAAAAATTTATTAAATTTTTTTTTAAAAAATAAAAATAAAAATAAACATGTGCTGACACATGGCACATAATTAACACCGTTACTGTACAACTAACGAAAAGGAACTGATTGCAACGAATTTTCAACAATAGGGACTCAATTGAGTCAAATAAAAATGGAGGGACCTACTTATGATTTCGCTACAAAAATAGGGACCTCTGAAATTATTTAACTTTATTATAAATATCATGTGGCTAGAGGAGGCTTGAGTGATGTTGTATGGTCCATATATATTATATATATTGATTTAAGTTACATGTTTTCATCTTTAACCTTTATTGAGTGAACAAAAATCAATTAAAATAAATTTAAGAACCTAATTTAATAATAGTTTTCTTTCAAAATATGTGATAGGATAAAATATTAAGACCATACATTTTATATACAAGGCTCAAACAAATCAAAATAGTGAGAATTGTAAAGAAAAATTTGAATTGAATTAAAGAGAGCATAAACATAAATAAGATGTGAGGGAAAAAGACAAAGAAATGAAATAAGATAAAGGAGGAGTTTAATGAGTTTGAAGGACGTGTTGCATAAAGTGAGCCATAGAAATAAACTCTTCATGAGTTTGAGGGAGGTGTTGCATAAATTTACCGTAGACATAAATAATTCTTCACGAGGAAGGGACAAACAAACATAATAAATGTATGTCCATGTTGCAACTTTTGTGGTATTTTTTTTTTTCAAATTATTAGACTTCCTTCTAAGCTTCCTTGAAATATTAGTCCAATGACAAAAAAGGGAAAAAATATGAGTAAATTAAATAGTATTTTAAGTCCTTGAAAGTATATTTAGTCTTTTAGTCTCTTCTTAACAACTACGAAACTAAAAATTAATATTTAGAATAATATTTGTATTTAACATTAGTCATTTGTATCAGAATTAATTTGCACTGGTGTATGAAAATCGCCACTAAAAAAATTTTCACTTAAAAAGTTTTCACTTTCTATGTTGATTCTAGAGATTAATATAAAAAGTTCACATTCTATGTCGATTTTAAATTGGTATTAAAAGTCCACTTAAAAAGAGAAAAGTCTATAATAAAAGTGATTTTTTATATCAGTTAAGGATATAACTAGTATAAAAAGTGTCCCTTTTTATATTAGGTAAGGATACAACTAGTATAAAAAGTGATACTTTCTTTATTAGTTGTGCCTTCACTGACATAAAATGTGAAGTTTCTTTTATTACAGATCTGTTTGTTTCCACACTATTCATATAGAAAATATGCATATATATAATCAAAGTAGCCAAAATATTCCAACATAGATTTTTTATTCAAAGTCCTAATAATATCATACAATCCAAACCTAATATAGCTATACATCTAATATTTACATGCAAACTCATAAAATACCTATCATCTTTTTCTATAAGTACTCAAAAGAAATGAAACTCACTGCTCACGAACTTCCTCTGAGAATCCCTGCTTCATTGGAGATGTGTCATTGAAAATCTACACAATTAATAATTTGAGTCAACAAACTTTTAGTGTACAATACTTAAGATGAGTTATCAATTGTATATGTTACCAGATCTCATGAGTCAATAATGTTTGCGAATATGATTCTATGCATGTGCCTTATCACATAATATCCACACTTATAACTACCCGCTTCGGCGAGACGTGTTGAAGCCAACATCTCGCTTAGGCGAGCAAGAGTACTTCGAGCTGAAGAAAGGATCTCGCTTAGGCGAGATTGGCAGCATCTGATCTCGCTTGGGCGAGAATGGCGGCAAGAGAGGGTCTCCACTGCACGATCGCTTGCTTAAGCGAGGTCCTGCGTCGCTTAGGCGAAAATGGCGGCAGTGGCTTTAGCTTAGGCGAGCATGCTTTGGTTTTGAGCGACCTTGACAACATTTTGAGCGACCTTGACAACTTTGAATAGTAATAGAGTCAATAAATCCATATATGTGATCATTCTTCCTCTAAGTGTATCTACGATGTATATACATTAAGCATTGAAAATAAATAATGTTAGAATAACGTATTGAATATATTCAAACTTGATAAAACAAATAAAATTTTACTTAAATCAACAAAAGTTGTATTACTGATACACATATCATACCATTGCCAAAGAGAACTTCAAAAATATTCCCTTAACATATAAAATAAGAGGATGTTTGTGGTCCTGTTTGTGACTTCAGGAGGCATATGTAATTGTATAGGTTGTAATTAGAGTTGTCAAAATAGATTAAAACCCGTGAACCAACTCGGTCCACCGCAGGTTTGAGTTGAGTTAGACTAAAAAGATTTACAAATTTCAGTACGACCAAAAATGGACCTAACCCACTAAGAACTCGGCTCACCTGGGTCAAACCCATGGTGAGCCAGGTTGGTTCACAAGCCCGAACATAAAAAAAAAAAATCTCACTCTTAACTTAACAATCCAGTCCAAAATGCAAGCAAACTTTTTTTTAAAAAAAATTGGGGTAAAGAGGCCCATGCGCGTGACACTTCATTCCCTCTCCACCTTATTGATCATGTCGGGAAATTAAAGTATAAGGAAATTGACCAAAAATTTGTAAATAACTGTATTTTAGTAACTATTATTCAACATGGTCTTCCATATAATTTGTTGATTATAGATGGATTAAAGAATTACTTGTATATCTAAATCCATAAGCAAGAGTTTCAAATAGAAAGACAATTGTGTCTATACTGGTTATCGCTTTCTATACAGGTAAAGTTTTAATATAATTATAACTCTGCTACCGCGTTATTTAATATACTGAGTAAATTATAACCGATATAAAAATCGTTATAAAAAAGTGATTTTTGCTGGTGAATTAAGTGTTACCTTATCTTTAATTAATTCTTTTAATTGACGTACTAACATTAAAAGGTAAATCTTATTTAAAGATTTAAAAGTCTGTCCGACCACGTTTGAAGAAGAAGAAAATTTAATTTTATGAGTAAAATTTGATGCCTGCTAAATTTAAAGTAGAAGATAAATTTATTAATTGAATTTATGTGAAAACATGGTAACGTAAGATTTTAGATTTGCTAAATAGAAACTTAATTATTTCGAACTTAAATTAAAACCGCACAGAACCAAGATTGTAGTACTACTAACATAATCAGCATTTTTTTTTTTTATTTCTCCTTAATAAATATTGTTATAGCTTCCAACAAGTTATTTAAAAAAGTGTATTACGTAATGTGCTATTCTGTTGTCAAAAGATGCAATATTCTATTTTTGAAGCCGAATGAAGTAATTGAATACAAATTTAGGTTAGAATATATTCTATCAGTACTATTATTATTTTTTTAATTCATTTTGTAAGAAAATCCTTTGATCTCAATGGGGCATTTTATAAATTTTTCCTTTGTTTGGATATATTTTGAGTGGGAATAAAATCACTTCATATGGCAAAAGTTGCAACTATAATTAATTCTTCTGTTTTATTTGTGATTTACATCTTTGCATTTAATTGCAGATTAGTTGTTTCCCTATTGAGGGAACTTTCTTTTTTGGGTTTAGAGGAAAGTTTCTTGGCCAGTAAGAAAACAATTTGACAGCTGCAGATTTTTTTTTATTTTAATTGGAAATTAATATAATTTATTTCAGACTTTTGATGAAAAATTATTACATTAATATATAAGAATGAGTAATATTTGATATTTTAAATTAAGTAAACTTATTATTTAGTATTTGATACCAGAGAAAGAAAAGTATGTATTATTTTAACATTAAATATTCAATAATATCATATTTTTAATATTTATTTATTTTTGTAAAAAATTATATATATATAATTCAACGGGATGAAAATGAGATGAAACTTTAATACTCATAAAATATAAAAAATAAAAAAAAATTTTTACTTTGAACAAGATGAGATATTAAAACATATACATTTGTACACTTCACTATCATCCTTATTTTTAATACGATGTAATGTAATTTATATAATAATTTTAATTATATTTATCTTTTATTAGATAATAATAAAAAATGATAAGTAAATATTTGGTGCTTCAAAGATGAATACACTGACTTATAAATGTCAGCAATGCCGTGTTGAGACTTAACTCTTAACTATTAGATATTTTAATTATTTTTTTAATACTTTTTCTTTTTCATTTCTTGGTTTGGTCTTCTCTTTTACAGCGACAATAGAGTGTGATAAAATTCATTTTGGGTGAGGGTTAATAATTTATAAAATATATTTAATAACATAATACTATCAAATATTATTATTTTATTTAAAGCAATTTAAAGTAATAAATAACATTTTGTAATTAATGCTTACTATAAAATGAGCTATATTTAAAGATCACACACACACACACACACATATATATATATATATATATATATATATATATATATATATATATATATATATATATATATATAAATACATATAGATAAACATAAGAAAATAATTAAGTAAAATTGATTGCATTATATTTGACATACAAGGCTATTCATTGTTTACTTTTGATATGTTTAATCATTCTTACAAAACTACCTATTTTTTATATTTTTTAAAATTATATCATCTATTACTTTAGTATAATAGAGACGTAAACAAAATATTTTCAGCAATAAAATATAAATTCACTCTATTACAAAATAATCCAAAAAAAAAATATATATATATATATATATATATATATATATTTTTTTTTTGTTTTCTTCTAAGTTCTAAAAAGGTAAACATGATTTATGTAAAATATGAACAACATGGTAGTTACGGTAGAGATGATAAATAAACTTGTTTTCGTGGGTATTGTCTGAATCCGTTAATGTTTTGACGGGAAATCTCAACATTAACTAGGTATGAGTATAGGTACGAAGAATTTCCGAATTTTCGATTGGGTTTGGGGATGGGTATAAGGATGTACATATCTATCTCATTTGTGTCCCTATACCCGCCATAATATTTGTCTCCGCCATATCCCCGTCCCGGCTTAAATTATTAAAATATTCATAATATATATATTTAAAACTCTCAATTTAAGTGTTTAATAACATAAACATTTCCTTTACTAGATAACATATATTATTATTTATTTTTGTTTCATTTTAAGAACCCTTTTTGTTTTTTTGTTTCGTTAAAACAATTTTGTGTTATTTCTCAACCATTGACTGTATTGATATTTGAAAAGTTTTCTTAGATCTCTAAGGTATTTTTCATCTTATAATACCCTTAATTATATATTTGTTTACCTTCGTACAATTTAATTCAATAATCTCTCAAATTGTTTTTAAGACACACATTTGATAATTTTTTTAATATTTTTATTTGTTTATTTTTATCATGTAGAATACTATTTAAATTTATTTTATATAATTTTTTTTATTTCCTAACTCATTATAATTATGCTATAATTTTGTCACTATAATTGAATAAATAAATTTTATTTATTATAATATAAAAATTTAATGTAATTATCATGAATGTTTTTTGTATCACCATCCAACATATATTGAATTTCAAAATATACAAGATTTATGTTAAATTTTTATTATTATTAGTTTAATATTTGTTCTTCGCGTGATTTTGATCAAGTGTTGTATTATAATTTTTTATGAGAGTATAAAAAAGAGATTCATTAGAATTTAAAAAATTGAAGTAAACAGACATTTAAAATATATTTTAATTTGAATATTTATTTTCCTTTTATATTTTTTCAAAAATATTTTTAAAATTTATCAACTAGGATTTATTAATATTTGCAAATTTAATAAATGCTTTGATTTTCATGAGATTTTATTTGGTATTCTAATTTGAAATTTATGCAATTATAATTTTTTCTAAGTATTTTATATAAAAAACAACTCCTTTTCTTAATATTAAATATATGATATATTATGTTGTCTTTATCGTAATTTTTTATTTTTTTATAAAATTTAATTAATTAACATTAAAACAATAAAAAAACAAGTATAAGTATGAATATGAGAATATATCCGTTAGATTTTGATATGAGGATGATATGTATTTTTTCTATGAAGATATGTATGAAATAGCAAAAATCATCTCCACCGTCCCCTTACTATCCTATTTAATCAAGTTTAACATAGATGCACTTTTAATCTTAATGTTGTTAGGTGTTGATTAATTAATTTTCTAACGTTAAGATAGTTGTTATAAAATAAATAAACCTTTCGGTACTTCATTTATCAGATTATAATTAATTGATAGTATCAATTTATTTAATTACAATAATTTTTCTCTATTGTGAAGATTTAATTAACAATAATATACTTTAAACCACTTTCAGTTATTCCCTTAATATCTTGAATATAAAATCTCATTTAATTAATATCTTTTAGTAAAAAATCAAAATCTATAATATAAATTTAGTTAAAATTTACTGTTAGAAGAAAAACCGTATTTAATTAAATAAAAAATTAAAAAGGTGAACCTCGACGATTGAGCGAGCGAGATATTACCAAGAATTCACTGTATATATGTAACGTCATAATATCATTCTCGTATTTCCCTCCCACAAAGACAGACACTGTCGTGAAATCAAACAGCACCACCAACAAACACGCTTCCATTATTCAGTCTACGCTCTTCACACACCAAACTTATGGCAAATTCTGCTTCTGCTAGCTTCTCCACTCAAGCAAACGCGCTTCTTCTCAAGAACATTACCTTTCAGGTTCCACTACTCGCTTTCCCTTTTTCTCTCTCTCTTTCTTTCTTTCTTTCTATGATTACTCTATCGCATGAAATTATGTTGATGTTTGATTTTCTCATATTTCCAAGAAACGGAATGTGAAAACCAACCTTCGGCTGATTCTGGTCCCGGTGGTGCTATGCTTGTTGCTTTTCCTGCTCCAACTCTTATTCGACACGCAATTGAATAAAAGCAAATTCAAATGCGGCTGCGTGTGTGCCGACAACAGAACCAAAATCTCTCAGTGCCCTGAGTCAGAGAAGCGGTGCGGGGTCCAGTATTCCGATTTCTTTCAAGCCGCCATGTGCGCCATTCCCAACCCCGTCGAATGGCCACCGCTCTTGCAACTTCCTGCTCCCCCGAACCGGGCTGTGCGAACCGGTTTTCTTCCCTTTTTCGATTTGCCCGATGCATCGTGCAGGAGAACCGACTCGTGTCCTCTTTCTCTGCTCTTCACCGGAGAGAATCACTCCTTTGCGCTGAGTATGGTGTAATGGATCCGTTCACATTGTGTTTCTCGCTCTGTTGCTGATTTTCTTTCGTGACGTGTTTGTTCATTTTTTTACAGGCGTATCTGAGAACATGTTTCGGAGTGCCCTGAGTATAAGTGATTTTGGTAGTAATTTCCTTGCTGGTTTGGCCGTGAATGTACTGGTGAGTTTGTTGTATGTTATTGTCTTTTTGTTCAGTTTAGTTTAATAATTCCAATGCGTCGAAGAATACAAAGACTTTTACACTGTCTATTAATAAGAAAAGATGCTAGAAGAAGTGACGTTTAAGATAATTGTTGAAAAATCAGCAAAGTTTCCACGTGTGGCGTTTGTGATTGATCGATGATATCACAATTGGTGAAGTGTGTACTGTTTACACATTACTTTTTTATTTTTTTTTTTTTTTTTTTTTAGTTTTAGAGATTTACAGACATCTACGGTTAGTGTGGAAGGTTTTACACTGAATACCTATAAGAGCTTTTACATCGTTAAGTGATTAGAAATCTACAAACAAATTTATTTTGTGATTGAATGGCAGAGTAAACTGTTCGGGTATGTATTGCGTATTATATATTCTTAATTTTAGTGTGACATTTCAGTTTTCCTGCTTTTGCAAGTGTTTTTTTTTTTTTTTGTGTGATGTTTGCTGTTGTCAAAATGATGTTGATATAGGGATCTGAATCAAAACCTGGAAGGAACAATTTTATTGAACCTGCTTTCTCTTCGAAACTCCCCATTTATTATTTACAAACAAACTGCACAGGAACAGAGAACTCTGGATTCTCCTTTCCCTCGCTGACAGGAGCAAACAATGGTATGGAACGTCCTTGTATTATCAATGTACCTTGTGTTAACAGGAAATTGAACCATTAGGCATCGCTGTTCACGCCTCATGGCTATTTTGTAATGTCAATTTGTAATCCATTGTGTCACTCTTGGTGGTTCCCAAGGACTGTGTAGATGTAGGTATCATATGTTCATATGGTTTTGCTAGTTGGTGTATGCTTGATGATGAATCGTTGTAAATGACAGATTGTTAGAGAATATTTCAAAACTTTTGTACCTCTTTTTTTGGAGGGGTGAGGGGTAGTGTTTTGATTGCTATTTTATTCATGTAGCTATTTGCTTGAACCTAAATGTTCTTCCATGTTTTTGGAAAAGCTTGGGGAACCATCAAATGAATGTAATAAAAATGTGTAAAGTTCAGTATAAAACAATAAGTGCAACCTTCATGATGCATTTGAAACAGTTGCTCAATGGTAATAATCTTATGATCAGTTTTGCCAAATAAATGCACCCAGAAATTATTTGAATATTTTTTCATGGAGTAAACTGGTACTTTATATACACAATCTTATTTCTCTCTAGACTTGACTAGGGCCTGCATCTGACATGTAGAGTATATTTACTAATTGAATTTGTTTTCCCTGAATCTAGAGATTAAATGTGCTCTGGCTAAAAATTTATGGCGTAATAGTTCTACTGAGATCAACAGTGAGCTATACAAAGGTTATCAAAGAGGTAACTCAGAGGGACAAATCAATGAGATAGTTTCAGGTACTTAACTATCACTATGTTTCAATTCATGCAATTTGTGGAAGACAATACTTATTTTTATTATTTTGGCAGCTTTTGATTTTCTAAATTCAAATGGTAATAGATATAATGTTGGTATATGGTACAACTCAACCTACTATCAAGAAGACACAGGAATTAGTGCCAATGCATTGTTGCGGATTCCTCGCTCTGTAAATCTGGTATATATAACTCGTTTTAATTGTTTCATCCTCTTTGCAGTTATCCTAACCATTGATTCAATATAATGAATGAACAGATAGATCAATCTGAGCTTATAAAATAAAAAGAACGTGCTACTTGCTAGCTTGTAATGATCTTAAATTTTTCTTTATCATAGGTCTTAGAATTTGAACTTAAAGTTTAACTCAACACTGCAACATTAGTTTAAGTGAGGTTTTCCCATAATACATTATACGGCATTACTTAGGCCACGTCTCTAGTCAGTGTTGCACCTCTGCCTGCTAGGAGACAGTTTCATTGTGGCTTCACTCAACATTTCGCGTCAACTCCTTTATAGGTAGTACTTTTCAAGACAGTATCACCTACAGTGACTGCAACTATGTTGGCTTTTGAACAATAGTATTAGTTTTAACATAAAAAACACATTGATTCATAATTCATTATTGATGGAATACATTTGCACCAAGGAACTACATACTCCTAAAGAAGAAAAACTTGGTTAACCGTTACATTTTTTTTTAAAATGCATGATTTGAATAGAAGAAGTGGAACTATGTTCATGATGCGCTGGCTGTATTTGTATTGAAAATTTCAAGGTTAATTTTGTCAGTAAATATTATTGATCTTATGTTATGATGGTAATTTCCAGAAATACACATTTTTTCATTTCTTATTTTAGTAGTATTTGGTCTTTGACAGGTTATAATAGGAATCTGACAATATATGCATGCAGATTTCCAATTCCTACCTGCAGTTTCTGCTTGGACCCGGAACCAAAATAATTTTTGAGTTTGTAAAGGAAATGCCAAAACCTGAGACCATTTTTAGGCTTGACATATCTTCTATCGTGGGCTCTCTGTTCTTTACATGGGTCATCTTGCAACTTTTTCCTGTAAGTGAATATATATCTATACACATGAGCTATGAATTGAGTTGTCTATAACAACTAAGAAAAGTTAAGAGCAATGAGAGGATGATACCATCATTTATTGCATAAATAGTTGCTGTTGGTTAACTTTGACTTTTGAAATATGATATAGAATTTAGGTGCGGAAAGAGAACCAAATTGAGGGAGGAAAGATGAGAGGAACAAAGACCAAGAATCGTGCACTACACTTATGTTATTATCACTCAATCTCATTTTATATTTAGTCTGTATAAAATATAACAATACTACCTTATTTATAGGCTGGTACCCAATAGCTTTAAAATCCTATCTAACTAGCTGACTAACTAACATCTCATTTATATTTACATATCAATACCTCTCCCGAAAAGAAGACCTTGCCCTCAAGGGTCTTGCATTTCAAACAGTGGGGATGACTGTTGAAAATTGAATAGAAGAACCCATGTCGCCTCCTCATTAGGTACACTGTGCCACTGAACCAAAATTATTGTGATGAAATGACCCTTCTTCCTTTGCATGTTTTGTTGAGATCTTTTCAGGAAATATAGTACTAGGTTGGTTGGCAATCAGTGGGAGGATGCTTGTAATATTAAATGTTGAGTGGGTTAGAGACTTTTTAGGATGCTGCAAGTAGGCAGTTGTACCTATGTTTTCTGAAATTCTATCGGTACTCGGAGCAAGTTTATGCAAGCTTCTTGCTGGAAACTTGAAACAGGCCCACTCGCCCATATGAAATTCCCTATTGGACCTTGAAAAATATGATGTAAATGACGTTTATGAACTCTCACCACTTTCCTTGCTACTAATATTATGTGAAGTGAATCTACAACAAAATTCATTGGGAGATTGGGAATATGCAGTGGTGGTTTTTTCTTATACAAGGGCTCATGAAGGATGGTAAGAGGAAGATAATTTCTGTAAAATCCGAGAGTTTTAAAATTCCTTCGAAAAACTACTCAACAAAAGAGGATTCCTACATCTGATTATCTCCATTGATGCTCATTGCTCATACAATCAATACCTTTTTGTGAACAAAAAGCACTGAATTGGTTTGTCCCTACAGTTTACTAGTTCCAACATCAGCAGTTGCCCTCCCACAAAATCTTCAGATTGTAACTTTTTAGATTCCATCAATTGACATTTATTTGGTGTCTTGGGTCGGAGTTTAAGCATCTTCCTACATGGCAAGTGCATCATAGTTCAAAAATGCATTCTTGATGCTTTTAAGCAAGTTAAATCCAAACACCATATTATTCGTGCGGAACTCAATATCTTCAAATCGTAGGTAAAATGTTCAGCCTGCATTCCCTATTTAAAATGCTTCCACATACCATGCACCTTTAAGCTTCTTCCCCAAGCTACCTCAATTGTTGACAATTCAGTCTCATTATCCTTCCATCCAAACCTCTTCGCAAAATCATAGTCCAAGAAATCATGGGTGTGCTTCCATTGTTCATGAGGGTTTGTAAAGTTTTTTGTTCCAGTTGCTCATGTATTCTTAGAGGTTGTTCCTTCCACACCTTTAATTGTGTTCAAGGAAAAATATATATTCTAATCATTATGACAACATATCATTATATTTGTTTATCTGGAAAACATTTTATTATTTACAACTTATTTAAATTCAATTCAAATCACCAAATCATACAAATTGCTAACTCGTTCATAGGTTTACTAGACCGTCTATTGTTGTACCAACTATAAATGCTATGTAACCTAACTTATTTTTCAGCTACACAAAACACATGTTAGAACATTCACGATAAACATAGAAGTGAACGGATAGATGGGCATCATGAATAAACAATATCTTCATCACCAACTTCTTTGAGTAGCAACAAAGAGATACAACGAAAAAAGGGCATTGCAGAGAATCTTAATTATGGGTCTTCTCCTTTCTCTTATTTTCGCAAGCAAAGTGACACAAAGTGATGTCATTTTCAATTAAACCAGAAAAACCAGCTGAATTTGCTAACTTAGTCATGAGCTCACAAGTTTGGCCATGCTCGCGTGAGGTTACATCAAGTCCATTGAGTCCGCTCAAAATGATTATGTGATTGGGTTAACTTGGATAAGGTGTGTGAGATCGTAAACACGTACACTTTTATGAGTTAAAACTCAAGTTTTATAATTATGGTTTTTTCTTAAATTGAAATACATATGGTTCGTCTTACTGAGACTCAATCAAGAACTCTTTGATTCCAAAGCTTACCTTCTGAGCAAGTTCGAAGTTAATCTTTTTAATTAAAACCTCAATCGAAATTATGTTATCCACAAAATGCATATAATTACGGATAATTTTATGTATGACCCCAATAATTACGTCCGAAACTAAATTAAACTGGATTCAAGGCTAATGCTTGATGTGATCTTTATCCTTATAGGAAAATCCCTTAGTTTTGCTTTCTAGTGTTCTTACACCAATAGTTACCCCCATTGTATATGTCTTGTATGGTTTGAATATAAATAATGCAATCACCTTAGAGCCTTTCTGCAGTATTTCTCGTAGTAATTAATCATATGCCTTTCCCATATCAATATAAAACATATGTAATTCCTTTTCTTTGCTTTAATACCTTTACATCAAACCTGGTAAAAGATACATGCTTTATGTTGAAAGTTTCTTATCTGTAGCCCTAGATCTTTCCTTCTATAATACATTTAAATGTTAAATTTAATAAGCTCTTTATGTTTGTGCAGGTTATTTTGACATCATTAGTATATGAGAAGCAACAAAAATTACGAATCATGATGAAAATGCATGGTCTTGGTGATAGGCCATACTGGATGATTTCATATGGTTATTTTCTTGTCATATCAGTAATTTACATGTTGTGCTTTGTGATATTTGGCTCACTCTTAGGTAAGAATATAACTATTGACTTTATTCCTCTTCAGATTTTCCCATTTTCTTTAATGCTTTTGACTTTATTCTCAGGATTAAAAATCTTCACAGTCAATGACTACAGCATCCAATTTGTATTTTATTTTATCTATATAAACTTACAAATTGCGCTAGCATTTTTGGTGGCTACCATGTTTTCAAATGTCAAGACTGCAACAGGTTTCATGATAACTACTTTTATCAGTTTATGTAATTCATAAAAATGGGTGTATTACTATTTTCTTTTCTTAGATCTAATTATTAATGAGTAATTTGTGTTCTTGATAATTGCAGTAACTGCATATATAGGTGTCTTTGGAACCGGGTTATTAGGTGGCTTTCTTTTCCGATTCTTTGTTCAAAATACATCATTTCCAAGTAAGTTAATGGTCGGTGATCATATCCATTTTGGGTTATTCTATTGGTTTTCATACATAATTTTATGTTCTTATTGGCAATTTTTTTCTTATTAGAAATGAGGATTCTAAGGCATCGCTTAGTTATTTGTCATCCCAACTATGTTGGCACCATAAACAACACCATTCATATGCAACACCCCTAACCCTATAGAAATGTAAATCAAATCCATCCTTGAAAAACTCAAGACAAATAAAGTTGGGGACACTATCCCACCGATTCTAACCTTGAGATCTAGTGTCAAACTTTGCAAGTTTATCAGTACATTGATTACCCTCTCTAAAAATAAGTGAAAAATAAACACACATTATTCTATTTACAAAACAATTCAATCATCCATTACATATGTTGGAGATTCCATATCAACTAGAGATTTGGTTAAATAATAGCATAAAAGTGGACACAAATATAAGCCAATTTTATGGGGTAGGTATTTGAGCTTAACCTAGTAAGGTGTGTTGGGTCCATTGTGCACTCACTATCGGGTTACTACTAGACCACCCCAAATTTCTAGTCTCATGCTCAAGATAGTCCTCAACTTGAGATGGTGTGTTGAAGAAGATCCCGCTTGGACTAAAAATGTGACCAAATTATAATATGTAAGTGGGTGCAAACCTAATCTCCCTAGTCAATTTTGTAAATAAAGATCATGAAGAATAATAGAAGTATTGGACTAAGTTTGAATAACAAGTAGAGAGTCACTCTCAATCCAAAGTTTTGTTCGTCCTTTGAAAATTGCAATTCCAAAGCCAGAATCACAGCCACCGCCTCTACATATAGAACATTATGAACACCATTAAGAGAAACAACCGACAACTAAAGCATGATGATTTCTAATAGTACCCCCTACCCTAGATACACTAGTAGAACTTTTAGCTGCCCCATTATTACATGTAAATCAATGAGAATGAGGAGGAAGGAAAAAAAAAAGGAACACAGGATGCAACCTTCCTAGGATGTGTGTATGCTCCAAAACTTTTATGAATAATGCTCTTGCACCTTAGATTTCATAAACCAATATACCAATTTCCAGTCTGATTGACCTCAACATAAATCTTGTGTTTAATTCTGATATAGGATAGTTAAGATTATCAAAACAGATCTTGTTCCTAGTTGTCCATATAACTTTCATAACACCAAATAAAGAAGCCTATATAACAGTCTTGGCTTGATTTCTCTAGAATCTTTGCAAGAAACAAAGAATAGAAGAGGTATAGAATTAGCTAGAATGTGGCTCTAGAAAGATGTGCTAAGCCAAGCCAAGAGACTTTTTTGCAAAGGTGCATTCAAAAACAGTTTTTTTGTTGTTTGAACATCAACACCGCAAAGATGACAAGAAACATAATCATATTGTGGCTAATCATGTGATTGATGGAGGAATAATTTTCTTCAAACTTGTGCTCCAGAAAAATTATTCCATCGAAATGAAACCTCAATATCAAACTTAGGTAACACTAAATCATAGATTGTAGTAGTTAGAGCGAAAATTTTGGAACTAGTAGCATTAGGTATAGATCATGATCTATTTGAAATAAAGTTTGCTACCTTAGCCTCCAACTACTTGATTAAATGAATAACTGTGAGTCCCAACCAGTCAACTACAGGAATAGCCAACCATTTATCCAGCCAAAAATTAACCCCTTGACCATTAGCAAGATGCTCACACCCAAACCTTATCACAATATAGGTTCATGTGACATGGGCACAATCTCAATAAATGTAATAAATCAGTTTCTTTTTATAGATAAATTCCAAGAGAGGTCCCCAAACACAAGAGTAAAATTAAGTTAAATGGGGGATTACTTTTATTATTACTAATGCCAATTTGACAATTAACAAATATCACATTCGAAAGATTCAACGGATTCTTTGGTAAACAATTAAGGGAACAAAAAATTGAGAAGGTATGTCCAAGTCTTTTATGATGAGTGGAGAAAAATATTACTGAGTGGTTAAAATCTTTTGTAAGTTTTTAAATGAGATAAGATTATTGGCTACTTGTGGAACATATAAAACCTCATTTACTACAATAGATGGTTCTGAAATTATATTCTCTTATCTACATATGGGTATTCTATTGCCATTCACAATTGTAATAAGTTATTCTCTAGTCGTTTTGGCATGTATGAGTTGAAGAGCATTGGAAATGGAGTCATGTGGTTTGTAGTTTGTAGCTCTTGAATCAAGAGGGCTAACAATATTGAATGAACTCATGTTTCTTCGTGAATTAGGTACATGATAGAGAAGGCTTATTCATTATTTCAATAATTGTTCTAAGACAATCAAGTTCCTCCTTGTAGGCTTTCATATCAAGATTTAGTTAAGGTGGAGCAATGGGTTTATTTGTTTCTTTATGTTTTTAGGTAGTATGGCTTGCCCATTTCTATGAGGTTCCTATGTTGTCTCTCATGCGTGCAAAAGCTCTCCTGTGGAGTTTGAAGCATGTTTTCTCAGTGTGCTCAAATCTTTTATAGTACGGACTATATTCTCTCCACGACTGCCTTTTTCTAAGAAATCCTCTCCAACGTTTGATTTCTTGAGGATCCCTATCCTTGTTGTCATGGCAAAACCTATGCTGGAGATTCCTCCATCAAGCATAATAGCCCCTTGGGTTTCTTCTCCCCTTACAATAAAAGGACTTTTGATGGTTGTGACAACTTCTCTCTTTGAAAGATTTGTACCCTAATTGGGTTATGTAGACAATAAACCTCACTTGTGAAAAAACTTCATTCACCTCTTGTTATTGTTTTTCATACAATGAACAATACAATTTATAGACTCATTTTTCTGTCTATTGTACTCACAACGACTGTAAACGGCTAGTACACTAACTTCCCACAACGGTTAGTACATTAACTACTTATAATGGCTAACTCATTAACTGCTATTAAGACCCCAACAACTACTTCATTTATGTTTATTCTAAATCCAACAAAACTCTCCTGTAAACTTAAATGCTTCTCTTATCTTTCATCTCGGTTCCTCTGTTCTCCATCCCAACTTTCCACGTGCAATAATCCTTCTCACATTGTGCTTGACCCTTTCATGAATAGCTAAGTTCTTTGCTCTCTTCATGGACGACTCCTCTTTACTGTAATCTGCTTGTTCTCTACTCTCTTCGTACTCGACTTGATCTTCTCTTTGCTCGACTTGTTCCTCTCTTTGGCCAACTTGTTCTTTTCTTTGGCCAACTTGTTACTCATTGGGTTCCTTACTATCCTAGGAGCCAATTCGTTCTTAACCAGATTTTTGTCAATAGGCTGACCTCCTTTTGAGGGATCAGAAGATTTTCACATATTGTTGCGCTCAATCACATATATTTCCTCATCCATTGCAAGTCGTCGCTTCTCATCTTACACCTTTAGTGCAGCTCTCAGATCCATCTCTACTTGCAACTGTTTTTTCAAACTTGTAACATCTTGTTCAAGTTCCAAGCGCCACTTTTGCAAAGTCTGCTTCCTTCTCTCTAAGCTTGTTTGTAAAATTGCATTACCTCTAACCTCCTCTTCAACTCTTTGTTGCAACTCACCTTTTGTAATCTCTAACCTTTGGATTACAAGCTCTTCTTCAAATTTCGAGCTACTTGAGTTTTTCACATGATCCACCAAGCTATCTGAGTACTCCACTTGCTCCATCGACTTAACCGAGCTATGTAGGCGCCACATTGAGCTGGCCTCATGCTCCACCATGTTATCAGGGGTATCTACACGCTCCACCAGCCTCTCCGGGTTATCTGCATGTCTCACTAGCCTATGCAACCTACTCAGTTGTCTTGTCGACCTATCCATGTTACGTGACTGTTTGGTCGAGTGATCAACTATACTCAGCCTTCTTGCTAAATTCTCTATGCTAATCGGTCTTCTTGCCGAGTTGTCCACTTTGCTTGTGGTCGACCCCCGAGCTATACGCCATCATCAACAATGTCGCTTCTTCTTTAACTTCTTCTGTGAGGTTTATTGTCTCTTATTTTCCACTCTCATACTGACAATCTTTGGAAAAATGTCCGACCTTTTCACACGTGAAACACTTGTCTGAGTAATAATCCTTTGCATAATGGTCATACTTGCCACACTTGTAGCACTAAACAATTGAGTTGCTTGATCGACCTCCCTATGGTCCTCGTCCTCTTCTACGCCAATTTTGTTCTTTCTCTTCTTCTTGTCTTCCGCTTCTACCACCAGGATCACTTCCTCTACCTCCTCGTTATCTTCCTATACCTTGAGTGTTCTAAGCCTCTCCTTCATTTGGAGTAGTTGATCAAGTGGCTCTGCCTTCTTTTTCTGTTGCTCATGTGCCTCAAGGGATCCAACAACCTCTTCAACCGTAAGCGTTGATAGGTTCTTGGACTCTTCAGTCGTGCACACCGTCAAAATCTTCTATCAATGACCTCATAATCTTCTCCACAACTCGACTAGCGGACAACGTCTCTCCGTTTCTAGCAAGTTGGTTCGTCACGGTTTCAACTCGAGTTATGTACTCGGCTACTCCTTCTGTCTCTTTCATCTTCATGCTCTCTAATTCGTCCCTAAGTGTTTGGAGTCGCACTCGGTCATCCCCTTATGCGCCTTCATGAATATATCCCACGCTTCTTTGAAGATTTAGCACTTGCAATCTTCTCAAAGCTGGACTCGTCCACAACATGGTACAAAATGTACAAAGTTGCCCTGTCCTTCACACATGCTTCTTTCAGCACCTTCAACTACGCATTTGACCAATTTGTAGTGTTGGCTGGTTTGTCGAAACCATCTTCAACCACCTCTCAATTTTCTTGGGAGCTAAGAGCCTTTATTTTGAGATTCCAATTGTCATAGTTGACAACCTTTGTCAACTTTGGCAGGGATACACTATTTGTAAGACTGGTCATCTCACTCTCTTCTTTTTCTCAAACACTTAGCTCTCTCTTTTTTTCACTCAGACATTCAAGCTAACTGGCTCTTGATACCACTTTGTAGACAATAAACCTCACTTGTGAAAAAACTTTATTCACCTCTTGTTATTGTTGTTTTTCATACAATGAACAATACAATTTATAGACTCATTTTTATGTTTGTTGTACTCACAACGGCTAATACGCTAACTTCCCACAACGGCTAGTACATTTACTACCCACAATAGCTAACTCATTAATTGTTATTAAGACTCCAACGACTAATTCATTTAATTTTATTCTAAACCCAACAGGTAGTTAAGGACCATGTAGGAATTTGAAGATTCATCATGATTCCACAACTTTAGCATCTATAATGACATCTCCTTTACACATCTTCACAATTTTGTGATGTTTCCATGTGGAGAGAGAACTTTATTTCGTATTAAAGACTATTCTCAATGTCATAGCAGACAACAAAATCCTTCTTCAATGAGAAAGTCTCATATATCTCTTTACCAGAGGAAGACAACATACAATTTCAACTTATCTAAAAAATCATCGGATGCCACATTCAAGTCATAATCAATGAGTCTTCATTATCCTAACTTCCAAAAAAATTAGATTCATTTGACCTCGGTTCTCCACCATTGATGTGGTCTAACCTTAACCACCCCTTGAAAATCCTCTTAATGTAATATGTCCTCAGTGAAAGCCAACAAACCATTTAGGATCCACTACTTTTGGAACAACTTTAAGACCCCAAAGGATGAATTTTACTTTAGACATTATAAAAAGAAACAATGTTATAGACCTGATTAAAAAAGGCAACTTCTTTGGCAAGATAACCGAAAAACTTATATCTACTCAAAATGAAGGCAAATGGTAGTCACAGTCCCTCAGAAACAAACTCAGGGATATCTGACAACTCTATTAGTGGCAGAGTTGGTGAGTGGGTGTCCTCAAAATTAGTTTGTGGGTTACATGTTCCAGTTACTGGTGGTGGCTCCTTTATCAAGATGATCTAGTGTTGTGATCATCTTTATTTGACAACAAAGTCATATGGTTGTTTCTTTGTTTGCACGCAGAAGCTCTACTACCAACTCAAACTACATAGGAAAACAAGAAAATGATTTTACTGTAACAATCATTTAAATTACATTTTTAGCTTCTCTACTGTAATAATCAATCTTTCTAAAATTAAGAAACAAAATATGGTAAAATAAATAGGAAAATGTTAAAATCCTTTATGTTAAAACGAAGATCTTGAAGATACTTTTATCCTAATAAAATGTTATTTACAACATTTATTTAGAGTTTGGGTTTTAATCTAACTCAATCCTCAAGCTGGCTATTGAAACATGGGTTGTCCTTTAATATTTTTACTATATCAGTAGTAAATTTTGAATCTCCAACACACTCAGGACTAGACATACAGACTATCAAGTTTAGAAGACTAGACTTTTCGGGGTGGTTTGGTGATGGATTGATAACAATTGGTTTGATAGACTCAACTCAACAACAATTATATGAATATCCTTTGATATCATTTTAGAATTTTGATATCCTTTGCTGTAAGTTTCTAATATTCTAGCCTAACAATTTTCTATGTTGTTTCTTCAGGAGGGTGGATAATTCTTATGGAGTTGTATCCTGGGTTTGCTTTATACCGAGGGTTATATGAGTTAGCACAATTTTCCATTCAAGGGAATAGAAGGGGGACTGATGGTATGAAGTGGCATAGTCTGAGTGAAAGCACTAATGGCATGAAAGAGGTCTTAATTATCATGTTTGCTGAGTGGATTGTGATACTTTTTGCTGCCTTCTACATTGATCAAGTTTTGTCATCAGGAAGTAGAAAATGTCCTCTTTTCTTATTGAAAGGATTTCAGAAAAAGTCTCCTTTCCAAAAGCTTGACACCCAAATGGAGGTGTCAAAAGAATTCTCTCAAATGGAGAAACCTGATGTCATCCAAGAGGTGAATATTATTTCCTATTAAATAAATTTGTAATGTACTTATATTATGAGTTCATCTGGATTATTAAAATGAGTAAACTAAGGTCTATCAAGAGCTGTCTTTCATATGTTAGTTTTTTAGAAATTGATGTAATTGTGCCACCTCAGCAACAAGTAGTATCATGTTGCACAAGGTTGAAAATACTTGAACACTTAAGAGAAGAAAATTGATTCAATTCAATTGATAGTAAACCATTACAAGAGAGTCTATATATATATATATATATAGAGCTCTATCTCCCTAGAATAATAATTCAATATCTCCAATATCTTTATTGTCATAATTAAAACTACAATGTTGATAATATCTCATCACTCAATAATATCTTTCCATAACTCCACAAAATATTTCATAACTCCAGAATAGAGACTGAATATGGTAAAATTAATAACTTAATATGATATGACCCACCATGCGTGTTTCAATGAGATTGATGTTATATAAAAGAAAAAATTTCTAGTTCTATTTACACTAATGGAAGACTTGTAATCCTAATTAAATTAAATATGGAAACAAATGTTGAGACTAATAACAAGGCATGTGACACTATATTTAAACCATGATAATACTATTATGCACACAAAATAAAGATTTCATTTGTCTCTTAAAAGTAACTGATGTACACAAAATAATGATATTATGCACACAAAATAAAAGCTTGTATTTTATCTTAAAGAACTCATGTATGTGTTACAAGTTTGGTTGTACTGATGTACTCAATATGTTGAGACTGAGTTGCATGCATAAGGTGTTAATTGCTTTCTTCCTTTTCAGAAGGAGAAGGTGGAGGAGCTGCTACTTGAACCAACTATTAATCATGCAATTTTATGTGACGATCTAAGAAAAGTCTATCCAGGGAGGGATGGAAATCCAGATAAATTTGCAGTAAGAGGGTTGTTCCTTTCTGTGCCTCATGGGGAATGCTTTGGTATGCTCGGTCCCAATGGAGCTGGGAAGACCTCTTTTATCAATATGGTGAGTTATAATTGTCCAACCGATATGTACATTAGAATTTGCTTGCATTCCCAAAACTACTTTGCGAATTGAAAACAAGTTTAAAACTACCTTACGATGTGTACACAAGAAAACAAAACAAGTTTAAAACTACCCTACGAATAGACCTCTAATGGGCTAAATTCATTATTTTTCTCTTGAAGTCATAAATGTAATTAGCTTTTCTGTGTTTATAGATGATTGGTCTCACAAAACCAACCTCTGGTAGGGCATTTGTTCAAGGCTTGGACATAAGAACTCAAATGGGTGGAATATATACTACCATGGGTGTATGTCCACAACATGAGTAAGTTGAAAATTCCTCTATTTTTTTTTTCTCTAAAATCAAACTTCTAACAAGTAAAAAAATTTAACTTATTTTTTTCTCTATACTGTAGCTTGCTGTGGGACAGCTTGACAGGTAGAGAGCACCTACTTTTTTATGGCAGACTAAAAAATCTTAGAGGCTCAGTCCTGACGCAAGTAAGTTAATTTCAGAGAAATCATGTCTTATTAATAAGATTATTATTATTATTATTTAGGACATGTCAATTATTAGAGAGCACCAACTTTTTTATGGCAGACTTAAAAGTCTTAGTTGCTCAGCGCGAGTAATTTAGTTTGAGAGAAATTATGCTGTTATAACAATAACTTATTATTATTATTATTATTTAGGACTTAAGGGTATTTAGTTGCGCCACTCTTGTGCATGTGGTGCATTCAACAACTATTCTAGAGTAATGCTTGATAATTCCCCTGTTGAATTTTTCCAACATTTCTATTGTCGGAGTATTTCTTATTTGTTTATGATTCCTTCATTATTTGCATCTCAAATTCTTGGATCTAGTTCAACACTTGTAATCCTTTCATCTTTTCATTTCTATGGTACTTGTGCTTCAAAAACTCTCAATTCTAATTGGATATTTTGAGCGACATTTTTCTGATCAACATAGTGGATGATCCTGCAGCAAACAAGGTTGTTCTTGCTTTTGACCTTTTTTTCTCCCTTCCTCTCTTTCTGAATTTTGATTTGACCAATCGTTGAATTATCTCATATGATTGGAGCTTCATACACACCTTCAACAACTTCCCATAGATCGCAAGCATCAAGATGGGCTTCCATTGTTAGTATTTAGTGTCAAATAATGAAAGTGGAATTGGAATTGATGAACCTTTATGATTTCTTCTAAGAATATCAGGCTTGTGTTTAGGTTTAAGAATTATGGATAGACTCACTCAATCTTGCAAATCCCTAGCAAGATAGCTCTTATACCAATTTGTTTTGTTTTTATGGTTAGAAAATATATTTTAGAAGGGTAAAGGATGTATTATGTAAAGGAGCTTAAACCATCTTTTATTCCTAGAAAAAAATCTGAATATAAAACAAAAATATAACAAAAAATCAAATACTAACAATATCTCAATCTTAACTTTCTAAATTTAAACAAAAACCTAATAGCTTTCTCTTTGTCTAAACAAAAGACTTTAGTAAATTTAGCTACCAATCTATTTCTGCAGGCAGTAGAGGACTCTTTGAAGGGTTTAAACCTTTTTCACGGAGGAGTTGCTGATAAACAAGTTGGAAAGTACAGTGGAGGGATGAAGAGGAGGCTTAGTGTTGCAATTTCATTGATTGGGGATCCCAAAGTATGTTTTAGATTTCAATTCATTCTGATAATTTTTCTTTGAAGATTCAAGTCATGTTTCGTTAATTCTGTATGTGCAAAATTTGTTAAGGTTGTTTACATGGATGAACCAAGTTCCGGATTAGACCCTGCCTCAAGAAAAAGCTTATGGAATGTCGTCAAGCATGCAAAACAGAACCGTGCAATCATTCTCACCAGTATTCTCTCACTCTTAGGATTTTGATTTTATATCACATTACTCTCCTTGGTGTATACATGATATAGAATGCTCAACTTGTTTATGTCTCACAATAAAATGATCTCTCTTCATATATATTGACAAATATTGGTTTCATGTCCTCAGCACATTCCATGGAAGAGGCAGAGGCCTTATGTGATCGATTGGGCATTTTTGTCAATGGCAGCTTGCAGTGTGTAGGAAATGCAAAAGAGGTAACATTGTTGCTCAAATGATTAGCTGTGTCAATTTTTTTTTTTCAAATAAATCTGTTAAATCTATGCAATTTATAGAAAACCCATAGACTGCACAAGGCATTTTACTTTCATTTGTCGTTACATGATTCATGGAGGCAGCTTTGAATGTAACTGCTTATTCTCTAACTGCAAAGTAGAAAATGCAGATTTATGTAGACTTTTATTTTTCTTATAACACTAGCTATTTCTGTTGGTTTCTTATAGCTTAAAGCAAGGTATGGAGGAACCTACGTGTTGACAGTGACAACATCTTCAGAGCATGAAAAAGATGTGGAGAACATGGTGCAGAAACTCACCCCAAATGCCAACAAGATATACCATCTGTCGGGTACTCAGAAGTTTGAGCTGCCAAAAGAGGATGTAAGAATATCAGATGTGTTCCAAGCTGTTGATGTTGCAAAGAGAAAGTTCAGTGTTTGTGCATGGGGTTTAGTTGACACCACATTGGAAGATGTATTCATTAAGGTAGCACGTGAGGCTCAGGCATTTGATACCTTATCATAATTATCATACACAATAAACTGCTCAGAACCAAATAAATGAACAAATTGCTACTGTATATCGGTAAGTTTTATAGCATCAAGCCTCGAAACTGTATAGCTGTGGATGAACATTTTTTTTTTCTATCTTCCTAAATTGTTCAATAAAATGAAAATTTGCTTAAAGAATTAGGCTTAGGGAAAAAAATTAAATTTGGACCAACATATTTTAATTTCAATGAATCATTAGAAAAAAAACTTAATTTTAATTATTTAAGCTTATAATTTCAAATAGTTACGTCATCAAAAGTTTTAATTTAACTTAACACACACATGCACACACGCGCACACACGCGATTGTATATGTATAGTTAGTTTGTGAAGGTAATATAATTATTTTCTTATGAAATTTAACTCGTCTAATATTAAAATATTAAGAACTTTGTAAATATTTTTTGAAAACATACTAAATAATATAAAGATATAATAATTCTAAAAACCCGAACGTATAAAATATTCATATCTATGCTTCATCTTGATACCGATGTTGATAAGATAATAGTTTCCTTCTGATGCGAAGTAAATATAAAGCTCGCTTAATCATTTATACAAGAATTCATTTAAATTATTTATTGTTTAAAAAAAAAATCCTAAATCATGAATTGCTTTTTTATTTTAACGACTGTGTGAAATATCTAAATCCATCTATAAAACATTCTTAAATTTCTGTCAACTGTCTGTCTTATTAATGCTTTGCTTGTATTTACACTATGAAATTGATGAAACATGAAAAAATTGGAATTGATTTGACTCAAAAAATACAAAATATTTATTATATAAGAAATTTATTTGAAAAAAAAATGTGAAGATAATCATCATTTTTAAAAGAGAAAAAAAAACAAAAAATATGAATTAGAAGAAATATTTAATTATTATAATTTTTAATAATAAAAATAATTAAATAACGAAGAAATTTATCTTCCCTTTGTATTCATTTCTACTCTCATATTGTTTTAATATAAACAACTTCACGTTTCATTATTCTATTTCTTGTTTTTTTCCATTTTCTAAAATGATCTCCTGAATCCACATAAGGGTGTTTATTTGCTTTAATAATATTGCAAGCTAATGAATAATCATTATTTACACATTAATATTATGATTACACCATTTATGTTATAAAACTTTAATTATCTCTAAAATTAGCTTATCACGGATCGTGTTTTAATGGATGGTGGTTGATTCCTAAGAAAAGAGTATGTTTGTCGTAGGAGGAGTCTTGGTTAGATGATTTATAATTGAAAAGTAATCGTAAAGTTTCTCTTGTTGGAAGTTAAAACATCGTAAAAGAATAATTGTATTTGTCTAAAAAGTCTTGTATAACAACATTCAAATGCGTGATCAACTACTAAAAAGGAAGGTTATTTCCAATGAGTTTGCATATTTGATCATTCTTTTTTCTTATAAAGTGTGAGAAAGATGTTATAAATGATGAAGTTTATCTAATAATCCATTGCCCATTGGTTGCACATCATATTTGTGGCATCAAGGCGGATCTTAGTTGATCCGTAGGAGGGCATGCCCCCCTCCCCCATTTTTTTTTTTTAAATTATATGCAATATATTTTATTTATGAAAATTAAATTATATATATATATATATATATATTATAAATTATAATGTTAATAAATAATAAAATATAAAATTAAGCAATAAAAAATAAAAAATAAAATTATTAATATATATATATATATATATATATATATATATATAAAAGATTCAGTCAAACAAATAAAAGAAAAATATCATACAATTATAATTGAAGAAAGTAATAGAAATAGTTTGGGTTAAGGGCGGAGCGTTGTTCTTAGATATAAAAGCCCTTGGGTGCATAGGGCAAAACAATTTTTTGTGCATTTCTCTCTCAAGATACAACAACCAGTCAGATCGTCCAAGATACAACAACCATTGTTTTAAAAGATAATATAGAGAAGAAGAGAGAACAATTTTATATGAACTATACTTTTTTGTTGTGTGTATTTCCCATGCAAAAAGGGGTATGTATAGGTAGAAGAGAGATACTTAAGAGTCAATTGTAATAAATTTGATTTTAGAAATAAAATAATTTGTAATCAATAAAATAAATGTACAATAAATTGTTTATCCAAAGATAACATTTAACTCTCAAATTAATATTGCACAAAAATATTAGTAACAATAAAATTTTCTTGCAATTATTTATTGTTTAGGTATGAATTAATTGTTTATCAATATGTGAATTGAATGTTGGTGTATTGCATGTTTTGAATCCATCGATCTGTGTTTTAAGTTGTTGAATTCTCTTAGTTGTGAATTTTGGGTTGGATCTAGACAGTGACATCCGAAATACTTTATTAAAAATATGAGAATGTGTTAGTTACATGAGTGAATTATGCTTGTATATAAAGAGAAAATACAAGCAACAGAAGATAATAACGGAAAGATATCAAAAGTATCTCTAACACCCCTCTCCAGGTGGGCATGAAAATTATGAAAGTCAAACTTAAAAGTAACAAGTTTGGAACATAGTCAGATGGAGATCATTGAGAGATAGAGATCCCTAAGAGATTGAGAATGGAGAACCTTAAGAAATTGGAGAAAACCTTGAGAAATTGGAGAACCTTGTACAGACATGCAATATAATCAGATTAGAAAATTGTACAAACAAATTTCCATTGCTGAAAAATTGTACAATCAGATTTTCATATGGTTGATAATTGTTATTAACAAGAAAGAGATATAAAAGAATAAATACATCATTTCTTTTTTTTTCAAGATGCAGAAATATAGGGTGAGGAGAAACAAAACTCATCAGAGGTAAAGTGGCAAAGGGCGAAAGATGTGGAAGGTATATTTCATCTAATATCATCAGTTAAGGGAGGGTTGGAAGAGAGATACTTTATTGAAAATATGAGAATGAGTTAATTACATAAGTGAATTATGCTTGTATATAAAGACAAAATACAAGCAACAGAAAATAATAACATAATAGAAAATTATAACAAAAAATTATAATATAAAAACCAAATATATCTCTAACATCTAATGAATCATTTTGACTAAATTGGTATTGTTTTTTATTTGGACAGAGGATAAAAATACTCATTAGAGTCAAGGGAAACCCTTTTTCACGTAGAATTGTGAGTCTACGTGTACATATCGAGGGAACACCGTGAGAATCTTTATAGTTGTAGCATTTTCTTGATTTGTGTTATAAATTTGATATGTGAAAACAATTATATGTATGATCTTTTGTTATTGTCATAATGATGAACTATTATTATAATTTTAATAACTCTTGCTTATCCTTGTTTTTTTTTTTTGCAGTTTATCCATCTGCAATGATTATATGTTATACATAAAGAGATTATCCATCTGCAATGATCGTATATTATACATAAAGAGAAAAAAGTGCAAGTAAAAATCCTCAATAGTAAAATAGTTCAGGAATAATATAGATATATATGAGTTGCTTATGTATAGTTTCTTTTATGTATTACCGATTTCCTCCAAATCTAGAATATATTTATGTTTAAGAAAAGTTATTACGGAACTTATGTGGCATATTTTAATACATAGCCATCTACTATTTAGTTATTTAGTTATTGGACTTAATGTGAAATTTAAAATACTTCAAATTAGAAGAGTAGTTTACTAATCCGGAGTGTTACAATAATCACATATATTTACAAAATAATGTATTATTAATAATAAATAACAAACGTACATTAATTATATTATAAGCATTTTACATTTTTGTATTTCTTTATTTTAAGAAAAAGAAAGAAAAGTAGGAAAAAAAAAGAATGTTATGTAATGTTACACTTACACAATAATACTAATAAAGTTTCGCTCAAGACTAGTTAAAAAGATTTTACGTTAAAAAAATATTCTTAAAATAAAATAGATTTCAATTATACATAAAGATGATTACTTTCATATTTAAAGCATAAATTTCAATTTCTAAAATGTTAAGTTTTAGAAATTAAGGATGGTTACTACGAATAATAAATTAACAATAATAATAAACTAATATGATTCACTTAAATAATAATTATGTTTTAAGTTTTGCATTAAAAATATTTAATATACAATTTATACATTTAATCTTAATGGGTAATAATTAACTATATTTATCTCAACTAATGATGCATTACAAGAAAACTCTTACATAATACCAATTTTAATGACAAAAGGTGTGGATAGACCAATTTAGAGATTAATTTCTTAATTAGAGACCAATTCATTCTCTAGATAAAATCTTGATAACTAATGTTAGTGACCAAATTAAAGACTAATTCATAATAGAAGCTATTTTAATTACTAATTTAGAGACCAATTTATATATATATATATATATATATATATATAAACTATTTTAGTTTATAATATAAATTGATATCTAAATTAGCCACCATAGTAATTAATTATTTTTATCACTAAATCGGTCATTATTCAAGGATTTTTTTAGTAATCAATTCATAATAAAACTATTTAGTTACCAATTATAATTTTTCAAAACTATTTTATTTATCAATAATTTTTAATTTATAAATTGATATCTAAATTAGTAGTAATTAACTATTTATTGTCACTAAAATTAATCATTATTCAAGGATTCAAGTATTAAATAAAATATAATTATTTAAAATATTATTAGAATATAATTATTAAACTATTTCTTCTAATAATTATATTCTAAATATACTAATAATTATTTATATTAATTACAAAACTTCTCATTTTTTTAAGAATTGGAGATAAGTAAGAAGGTGACAATATATATATATATATATATATATATATATATATATATATATATATATATATATATATATATATATATATATATATAAAAAAACACACATATAA
>Ga0214545_1000859_pt1 | contig 53167 bp, 26 predicted proteins | sample CNSS4metaG_FD_160064 | JGI IMG/M metagenome (GOLD analysis project Ga0214545, IMG submission 160064) | Root nodule microbial communities from cowpea collected in UCLA plant growth center, Los Angeles, California, USA - CNSS4 | ecosystem: Host-associated > Plants > Roots > Nodule | place: USA... | reverse complement strand
GAAAATATATAAAAATATATATATATATATATATATATATATATATATATATATATATATATATATATATATATATATATATATATATATAAAAGCATTACAAATAATTTCACATGCAAATCCTATTTTACCTTTAAACAGAATTAACTAAAAAGCGTGAGAAAACCTAACAAGTAAATTTTGATTTATATTATTAAACTAATTCAAATAAAAGACTAGGTTTTCTTATTTTATTATTAACTAAATATGACTTGAACCACTTTTTAGGTTTTCTTATTTTACATATTATTATTAACTAAATATAACCTCTTTTTAGTATTAGTGTTTCAATTTTAATTTTTCATTTTGTTAGATTCATATATTTTAGATACCTTCTTTATTTATACATTTGTACGGATTTTACTATTTTTCTTATTATCATAGTCCTGAGAGAGTAAAGATTTAAATTTGAAGAATAGTAAATGTGAAATTTTAAATCTTCATATTTGATTATCCATTTTTTAGTGCTTGATTTTCTCCTCTTTCTTTTGTTTGTAATTTTTTTTTTCTTTTACTTCCATTGGGTGACATCTTCATTTGATTTGACATTCTTCTATATATTTATTCTTCTACTATACCATCATTTTTGTTATCATGTGTAGATTTCATGATAGTAACATTAGCCCTTTGATGAAGATTAGTATGTGGATTTTCATCTACTTTTTTCACTTGGACATCAAACTTTCTCAAGAAATATTCATCTTCTTTTGATTTTGATCATTCTTTTATACTCTCTTCATTTGTAACCAATTCCTCCTTCATCAAATCCAAAGCAAAATTTTTGTCTTTCAGATATGGACTTTGAATACTTCTAGGTTGTTAGCCTCTTTGATCACACAAAGTTTCAAAGTTTGTTTGTAGAAAGGCCTTATAACAAAGTCATGTGGTTGTACAATCATTATCTATAAATCGTTTATAGATTTGTTTATAGATGTGTTGGTTGTGGCACATTGTAGGAAGTAGTTCCTTCTTTGATTTATCCTAAACAATCTTAAGATCTTCTTAAGAATTTTGGGATTTGTATACCTTTTCCATATGTCCCAATTGACTGCATTTGTGGTATTTTACATTTGGCCTCCACCAATATCAATTGGGTTGATGACCTTTTTTCTTACAATAGGGACAAGATGAAAAAACATGTGTGTTGTTGTATTTGCTCCTTATGTTGTTTTTACTATGCGAACATTCTATTTAGTGTGATTTAAAACACCTTTAATTGCATAATCTTCTCTCATTAAGCTTCTTTGTTCTTGTGTTTGCAAGGCATGTATCACCTTTGTCAAAGTAATTATAGACAAATCTTTTTGTGTTTTCTAAGAATGCAATAGATGCTTCATATTTTTCTAGTACCAGTCACTTGAATTTTCTCAACAAGTTTGGAATTGATACTATCTTGTTAGCAATACCAACAATTTGTTTGAGTATTTTTTAATTCTCAGCCTTATTCATCTTTTGCATCTCAAACTCCTTTATGTAAAACTTTCATGCCTCAAATTTTCTCGTTCCCTTCATATTCTCGTTTCATATAATCCCAAATTTCTTTGGGAGATTTTAGGGTCATGATCCTTATAAGGATCATTTGTAAAACACCTACAAACAAACATGACTTTGCATTTTTTTTTTGTTTTTGTTTCCTTGTGCTTTTTTATCTAAGCCACAGTGAAATTTTCAGGAAAGGAAAATTTATCTTCCTCCACTACTTCTCGTAAATCTAGCCCATCTAGACATGTTTGAGTTCTTGCTACCCATAGATTATAGCTTTCACCATATAAGTGTGGAGTAATGACTTGTGACATTGAAGGGTAGTCATTGAGTTTATTTTTCATCATAGAACAATGACTTTAATATCACTCTTGGTTATATTTTTCATTCTAAGTGGAGTCATTGAGATATTGTGGTTATATATATATATATATATATATATATATATATATATATATACCATTAGTTTTACACATATAAAACATTTAACACAATTTTTAATCTAAAATCTTAAGATAATAAGTTTATGGATCTTTTATCTTATATAGTATTTAACTTTGTTTAACTTTTATTTTTTCTAGTCGGTGAATTCTATTTAAATATAAAATAGGATTTGCATATGAAATTATTTTTAAGGCTTATTTATTTATATATATATATATATATATATATATATGAGTTGTGTATGACACGTGTATATTTAATTGTTATTAATGCTTATTTAATTTTTTATAATTATTTATATATTCTCTTTCTTTTTCTTTTATGGATTCATATTTGATTATAATCTGAATAGATGCAAAATATCACAATTTTTTGGTATTATAATATATCTTATAACTACATTCCACCTGTTTTATTTTAATAATATAATTTCAGTACATATTTCTAATTTAGTATTAGCTTAAACGGTTTTTTATTTTTAATCCTTTAAAAACTCCCAAGATGAAGAGAATGAGGTTTGGATCATTAACGTAAAAGTCCATTTTATTATTGTATATTGTGAGAAGAAATAAATTCTCTTATACTTTTGGAAAGATGAAACCACTCACAAATTAGAAAATGGATATAAAAAATGGTGTGATGCCAAACATCATATACTGAAGAGATGAAATCACATGTGAAATTAAAATATGCAAGTGTTTGCATTGAACCAAAAAATCTTTGTAATTATATAGGATCTTTCAAAATATTATCCAATAAAGTAATTATGAAAAATATTGATATTAACTCAATTTATCTAAAGAGATTTAAAACTCATTTCAAGAATTTTCAATTTATTCTCGTGTTATTCATATGTTTTTGTTAAAGATGTTGCACGTAAAAAGAAAATTATATTTTTCTACTCATTATTCATTAGACAATGATACTTTAACTCATTTTTTTGACCCACTTTTAATTCATCACTTCAATATTATTTTCCTTATTCATTATGTATTTGTAACGATGGATGTGGTTTTACTTGAAAACATAATATATCTTGCCTTTGAATTTGAACTTATAAAACATGAAATCCAAACACTAGATTATTAGGTTATAAATTGTAGTAATATGGAAGTGATGGAAATTTATATCTTCACAGGTTGGAAGATGACGAAGGAACTCACTTTGGAACTTTGAATTCATCCATATTTGAACCTAACATCGAAGAAATACACGAGTATTTTGGTAGAAATTATCAAAAGGTATAAAAATTGAAGAAATATTTGCGAGTTAAAATAATTCTCGCAGTTTGAAAGGTTTACAAATTCTATAACAACATTTGGATATCACTAAAACAATTACCATATTTTATTTTTGAGAAATCACTAGGACAAGATATTTACACTAAGTCGTAAAGATAACAAGAAATAAAGTATTTTTAAAATATTTAATTTAATTGAAAATGTAATATTATATACCCATTTGATGAAAGAAGGTTGAGATTCTCCTTCCTTTTATTTTTCCGGTAAAATAGTATTATATGAATTGTGTCATATTTTGTTAAATTTGTATAACTGTAAAATATTACACTTTCTTTATTATTCTAATCAGCTACGCATAATTTATGTTTGATGCCCATAAGATAAAATTAGATGATGGAATATTAATATAAATTGCCGTCAAATGTCAATTTCTCTTTAAACATATATATAACATTGTAAAAGTTTAATTTTAATTTAATTTTTTATAAAATGTGGAAAATAATAAAGATAGGAAATACAGTACTAAGTAATAAAATAACACAATAATATTATGTTAGCACTTCAAATAATATTTTATTAATGAAAGAAGATATTTATCCCAATATATATAAGAGCCCTCAGATTTGATCACCATCTGGAATGACTATTTTATGCATTACAACCATTCTCCAGCTATATATGTGTGTGTTATATAAAATGTCCATTATAGTATTTTTGAATCTGAATCTCTGATGGTAGTTCTTTCCTTTTTGATTGTCCTTCAGACGTTATTATCGTATCTTCATTGGCATAAATTTCACTAATCGTGTCTGGGGAAACATAATTAAATTCCTATATACATTGAATATATCTGAGTTGGTGTTCTATTAGCTAGTTTCATGTATGCAAGTTGTTCATTTTTTGTAGGATACCATCACTAATCAAAAACTAAATCTCAGTGACATATCTTGAAGTTTGGAAATTCCAGACATATGATAAAAAAAATTACACTACTAATGTCCCATATCTTCTCACTATAAGACAATTCCCTCATTTTTTTAAAAGTTATATATTTTAGGCACACCCATTTGTACAAATATTGTTTTAATAGCTCACATTCACTTATCCGCAAACCAATGTCAAAAGCTGTCACTGAAATTTTCTCAAAATTTAATTCTCGTCCATGCTCTTTGTCTCGAGTTGTCACCTGAGAGAGGACTTTTCGTTTGTCTGAGCGAGAGTAATCTCGCCTGAGCGAGAGGAATCTCACCTAAGCGGAATGGGTTAGCTTAAGCGAGAACTCTTAGATGTTCTAGTGCTCTCTGATTGCAATCTCGCCCAAGCGAGGATTTTTAGCTTGAGCGAGAGACAGACTCCTGTCGCTTGAGTGAGAGCTCTTTAGCTTAAGCAAGATTGACAACATAATTGTTTTAATTACGTGATTACTTCCATAATCGAATGATTTACATGAATGTTTTATGTGCTATCATGAGACTGAAATTGATGTGCTTGGTATGAAATGATGATGGATGTGTGAGAATATATATATATATATATATATATATATATATATATATATATATATATATATATATATATATATATGGTACGAGCTTAAAGTAATTCCATTAGTCTCTTGGGAAGACTTTATGGTGGTGTTTTTGTAGTGTATGTAATAAAATAAGGATTCAAGTAAGGTTGCATCCTGACACTCTAATGAATCAGTCAGACTCACATAGAGTAGATGGTCCATGTCGTCAGAGTACCATGAGGCCCTAGTCTTTTGCAGGATAATGACCCTAGATGATCATGGATTAACCTTATGTGTGGTCCCATAAGCAATAACTCTGCAAAGCAGTAGAGGCCACCACAATGCAAGCAACCGGTGGATCCGATTTTACTACATGTGTCCGGATAATTGAGTTATAGGAGCTTTTATTGTTTGCTATCATATGTTTTGTGTGCTTACTGATTTGCCGGTTTATAATCTATTTATAATCTACATGCTTATTCATAAAAAAAAAATTCTATAATTTACCTTTTTCTCTTTGTGTTTATTTGCAATGATCACCAATTTTAGTGTGAGCAGATGTGAAGATCCCTGGTGATCACCATGATTATGGAGACGTTGTTGTCTAGTTAGACATGTTGAATCTTGCTGTCTGAGCATATTTTGATGAACCATTTATTTTGTGATTCCTTGCTCTGTGAGCAATTCTTATTTCATCATGGTGATCACTAGGGTAATTAAATACATTATTTTTGTATTTTTTAACTAGAATGAAGTAATAAAGTAGTACATTTTTTTATCTAGATAAGTAATTTGTTAATTTTTTTTTATCAAACTATCATTTTCCTTATATGAATTGTGTTTAAATCACTAAATAATATTGAAAATATATTTTTTAACCTAAAATTGGTTTTCTTGAAAGTATCAATCGGTTCAAAATTAAATATTTTATTCTTTTGTAAAAGGTTTATATATTCGTTAAAAAATTAATTTGTCCCTCGAAAACTCAGCCTATTTAAAAGGAGAAAAGAAGAAGTGAGAAAGCTATATAAAACTTTGGTCAAAATATATATATATATTTTGTTAAAGTTTATAAAAAAATATTAATTAGAAAATAAGTCATTAAGCAAAATGTAAAACATACTAAAATGTCTAATTTTGAACATGAATAAAATAACATTTAAAAGAGTCTGACCGTCATATCTTTTCTCAACTTTATTTCATTGACCCGAATGAATATATTCCTTTATATAAAACTCAGTCTATCACACATTACCGCGTTAAGTTGACACATAATTAAGGTGGAACCCACCTCCTCTGCTAAGACAAATAAACAACAAAAACATTATTTTCATGGTAAAATGTCAAAAAGCACTTACAGACCAGCTAGCAAAAGCAATCTTAACAAAATCAAAACCATACTTTGCACCAACGAACGAATCATTGTCCTTCCAAAACGGCAGGAAACAATTTTCACCCATCTTCAAAGTTCAAAAATGGCACAATTTGAACACAAATTGAACAAAAAGCAGGTTGAAGAGAGAACCTAGTCCAACACATTCTTCACACGTACAATTATTATTATTATGTTTTTTTTCTTTTGAAAAGAGTACATAACAACGCGTATGTGTGTTTCTTCTCATTCCTAAACCGTGTTGACAGTGTCATCTGCATTACCCATATCACAAGGAAGACAGAAAAATAAAATGTGCATTAATTTGCATTTCGTTTTTCTCTTCTGGTGCAAGCAAACCAAACAGCGTGGTCTTTGGGTGGGTGGTGTGAAATTGGAAATTGGAAATTGATGAGGACGCAGACTCTACACTCCTCCCCATACTCCATAGTCTCTACCCTTTGAACTTTGAATTAAGCTCTTTTGTTTTGTCCCCTAAACACCAAACCCTTCCAGCTGTCAATATTTTCACTGCATTATATTAATCAAATAAATATCATTACTTATTATAAAATCATTCACTGCATTTAAATCATCGTGCCCCACCACCACCTCCACCCCATTTATGTTCTAACAATTACTGTGTGATTCTTCTTTCCACCATAAAGCCACAAGTATAACAACAAAATGCAGCCATTAAAACTTAATTTGACTTGGTAAATTCAAATTTTAAAACAAATTAGCATCACTCATCTTCTACATATACCCCAGCTAATATTGAGCTATACTCAACAAACAATACAACTCTCTCTCCCTTCTCTCTATATCTCTCTTTCTCTCTTTTTTCTGGTTCAAGTTTGAAAAACAAATACACCATGACTATGACAGATGTCTTGAGTGAAGAACAGATTGTTGATTTTAAGGAGGCTTTTGGGTTGTTTGACAAAGATGGAGATGGTGAGCAAAATTTCTCCTTTTTTGGTTGTGTCTATAATTTTCATAAAATGGTATCTATTATTTTGTTCCCTTCAATTCATCTTTTTAGATTGATAGAATTCTTGTCAGTGTCTTATGTTGTGATCAACTGTGTGCTTCTTAGGCTGCATTACTGTGGAAGAACTGGCCACTGTCATTCGGTCGTTGGATCAGAATCCCACAGAAGAAGAGCTCCAAGATATGATAAGTGAAGTCGATGCAGATGGCAATGGAACCATTGAATTTGACGAGTTCTTGAGCTTGATGGCCAAGAAAGTGAAAGTAAATTAAGTTCCTTTTGTTCCATTCATTTTTGTTATGCATATGTATACATGACATTTCAACAAGTCCTATTCAGTTGATATTTGATTTTGTGTGGCCAAAACTTTATCTCCCTTTTCATTGTACAATAATCAAAGACTAAGTTGGTGCTGTGTTCTTTCTCCCTTAGGACACTGATGCAGAAGAAGAGCTCAAAGAGGCTTTCAAGGTTTTTGACAAAGATCAAAATGGTTATATATCAGCTAGTGAGGTATGCTTTTATTTATTTATTTATTTCTCTGTTGTATTGGTTTTCTTTCTTTCATGACAAGATCATTGGAAATCTTCATTGTCATCACATCATAGATTTCTGAAAATTTTGATAAGAACAATGTAGGTGGACCAAGATAAGTTGCAAATTTAGTTTACAGCTCTTTTCATTTGAAAGAGTTAAAGCTCTTTACATATTTTCTTTCTACCTAAATAATTATAGAGAAAGAAAGTTTTCAACTTCTTTCTCATCTTTTAAATTACAAGTTTAAATTTTAATAACCAAAAAACTGACTATTATATTCAGAACTTAAAAGCTCATGGCATTCTTTCACCAAATGTTCAATGACAGCTTTTTGATCTTCCACTTTTAAAATAATATATATATTTTTAGTATTATCTAGACTCAAGAAACATGCAAAATTTTGTAATTTATATATGTAAAAACTACACAACTAGGACAGTAGACCGTACTTCCGCATGCACTGAATATCAGTTGCTTGATTAAAATATATATGCATCGGGTTTGACATTTGAGTGTTGTAGAGAATCTTATATTTCTTTTTTTTTTCTCTCACTCAAGTATATATATATAAAAGTTATACACACATGTAGCTACTATATGACAGTGGTGAAAAGATTTATATTTGTTTCTGGGTTGTGCAGTTGAGACATGTCATGATCAACCTAGGAGAAAAACTGACAGATGAGGAAGTGGAGCAGATGATTAAAGAAGCAGATTTGGACGGTGATGGCCAAGTTAACTATGATGAATTTGTCAAGATGATGATGACAGTTAGATGAAGCACTCACCTAATTGAATTGGATAAATTTATTATTCAAATTTCATTCGCTTCCAATCTTCTTCTCAGAAAATAATGTGTTGTTATTATTGTTTGTTTGTTGTATTGTATTGTACTTAGCAATGACCAAGTAGTAGAGTGGCTAGTCAACCAACCCCCTTGGATTTGATCCATTCCAACTCAAAATTAAATTACCATTCTTGTAATTTTGGTTCAACATTTTCTGTATTCCCAGAGTAAGAAGGATGAACAAGTTTTGTCATACTACATTGACAAGTTTAAGATTCTATTAAACCTATTTTGGGTTGTGGATTATTAATTTTCTCTTAATGAAATCAAACACCGACTAGTAAACAAGAAGAATGTAGAAATAGGAATAGAGTTCATTCTTGGTGCAGATCAAGTCTCACGTAATCACAATTTTTTTGGTAAACGAAGTTCAATACAATGTTCTTGGTTTTGGATCTAGCACAAAGCTTTAAACCATAATGGTACTTTGATTTCACAGTGGATAAGAATTGGTAAGAAACAGGGAAAGGCATAGTCATAGGCAGTTGAATAGTTGAACATAGACTGAAAATAGAGACAAACTACAGTAAGTACATATATCTTCAGGTCCAAAGTAGAAAGCCTTCAAATGCATTAATCAAAAGCTGGCGGATCTAACTTCATGAGGCACTGACATGTTTGATTTTCTCCTATCTGTGATTTTGTGTAGGTGGCAGGAAGACTTTTGGTCTTGTTTGGACTGTTCTATTTGTGACTGTTAACAAATAACCAGACATCTGATTCATGATTTGTACCTAACAAACTAGAACTGCAGTGTTCTAACATTTCTCTTTTGAAAGCTTTTTTATTTTAATGGGCTAAGTATTTTTTTTAATTCTTGAATATTGATGTGAAATTAAAATTTGTTTTTGTCTGAAATTTTAATATATTTTGGCTTTTAAATTTTAAAAATGAATGAATATAGTCTTTTTAGTTCAATTAAATTAAATTTTTTTATATATTAAATATATTTTCTGATACATATTAAAACGAAAATGCGTCAAATTATATAAATAATTCGAATATTAGCATGAAATGAAACATGTTTAACATGTCAAAAAAATCTAAAGTAATTTAATTAAAAGAATTATATCCACTCATTTTAAAAGTTTAAAGACTTAAATGTATCAAACTTTTAGACAGAAAAAAGTATTAATTTTGCGTGTAGGGACTATTAACATATTTAACCGTAATTTAATTCTATAACTATATATGCAAACTTGCATTGCATCCCTTCTCTAAAGTTTAAAACACTAGAAATAGTAGAGGAGAATATTTATGTATATAAGAATATATAAGAGTGTGAAAGGAAAAGACGTGTGTTTTTTTTTTTTTTTTTTTTATAGGACTTGTTTGTTTATTAACTTAATAAGAATTCGTTTTTTTAACATTTTTTTCAACTTTAATCTTTAAATAATTTTAAATTATCATTAATCTAAATTTAATTATTTCATAAATTAAAATAATTATTTTATTAATTTAATAATTATTTTTTAAATTCAAATAATTTATTCATAACAATTAATTATTCTAATAATAAAAAGTATACATATCCTCTTCTTAAATCATCTTTTCTTACCATAAATCTCTTATTCAATTCTAGTCATTTTGAATATTCACTATCGCTAGAGTAATCTACACGAAGAGCTCTACCAAAACCCTCCTTTCAGTTTCTCTTAATGGTGAATTCGAATTCTTGTCCATTCTTTGTAGCAATTTGTTTTCTTCTACATGCAATCTTTTTTGCTTTGAATGTTACTTCCATTCATCCTTTGGTTGAGACTCTAATGTTGTGTCTTGATCGTCATTTGGGTCTTTTGTTGTGTAGATACAGTGTTTTAATGTGTGGAGCTATTTAGGGAGTAAAGAACACTGCTAGGTCAAGACTATAACGTAAGGGAAGCTATTTTGTTTGCAAATTTAATGCTTTATTGTTGAAGTATAAAACATAGGTTTGATTTTTTTTTGTGAATGTTGATAAAGCTTGAAAAAGTCTCTAAGAGACGAAATTTTAATGAATGATGTTTACAGTGGTGATGATTTTCTTTTGTGTGAAAAAAGTTAAGACTGTTGTAAGAGGAAGAGAATTTGGTTTGTGATTTGTAATTATTAAGGGTAGATGAAAATGCTGGATGAGATAAATTAATTTGTGGATAATACTATTGGCGTTATGAAATTTGTACAATCAGATGTTGTAAAAGTTTTTATAGTATAATTTTTGAAGAATGAGTATGATTTTTGTGAAATTTATGATTCAATGATTTTTGCGGGTCTAATTGCTTGAAGGACTTTGATTAGTGGCGGATTATAGTTGTGACAGGAGGGGCCATGGCCCCCCAAATTTTTTAAAATTATATGTAATATATTATTAAGAATTAATTAAATTTAAATTAAGTAAAAATTTTATTTTTTTATAAAACACAATATATAATAATAATAAATAACAAAATATAAATTAAATATATTAAAGAATAAAAAAACATAAAATATTATTTATTTTTTCTTTTATTATTTTTTAGTTTTTAATCGATTGTATTTGTTTTTTATTTTCACATGTTCTCTTTTATTTATTAAGAAAAAACAGGAAGTTAAATACATATTGCTCTAGTTTCTTATATCTTCTTTTTCATTATTGAAGAAAAAAGATTTAATTCTCTCTTGTATCGGAAAATATTAGTTTAAAAATTTAGTATTTGTTTTGAATCTCATAAGCCTTGTATATTATTTTTTATGAATATAAAATAAAAAGTAATGTATTATATGTTTTTTTCATAACTAGTTTTTAACTGTGACTTAATTATAATAAAATAATACATTCATTTTTTGAAGACTGATAAAAGGGAAGCTACATGTGAAAAAGACCAATTCAACCTCAATTGTTCAATTAGATAAGTCAATCACTTTTTAAGATTGGAAGAGTTACAGGTGAGAAGTTTCATATTAATTCTTTGAAATATAATATAGGAAATGCTCTTAAATATGATAATATCTCAACTATCATTTAGAATGGGATCCATATTCAATACAATTTCAAAACTATAATTTTTTAAAGAAAAACATCCAAGAAGAGTTCAATATTAATACTAAGTTATGTACCCTTGTTATATTAATGACAATAACTAAATATGTAAATTTTAACTATATTATTTTGATCCTTACAAATTTTTTTTGTCAAGATCTACCATTGGCTTTGATGTAGTAAGATGATTTTACTTATGACCTTTATCTTGTGCGAAGGAAGGGGTAATATTTTTCTAAATGATTTGTCTTATGTGCTTCCTGTGTGACTATGAATGTATTAACATATGTTTGACAATGCATGTATAAATTGAATTGTAAAATTTTAAATAAATATATTTATTTTAAATTGTTATAAAATTGTTTTTATTTTTAAAGTAACTCTAACATTTGTCTATAAATTATAGATATATAAATATTTTTAAAAAATTTAAATAAATATCAGTGCAAAATATACATTTAAATGAACTTAATTTTGTTAAAAATATCAATTATAATAAAAATACCATTGTAAAATATTTATAAAAATTAAATTTGATGTAGGGATGAAATTGATTCAGTTTTAAAAAAATTAGGACCAAATTGAGACAAAATAACAAATACAGGGACTACATTGAGACTTCTCACATCCAATAGTGATATGTGGCATTGTCACTGCCGAATCACACTGTTTTACCACGTGGCACAATGTCAGATTGACATGTGACAATTTTTTTTAAATAATAAAAAAAATTAAAAAAAAATCAAAAAAATCCTGTACTGACACGTGACACATAGTTAATACCGTTACTGTACTACTAACGGAAAGAAAGGCACAACGAAAGTTAAGCAAACACATAGCCCACATACACTAAGGAACGAAGGCTCTGGTACCATAAAAATGTGACATCCCATTTAAATAGAATAATCTACTCAATAAAATATCGCATGATTATATAATGGAGAGCAATCAGATTTGGAACAACATACTCAAGAACCCAACTGTTACAGTCATCCAAAAGGGTACTGAAAAGAAACTTAGGCGTACTGTAATGCCATACACATAAAATAAATCCAGGGAAAATAACAGTTTTGCAAAAGGGCTGCTCTAGAGCAATGAATTACAAAAAGGGGCACTAGGCCACCAACTATTCCTGAGAGCAACGAAGACAACAGGTTCACATCACACAGCACCGCTGCCACCACCAAGTCTACCTTCACTGTTTCCTCCATCTGCTCCCACCATTATGGCGATCATTGCAAATGAGAAAATAAAACAAGGACATACATAACAATGAAAGGGTAAGCTAGTGTAATTTAATTTAACATACAAATAGCAAACAAGTACTTAAACAATTCAAGCATGCAACACTGTGAATAGAGAATCATAGTATAGCAGACAAGCAAGACACTATGACTCAATTATCCGGATACATATACTAAGGTCGGATTCACTGGACGCTTACACTCGTGGTGGTCTCTACTGCTCTGCAGAGCCATTGCCAATGGGTTTCACCCTACCACACACAATGTTAGCCTTTAACGTCTAGGGCCATTATCTTGCCAAAGACTGGGGCCTCCCGCTACTCTCACCACTTGGGTCAGTTTGCTCTACTTGAGACTCACTGACCCTTTAGAGTTTCGGGATGCGATCCTTACTTGAATCCATATCTTAATATATACACTACACACCACCATGAGATCTCCCCACGAAACTCATGGAATTACGCCTATCACATACAGATCTCATGATCCTCATACTATAACCATCAATTGTTATCTCCACATTGAATTCCCATGCACTTTCTCAACCAACCAAACAGAATTCCATATATTACTCATGCTAACATACAAATTTCAGTGCATACAACTCACACAACTCATGCAATTACACCATAATCATGCATGTTCGAGATAAATAGCCACACCTAAGGTAAACAGGAATCAAAAACATAAATCTGCAATATCCTCGCATGGGCTAGAAGCCCTCGCCTGAGCTACAGCGATTGTCTCGCTTAAGCTAAGCCTTCTCGCCTAGGCGAGACCTGAAACAGTGGCACTTTGCGAGCCCTCGCTTGGGCGAGTCCAGCTCGCCTGGGCGAGATCATCATTCGCCCAAAAATAAAAACCCCTCGCCCAAAAATAAAAATAAAGTCCCTTACCTTCTTGATGCAAGAAAAGGGACAGCAACTTAAAGAGCACGACTTAGGCACGATGGCTCCACAGACTAGGATGGTGAACTGAAACAAAACCTAGGACCCAAACTAGAGTAAGAGAATGAACCTTAAACGCAACAGAACACCCAACTAGAAAAGGAGAAGGAAAAGGCCACTACAGATCCGGAGAGTAACTTACTAGATGAGAACATCTGAGCTAAAAAAGAGATGGAATTTCTCTATGCCCTAGCAGAGCTCCTGCTTCGTAGAGAGAGATGGGAGAAACACTATTTTTCTGAAACAAAAGGTAAAGTGAGATTGTGAGGAGGCTGGCAGGATATTGGGTCCTTCAGAGGGGCTGACCTTGGGCCTACGAAAGGCCAGACCCAACCCTTTTTGGGACAGAAAAAGGGACTTACAAAAACAATCTTATTATTAATAATAATAATTTTATAACAGTTATATATAATATTAAATGAAAATATTCCAAACCATTGCATTCAATATTATAATTACTTTAAAAATAAAGAGAAAAAAATAATATAAGAATAGTTAAAATGCAACATCTTAATTTTGAGGTTTTAATAATCATTACAATTTAATGTGTTAAAATTTATAGAATAATAAAATTAATTATCTTTAAATATTTTATTCTTGCTTTATGATGTATTGAATTGTAATAATACAAATTCTAAATCTAAAACAAAAAATAATAATAAATCACAAAAAGAAATTACAATAACTACCTAACTTCAAGTTTTACATTCTATTATAACATAAACATAAGAGTTCTTTTGTGAATAAGAAAAATATTTTTCTTAAATTTTCTTCTTAACTTAAAATTTAAGTAGTTAATAAATAAATTAGTTTTTTAATTCTTTGACGTGAATGATTGTTTCAAAAACTATTATAATTTTGTTACTTAAAAATAATTTGTTTAGTTTCCAAGATTCTAAACCTTGGCATCCAAAATTTAATTTTTAACACATTTTTTAATGATTTTTTAATACTATTTTAAATTCAATCTTTTATATCAACCATGGTTCAAAGTTACTAGATCTGGCCTTTTCCAATAAATTATTGCATATAAATTAAAAAAAAAAAACACTAAAGATAATAAATGAAAAGTTATCAGTCCTGTTGATGAAAAGGTAGATGGGTGATGTGTGTGACATACAAGTAAATTTATGAGAGTAAATAAATTTGTTAGAAACCTTTTAAAAATAAGTAATAAGACAATACAAAATAATATTTTATAAGAAAACTAGTTTCACTTTTAGAAGGCGACCCACACAAAACCGAAAGCATGTATAGTATAGGACATCTCAGTCTAGTTGCTATATCTGGGTTTTCAGGTTTGGACATTGAAACCAGTATTCGGTGTATCGGTTCATGTAAAATCTTATTATAGTTCATACGTCTTTATCTATTATAATTTCTAATTTTATAATTTTAATTTTATTCTATATAATATAATTATTTATTAAATTTTTAAAAATTAATAGTTAATTTTACATATTTTTTATAAAATTTTTATTTTTTTTATTCATTAATAATTATTTTTTAATATTTTTTCATTTATTTTATTTTATCTTTAATAAATATAAATTTATTTTGTATATTAATTTAACAATATTATAATATCATTATTTACTAATATAATATTATATTTATTCTGATATACATAAAAAACAGGAAATACACAAAATAGATTAATAGGTTAGTGTATGAGGTGTGAAAATATTGAATTATTGAACTAAATACCTACTACTACCACATCACCTAAGGGGTCATTTTCTCTAACCTATATATACTCTTATTAGAACTAATTTTGGTGAATACAAAGTTACATGTTAAACTTTTCCCTTTTTGAATGTATAACTACCAAGAATTCGAATTTAAAACTAGTGATTGAACTAAGACAACTACCCCAGCAAAGTTCAATAACTATTTCACACAAATCCATTCACAAACTTTTGGTCCACTTCAATTTGTTCTGCTTGAATCAATCCATCCTGTGTATGGGACCAACACAATCAATTAAGGTCAAATTCCGTCATTAAATTCTTTTAGTGCATTTCAAGAGTTTCTTAAAGAAATTTCAAATTTAAATGCATTAATATTGCTGTTTTGAGTGGAGTTTCTTGTCAGTATTTAATGTGATTATTTATCACCTATATTCTAGTTATAAAATGATGACAAAAACATTCACAGTTATAAAATTACTCTTTTCCTCGCAATCTGATATACTGATAATGAAAGGAAAAAAGTAAATGATGCAAACAAAGCTTAACTTGATCTGGAATTCAATAAATTTTACCCAACACAAACTAACTTAATAAATTTGTATTTAGGGATTTTAGGTATGTTCTCTTCCACATGAAATCATCGTGTAATATATTCATATGAGATATCCCTGTAGAATCAAGAATTGTGAGGCTATATTAGAAAAAAGAGAACAATTTAAACTATTTAAACTTGTTTAAGAGACATTGTTATTCTCATAAACTTTTGGTTCATGCTTTATACAAGATGGTATGAAAATTAGAGGGGAGGAGTGGACACAAAAAAGGTGAAGGTATGGTTAAACATAGGAGTTAATCTTAGTTGTCAATCGGTACGTTCGAAGCATTGTCCGTTCTGGAATATAAATTTCATGATTTTATCATTAAAAGACACTTCAAATAATGGAATAAAAAATAAATATTTAAATTATCATAGATCTATATTTTTAAATAATGTGAGACTATTGAACGCAAGAAAAACAAATTATATACTTAAATCATATGATGAAGATATAATTGTGTAGATTCTCACATTTCGGTTGATATATATAAATGATCCATGTTAGATGAAATTTTTTAGTGACAGTAAAACGAGTAAATTTTAATCTTATAATCATATATTAATATTAATTAAACTATTGAATGGTTAGTATTATGAGTATATTTATATTTTAATTACAATAAAATTAAAGGTTAAGTGATTCAGCAGAGTGGTTTAGAAACTCCTATTGGTTTTAAATTCTTATGAATGAAAAAGCTTAATGTGAAAGGAAAAAAGATACAGTTATCCACTTGAAAGAAGAAAATAACCAAACAAAAATAATAATAATACAAACTATAAAAAAAGAAGGTAAAGAATATGATCATATTGTTTGATGGCCAAAAGAGGGAAGAGGAAAGGGAGAGGTTCCTTTGCATCCTTACTCATAATAAGGCATGCTTCCTTACCTTCATCTTTGGTCAATAATTTAATCAAATCATAACATGCATCTCATAATCCGTTTATTTTTTAAACATAATGATTTGGGATTTGTTTTGGATTCGTTTCTATCAATGAATCATATATATATACTAAATTGATATGTATAGTAAATTCACTGATTTTTCTTTAATAACTATTTTAAACCCACATTTAGTTATCATAGATAGTGTATTTATTGATTTTAATAATCATTATGCTAAAATGAAAAATGAAAAATAAAAAATATTTAATAGAGTTACAGCTCGACCTAAAATTGAGTTCTGTGAAAGCTTATAAATATTTTAATTTTATGATAAATATAGATATATATTTAAAATAATTGAAAAGTACTACTATTTTTAAATTCTTTTATAAAAAACAGCTTTTTGAGTCTTTTCTTTTAAATATCAAAACCTTTTTCTTAAGAAAAACGCAAGTGTCCCGTCATTCTGGAAAATATATATATATATATATATATATATATATATATATATATATATATATATATATATTATTTAGTACAAACTTAAGTATATGAATAATAGCGGGGTCCATTCTAGGTAGTCTTTTAATATGATATTAATGCTTCCAAAGATACGAAAAGATTGAGTATAATTAGTAGTTTATCACTTCCCACATGAAGCACCAAGAAGTGAATCAGGAAATGGTGGTGCAGCCACAAAAAACCTGCAACAAACTAATTCTGCCAATAATAATTTCAATAACAAATTTTATGGTCAAATTATAATTGAACAGTAGGAATATTTTCTCATGATCAAGAAGGACATTCATTTCTTGAAGTTTGATGTCACTAAAAAAATCATATATCATTTACAGACACCATTTACAGACCTGGTGGGTTAATTGGAAGCAAAACAAACTTACCTGAAGGATCTGATACTCATCGATCAACCGGTTCAGTTCATCTAAAATCTGCAACCCCCATATATGAAATTAAATTTCCAGAGACAAAATTCGAGTCTCTATGAAGGAAGATTAAGAAAAGGAACTCATCATATCTCATTAGCTGGTTTATTGAACTTGAACAAAAGCCCATTAGAATTGGCGCATTCAAACAAAGCCTTAGCAGTCATTTCCCTCTCAAACCTCCAAATATAGTTTAACCCCACCAGAAGCTCAGTTATGGCGGCCTCAGTCTTATCTTTGTTGGCGAAGAACAAAGTCTGTAACAGCAATACATTGGTCTTGGCCACCAAATTGTGTTGTTCAAAGCTTCTCTCACTTTGCCATTTGATCATGTTGTGTGCCAAAGGTGATAACCATCCCAATATTCTTCCCAAAGCGTCCCTCCATTCCGCAGCAAGAACAGGATCACTAGCACAAAACCCCACTCCTCTTAGTCTCCCTCTCAACCCCCACCTTATGCTCCTCGGCAACATACCATATAAATCATCTCTTGCATCTACTCCAACCAAGTGAGGTGACTTTATCATCTTCTCCATCACTATTATCAAATTTGCATAGTGTAAAGCCAAACCTGAAGCTCCCAAAGTGCTCTCCGGTGGTTTAAGAAGCTTCGAGTTGGCCTCAAAAAACCCACTTTCCATATCTTCATTCACCGCTTCATTAAACTTTGAGTCTTCCTCTAATAACCCAGAAACAACAAAATCATTAGGGTTTTGATCAGATGGATAAACAGTGGCCGAAGTAGATAAGGTACGTGACAGACAAGGCATGCGTTGACCGATTCCGAACACAACCTTAATCCTTGCTAAAACAGTGAAACTGAACCTTACAAGGAGCACGACAACGCTGTCGAAGCTCCTGCTCCAAAGGGATCTTTCTTTGAGATCCTTTACCTCTTGCTTCTGCCAGAAAATCTTCTGCTGAAGTTCGTAGAGTTTTTGCTGGTCTTTACTCCCAACGTTGTTGGCGTCAGCGTGGTTCAGAGCTTTTCTGAAGCCGCTTTCCAGAACCGCGAGCTCCTCCATTTCGCGGTAGAGTGCTGCCGTAAGCGTCACGTAACGCTCCATCTTCTTGAGCTTTGATTCGGTTTCTTTTGGGCCCGGAAGGGCCCACCCTTTTAGGTCGCAGCCTGAGTCCGCGAACTCGAGGAAGGCCTGCTGGAAGGAGCGCAGGTTGGGGTCCTCGCAGCGCGCGCTGAGTCGGGTCACCGAGTTCGCCACGACACGGAGCGACTCGGCGAACTCGGCGCAGGCGAGTCCGAGGAGGAAGGACTCGTCGTTAGAGATGATCTTCCTCACACCCTCGAGGTTGAGGGCGTCGTTTCGGATGCGGACGACGGTGGCGTCGGAGAGCGAGTGCCAGAGATGGAGGAGTTTCGACATGACGCCGGCGATCTCGAACGCCAACACGCCGACGTTTGGTTTGGACTTGAACGAGGGTTTCTTCTTCAGCAGCTTGGGCGGAACCGAGTCGAAGCTATTTGATATGGCGGTTTTGACCTTGACAAGGAGCGTTTCGAAGGCCATGGTTGAGTTTGAGGTGAACTTCCTCCAGGTGATTTGAGGGTTAAGCGTTGAACTAGAGTAAAGTAACGTGTACCATGTGTTTGAGAAAATGCGTATGAAAAGGTGGGATAGATAAATAAATAAATAATTGAGGAGTGGGAAGGTTTTGGTGCAGAGCGATAAGGATAAAGAAGAAGAGGATTGAAAAATGCTGGAGAGGCTCGTGGGGTGTTCGATCAAGAGTGGGTGCTACCAAGAGAGTGATTGTGTTTATTAACGCAAGAAAGAGAGAGAGAGAGAAAGAGGTGAGTGTGGTTAAAGTATTTAAAACCACATGCAGTGGCAGGGCGTGATGGATTGTTGCATCAGAGGGTGTGTTTCTGGTCTAAGGTTCAGTCGCTCTAAGAAGCGCGTGGAAGTTGTGATTATGATTTATGAAGCTTGAAGCTCCTCCTCCGGTGTGTTCTTTTCTGTGTGTTTAAGTTGGGGGTTGGGATTTTATGTTTTGGTTTTTACTTTGTGGATTTTTAGTCTCTTGGTTGTTGAATTATTGATACATGCTACTACTATGTAGTTGTTGGTAAATGAAACTTTTCTGTTATGTTTGTGTTTGGATGCAAAGAAACACTTCTGTTTCAATGTTATTGTATGCTTTTAGGATTGAGGGCCATGTCATTATTGCTGCCTCGCTCCTCCCTTTTATTTTCGTGTTCGTAAAAAGCAATTGGTTTCGCCTCTGAGATTATTACCCTAAAATTACGAATTTCGATTATTACCCTAATGAGATGTGAGAATGCTATAGTGTCAAAACAAAAGCCTGTATTCATTGCTCCTTCATCAATTCCATTGACTAATAATATATTTCTTAAATCTTTATAGGGGTCCAAGGTTCACTTATGGCAATTTCAATTATTTAAGATTGTGAGATCATCATTGAGAATAAAACCAGGTAGAGATATATTGATCTCTGACGATAATTTTGTTGGCATTACACATCATATTTAGAAATAACGAAAAAAAAAAGGAAGAAATTCATTAACAAAATCAGTTATACATAACATCAAACGTAACATAATCATTTATATGCGTTTATGATTATCCCACACATCAAATGGGCACAGAATATTCCTATAGCTAGCTAGCATGCATGTGCCTATGAATTCCACTTTCACAGTTTGACCACTTAACTACATCCCAAACATATTGGCAATACTAATTCCCCTTCTCTTTAATTAACTGTTTAACTTCCTGTAATGCCTTTTGTTTGCATCAAACAATTATGGAAATTCCAAACAAGTAATGTCAATTGCTAAAAACAGAAAGCAGTGGTGTGAGTGCGATTTGTGTGAATAATTAATGGGATGAAGTTTGACTAGGAATAGTTACTAGATGGAGGAAGGTGGCACAAACATGTAGATAGTGGTGTGAAAGAGAGGATATTTTGTTGTTAGAGACGGTATATAAATATTTTTTTTATGGGTAAATATTAGTTGTTAATTTTTGTTAGTGAAAAAATTTGTTACAGGTTGCACAATTGTCTCTGGCGGAAGAGACCAGGTGGCCAAGTTACAATATGAGTGAGATCACTGATAGGATAATTGTTGACCGAAATTGTTACAGGTGACATCACTTGTTATGTGACAAAGGTCAAGTAGGTTGGATCACAATTGAATTGTGAATGTTTGGGCTATTACGCTCTTAAGTAAAAATAGTTATGTCTTGACTAATGACTATAACTTTTGACCTAGTTGTAATTTGATCTTAACAATTAGCGCAATAGAGCATATAAACATATAAATAAAACAATAATATTTTGACTTCCACAATTTTACTCTCATTTTATATTTTCTAAGGTGGCTTAATATCGAGTATTGATTTTTTTTAAAAATATAATAATACATTAATTAATGCTTGGCACTAAACCACGGTAGAGAATATAAAATGGAAATCAAGATGTGGAAATCAAAGTATGATTTTTCATATGAATATATATGGTAGATATTAACTTAGTGGGAAAATAATACACCTAGCTAGCCTCCTCCGCGGTCTTAGGGAACTAGGTCACTCATTCACGTCACATGGTTAGTGAGAGTGTGTTGGTCGGATCAAATGCGCTCGGGATATATTTTTGAATACCTACTTGGAGTCTGGGAAGGGGAAATGAATTGGTGGAGACAATATTTTGTAATTGAGATTTTGATGAAGGAATTAGAAGATAATATATGTGTGCTAAAAGTAAATGGAGTCCTAATTAAAGGGTTGTTTTTTCAACCTTTGCTATACCTTTAGCCAACCAATGGAAGGGCAAAGGATTTGTATGTTGCGTTGTCGGAAAATGAAAGAGCAACCATGAGCCCATTCTGCATTGATATTGATGCCTTTAAAAAGCAAACTCTCGCATTCCTTCACCCTTCTTCCTCCCTCTCAGTTATTCTAACTTTGTAATAATTTTTCTCTTCTGCTCATACAAAGACAGCTGCTACTTCTATTATTATATTCTTTCATTCGCCTTTTGCACATGGAGCAAAAATTGGAACATAAAAGTAAAACTCATACACCCTTACATTACAGTATTGGGATACTCCAAATGGATTTCACTTTCTTTTGGAGACAATTACTTTCTCACTTTTTGCTCATCTCAATTAGGCTTTCTTTCCTCATATATCTCCTTCAATCCAATGAGATCTAATATGTCCATTAATTGCATGAAATCGAGGTGGAGATATACATACATAGAGCCCGCAGGGATAGGGATATGCAGTTAAGGAACAGAAAATTATTGACCTTGTTAAATCCTAGACAAATGTTTATACGTGTAAAAGAGAATTTTGGGGAAGGAAACCTCAAATTGTTCTTGCATCCAATGAGGACAACCTTGGATGTGACACGTGTCATGTAATATATAACGTGAATCCTGTTTGGTGTAATCCTAAACTGATTCAGTGTCGCCTTCATAAATCTCAGTGAATGAGTAATGGGAAGATAAGTTTGAGAGTGTTCATCACAAAACAAAGAATGTGGATTTTACTTTGTCTTTTTGTAAGTGTTCAACGAACGAACCCATTTGCACAATCTAGGAAGATATTAGATTCTGAACCATTGTGCCAAGTACCCAAGTACGTCTTTACCTTAATAATTCATGCCAGACATTGTGCCACACTTATAATTAATGACAGGTTAACAATATAATGAGCATCAAATCCCCACAAAAAGTGATGAAAAGGATGCAGAACAAAAAGTAGTATTTAAATGGTAGGTTAACCAAAGATCAAGCCTTATAGACCCACCTTCATCATTATTTTTCATGAAAAAGGATTTCTATTTATGTAGTAATGCACCATCGAGGAGGTTTCCTGAAGCTTCCCGAATTATAGACCAAAAAGATTCACGACAGTTTTACTGTATACAAATTTTCTGGTAAGTTAATCATATATACTTGTTCCTTTGAAACTGCAATTTGATATTCAGATCACCTAAGCCATTAAAGGAGCTTTCTGTGTTTTCACTGTGCTTGTCTTTTACAAGTAAACACACACATAACATTATTGAATGCACCAAGAAAGTTCGAAAAGGAGGTGTAGTTAGTGGTGGATGGTAGCATCCTAATGTAGTTCCATTCCATGCGTGGGGCTATGTAATAAGAAGCATATATTGGTTGCAAATTCATGATCAATCTCACAGAAAAGGGTGCATATTCGTTGCACCATGCGTGGGGTTATACAGCAAGCATGCATGTTGTGGTGCTTGCTTGCACGCTGGCATGCCACGAACAATACCAATTCCTGGAACAAAAAATTATGGGGCTAAATGTGTTTCTTTTGGAGAGTGCTGAAAAACAGCTACTATGTGAATTCATTACATCTACTTATATAAATACAGAAATATGCAGTGCAAAGCATGTGTACTATAATTGGTGAAGAAGAACTGTGAAGTTTGCAATGATAATGTGTGATGTCACTTATAGAAGCTCAGTGATTACTCGAACTGATTTTTGCAGATGTGGGACAGGGAAACCTTTGTTTGAGAAAGCTATGGAAACATAAGGATTCATTTGGGGCATGAGGTGGGTTTCCATGGATGGATAAAGTCAAAGCATTTCTTCTATACTTTCGGCTCCAGCAAATCTCATTCATCAGTTTATATATATATCTTCCACCTGCAAATCAAGATTAGTTTATTAATTTTTTAATTAAATTTTGATAACTTTTTACGGTACATTTTAAAGTGGTTCTGAAATATAAAAAAATAAAAAATCAATTTTTTTTTTACACTAACATCATATAATTTGTCGGAAGCTTTAGAAGAAATATAAATAGTATTATAATCTTTATAAAAAAAAGAAAATACAACATTTCGTAGTCCTCAAACAAATTAAAAAAAAATCATAATTATAAGACTGGTCGTTAAGAAAGATTGTGGTTCTATATATTTTATATATATATATATATATATATATATATATATATAACATATATATTTATTCGCATATAAAATTATTTGACACTAATTTTATAAAAAAAATATTTGATATTAATTTTACACTAAAATTTCAAGATAATGATGTTATGGGTCTTTAATTTTATATAATATTTTATTTTATCTAATATAAAACTTTGATTCATTTCGAACATGAAAACGATTCATTTATAATAAAATCCTATGACCAGCTAAAATAAGAAAAATCCTTTTGAAAAGTGTTAATATCATTACAGTGAAGGTATTTGGTTAGAGACCTTCAAAATCAAGGCACCATCTATATTTTCTTCGGTTATATATATGTGTGAGACAGTGAGTGAAAATTTAAGTTACACATACACATAGTGTTTGATATTTTTCGATTAAATAATAGTTTTTTCTTTTCTAAATGTACAAGGGTAAATTATATAAATTCTAAACTAAACCATAATTATTAATCAAAACTAAATAAGCTAATAATCATAACTAAGTGTCTATATACTCTACTATAATTATAATAAATGCTAATTTCTAATACATTAAAAGTATTTATTTTTGCTTATAATCAATTTTTTCAATTATTTGCATACCCAATGTCTCCTCGTTGACAAACAAAACCTGTAATATATAAGGATAATAAATATTCGTTTCTTTTATATATAATAATGTATATGGGTTTTTTTTTTCAAAATAATTTAGATGTGTCATTATATTATTCAAATTCAAATAATTAAAAATATTAATATGCACTAGATACATGATATAGTAATATCAGAAAATATAATTGTCTTCCTTTTAAAATAATTAACAAAAGGACAAGAGTATTTTTCATTGACATATTTCGCTTTCCATTGAGCTGATTGTAAGAATTCTTAATGACATTCTTATGCACCTCATATTGATTTCACTTACACAACTCTGATATATATAACTAGGTACATGAGAATGAGTAAGGTTCCTGACACTGGGATAAAATTTTTAGGGAAGTCAATTTTATTTATATAAATTAACTTTTTTAATTAAAAAAAATTTCATACATAATTTTTCTATTTAATATAAACATGTTTGATAATATAATCCAAAACATATAACAATAATTAATATATATATATATATATATATATATATATGAAAGTGTAATATAAATTTTATCATTAACAATAATATATTAAAAAAAGTAAAAGGTGTTTCCAGTGAGAGTACTCCTGTACGTTTTTTCAATAATTTAAAATCTTCAATCATTTAATCATAGAACTAAAATTTGTTATAATATCCATATAAATGATCATAGTGTTTGCTAAAAATTCAATCACCGTCTTATGTAGGAAAAGATCAAATTATAAATATCTTAGATTAAATCTCAAAATCAAGAATCAATATTTTAAGAAAATTAACAACTTCTAAATGATTAGCTTCATTTACTTTAAAATATATTCTTAATATTGTTCTTCTCTAACCCAACCTCAAAACCTAAAATAGTTCTATTTACACAAAAAAGAGTTTCATAAACAGTTAGAGCATAATTTTATAATCTCTAACAAATAGATATATGCCTAGAGCACATAAAAGCCACATACAAGAATAAAACATATTGCTTCGAAAAAAAATGATAAAAAATAAACTTTCTCAAAAGAAAAAATTATTTAGTCCAAAATATTTTTTAACTCATCAATCTTGTTGTGGTACAATTTGCTTTTGAAAATAATAAGAGATTAATGATAAAAATTGAGATAGAAAGAGGAGGAAAATAGGAGATGGAGGTATGGAAGAGAGAGAAATCAAATAAAAAAATAAAAAAATTACAACCTAAAGGCAAAACTTAATTTTAAATTTTTTTTAAACTAAATTTATATAAATAATATAATAATATTTTCTTAAAATATGTATAGAAAAAAAAATGTTAGGGGAGTCGTGGCTCCCCTGTCATAACATAGGTCCACATTTGCAGGGAGAAATATTTGTAAGTTAAATATATTGTTAATCTTTAAATTTTGACTTAAAATTACAATTAATTATTATTTTAAATTTTGATATGTTTAATCTTAAACTTTAAATTAATAGATATAATCATTTTAATTTAATTACGTTAATTATTTTTTTAACTTGTCAAATAATACTTCAATTTGATGTTGACGTTGTTTACATCGTTTGTTACGTTCTAACTCAAATATTAATCTCGAATATCATTTAACACCTAAAAAAATTCAACGTTGCTGAATTAAAATAATTATATTTATTCATCTTTCAGTGACAAAAAATTATTAAACTTTAAAATAAATACAAATTTTAATTTTGCTTGCCACTACAAATATATTTAACTTAATATTTTATTTTTAGAGGAATATATTTGATTGTCATTCATAAAGATTTTTTCTATATTTTATTAGTATATAATTATCACCTTTTACATTTTACAACAAATTTTAACAATATCTCCCATTGGTTTTCATATGACATAAGAAAAAATAAATATTATCAAATAACTACAATCATATGCTCTGAAAAATCAATATAAAATACAATCAACCAAAATTATATATATATATATATATATATATATATATATATATATATATATATATAAAATATAAAAATATATATACTAATAAACTATGAAAAAACATTGACCTTTTTTTCAAATTGTACAACCAAAAACTTCAGGTTTGAATTTAATAATTGATATTACACACTTCTCTTGTTTATTTTATTAAAAAAACTCATAATAATAATTTAAATTGAAAATAATATTAATTGGGTCTTAATAAGAAAAGTAAAATTCACTTCATGCAATATATTATACGGATCTAACAAATTTTCGATCATATAACATTAAATATGAACTTAAAAAAAATTTAACAATACAACTTGTCATATTCCAATCCAATCCCAATACAAATTAGATAACTATTTCAAAAGGCACAATAATTTATATTAACTAGAGTGTAACTTTATTTTAAAATCTAACTTAAATATATTTTTTCCTAAATCTTTATTCAATTTCAAACATATATTTATTTTGAACATGTTCTTTTATTAAAAGAAATTTCTAACATATATTTCTATAAATAATATTGAAAATTAAATGAGAAATTAAAAAAAAAAAAAACAATAAAAACTAACCTGCCAAGAGGTGCTTGCTTTGTGGCGAGCGTGGATGTTATGTGAACATCCTTCACAGTGGTGGTCGCGCGTTTGTGATGAAGGTGCTTAAATTCATATTGATTTTAACGAAATTTTTTACATTAATAATATATGAAAATTGATTTTGATGATGTCAATTTTTAAATTAGATATAAAAATGATATAAGAAAGTATGAATATATTTGTCTTTCTCATTTTTTATTTTAAATTATTAGAATATTAAGTTTATTAATTAATTTAACAAAATTTATATTAACAGCAAAATTCAAAATTTTTTTAATAAAACATAGTTAAAATATTTAGAAATGTCATAAGAAATAAATAGTCCATATTGAATTTTATTTATAAAAAATAAGCTTAAAAGTTTGCAATATACCAACACTAATTATAATAGAAAAAGGAAATAGTTGAATATGATAGAGAGATAGAAGAAATATGTAGTTGATTTAATGGTGAAATGAAAAGGTAGCGGTGAGGATGGTTTTAAAGAGGACCCAGAAGCCAAATGATAAAAAGTATTTAAAAGACATTTTGAAAAAGAAAAAAAATGAAAGGCTCTCTTTTCATGCCAAAGAAACACTCATTTTGCTCTCTCTTTTCTCTCTCTACCCCATATTTGATAGAGACATACCCGCTGACAGTGATTTTGGTAAGGAAAATTATGTTTTGAAAAAAAAAATTATAAATAGAATTAAAATAAATTAATTTTTTATTTAAATTGATAAAAAACTTTGTTAAATTATCTTTCGGAGAGGAAATTAGGAGGGTCAAGTTGACCCGAAAACTCTGCCACGTAATGTAGTAATAGTAGTAGAATTAAAATAAGTTTGTTTAATTTAAGGGGTAAATGGATTTATTAAGGCCTCTGGTTCCTCAGAATTGAAGGGGTTGTGTCCCACTTTGAGTAGACATTCCTTTAATAAAATAAAGGTGAATAAGCAAAGACTTAGATCATGTTCTTTCCCTTGCCTTTCCTCTTTTGCCCCCCACTCATCAACCATAATGTGCACGTGTGTCATCATCATTGTAGGCACGTAGTAGACCAAATTATTCATTCTCACAAGTCACAACCACGTGCATTGCAATGCCAATCACCTTACTTACCCGTTTCAATAACTACTTTTAGGCTTTTACTTTCTACACCCCCACAGTTTCTTTGCACATCTCTAAAGCTTATCAAATGTCCATTTCACCCTTTTAAAAAGTAATATCTGAATTATATATTCCGAAAGCTTTCTGAAACAAGTTTTCCAAAATAAGATCTCCAGTGTAAATTTTTTAGAACAAAATTTGTGTAACATAAGAAATTTCTTATGGAATAAATTTTTCCAGAATGAGATATTTGGAAAAAAAACGTTCTGAAACTCATAAATGTTTTCCAAAATAAGTTTTCTGAAATATTAAATATGTTTTGAAAAGAAATTTCAGAACACATGTTTTGGAAGAAGCTTTTCGAAACAAGATTTTTTCTTCATTCTCTCTCTTCTCCCTCTTCAACAACTGCATGACGGTGGTGGTGCTGAAAGTGTTGAAAATGGTGATGTCGTGTGGTACAATGGTGGTGAAAGATTTTGAGATTTTTCCTGATAGGTATAATTATTTGGTATCTTAATTTGTTTGTTTACTTTTTTTTTTCTATATTTTTGTTTCGTTCAATTTAATACTCCAATTATTTAAAATGACACGTGTTAAATTCTAAAATTTCTTTTTTAATTTTAATTTTTTTTCCTAAAAGTTTATAATCTGTCATGTGTCATGTTACTGTTGTGTCACGTGACAATTTACAGTAGTCATGACATGTGGCAGTGGTAAAACTTGTTTTCAATTTAGTCATTTATTTTAAATTTTTTGTTCAATTTAATACTCCTATTTTTTAAAATATCCAATTTTGTCATTTTTAATTTGATACCAAATTAGTAAATAAACTTAATTATAACTTATATATACATGTTACAATAATTTTTTTAATATATACATCAAATCACTTCATCTAAATACTCAAATTATTTTATTTTTTACATTTTTACCTTTATAATTTTTTACACTTGAAATTTTTTTTATACTTGTAAAAAATAAAATAATTTGAATATTTAGGTGTAGTGATTTGATGTATAAATTCAAAACAATAATTTTAATATGTATATATAAATTATAATTAAACTTATTTACTAATTTGCTCTTAAATTTGAAATGACAAAATTAATTTTTTTTAAAGAATTGGGTACTAAATTGAACAAAAATTCTAATAGAGGACTAAATTGAAAACAAGTTTTACCACTATCACGTGTCATAATTGTAAACAACCACATGACACGACAATAATCTGATACGTGGCAGCTTATAATTTTTTAGAAAAAAAAAATAAAAATTAAAAAAAATGTAAAAAGAATTTAAAAAATTTAACATCTTGACACGTGTCCTGTACGAATACGGTGTTAACTCGAACTTAACGGAAATAATCAAATTAAAACATTTTAAATAATTAAGATACTAAATTGAAACAGAAAAAAATATGAGTACCAAATTAAATTAAACAAAAAAATTAAGATATCAAATAAGTAATTATACCTTTCCTAATTGTCTCTATTTATTTTAAATTAAAGGAGTTGAGCTATTTTGGATGTCCCTTATGGCAAGGCCTCCGTGACTTAAGAATAAAAAAGGGTTGTTGCTTCCTACAACCCATTTTTTCCTGCCGGCACCCCCATAAATTCAATATTTTCATTTTATCCTTCATACTCGACCCCTGCATCACTTGTTGAGGCAAGACAGCATGTGGCACGAATCCAACACCGCGATTCCAAGCAAACAAAAAGACATTGGAAATGGGTGCACCCATCCCAAATTCACCATTTTGAAACATATTTTTTTCCTAATGTCACGTCCGATGCGTGCGAATAGGGATGTCAAAAGAAATTTGTACACCTAGATATTTATGGATAAAATTTGTATGGTAGAAAATAACATGGGTAAAAAATAAATATTATAAAGGGATACCCGTTAATAACGGGTGTGAGTATTTTTTATACATGCATGTTAATAGTGTGACTACGGGTATCATAGCATTCGTACTACTCATACCTGTTATATTCTAATTTAAATAAAAAATTAAAAAAACATGATTAAAATATTAACATATTGATCTTGAATGAATTATTTTTTTATCAATTGGTTTTAAAAATTATTCATTTTTTTGCAAACTGTCATTCAATACTATTTAAACGAGTTATTTGCACTTTGTTTGAAATCTATGAATATTATGCATTGTATTTTTATTTGAATTTACAGTTAAAATATTGTTAAATATTAATGTTTTTTCTTTTGTAGATACTTGTAAGTACCCGTAGATATCAGTGAATATTAAAAAAATATACAGGTACCCGCATAACGGATACCCGTACAAATATAAGTACGATGCATTTATGTAATAGGTCGAGTACAGAAGAACTACTACCTGTATCATATCCGTGATGTTAATATCTCTACATATGAGTACATCCATCCCAAATTGGTGAAAAAAAGAAATAGAACTCTTTAGTTGCACGTGTAAGAAGTATAAACAAGAAAATTTTTTCCAAAATATATTTTTGGAATTAAAAATTACTTTATGAACACCTGGAAATGTTTTTCTATATTCCAAAATTCTTGAAGGTATTTCCGAAACCATAATACATTTTAGACTATAACTACATTTCAAAATACAAAAACAAATTTTTGGAACAGGTGTTTTGGAAATTATTTCAAAATTCATAATATATTTTCAGATCCAGAAATGACTTTCAGAACATCTGTTTTGAATCATTTTTTTTAATTTTGAATCGAGTGTCGTGGAATACAGTAAAATTTCCTGAATAAGTATTGGGAAGTCCGAAACATTCATTCCAAAAAAAAAATCTTATATTTTGAATTTTTTATTTTGAAAGGTCTTTTTCGAATTTAGAAATGCTTTCTGAAATATTCAAACTGAAAAAAATAATAATAAGAAAGTGTGAAAATTTTTATTACATCTGAATGATAAATAGTTTGGGGAGTTCAACTTTTGTAGAGCTGCAAAAAAAAAAAAAGAAGGAACAACCCATAAAAAAGGTCTACTGTTGGATAAAAAGCTCTATGGTTAGGAATTTTTCTTTATGAACCCATATTTTTCACCTCACACCTCAGCTAACACGGTAAATTCCAATACTACTCTTCCCTAACAAATTCAATTTTTTTTCCGTATTTTTTGGATTACTATATTTAATAATGTATTTCAGATATAATTGTTGCTTCGTATTAGCTAGTGAATGTCAAATTTAATAAATGATAATGATATTTTGACCAATTTTTTATTTATTTTTAATTTATATTTCAATCATTTTTTAATTTTTTAACTTAATTTTTTTAGTGTATGATGTGATGATCTAAGAATGATTGAAGTGATAAATTAAAATATTTCGAACTAAATATAATTTAAGCTTGTAGCAATGTCAAAAAATCTTTAAGCATGAAGTTGAGTCAAAGATGTTAAGAGTGTAAAGTTAATATAGAGATGTTCAAATTGTGAGATTGAGTTAGAGATGTTTTAAATATTGAGTTAACCTAATGATGTTTTAAGCATGGAACTAAATTACATAGGTTTAGGGCAGAAGCCAAACCAAAGATGTCTCACAAATTATTAGAAACAAGTTGACCTTGAAGTAAAAGACTTTATATAAGAGAATGTTTTAAAATAAAATAAAAAAAACTCAAGCAAAAATTAAATTTGTAACATATCAAAATGAATTGGTTAAATAATTTTTTATTCACCATGTTATTAAGTTTGACAATGTGAAATTAATTAGTCACATTTAATCACGTGCATGAATATAAGTTTTTTTTATTTCATTGTTATGGGTCTTATATGTGTCACAAGGAAAACAAAAACATATAAAACAATATAGATATCTTAATATGTGAAGTCTAAAAAGATGACATTTGTGACTTATGCAAACAAGTTTTTTACAAACTTCTCAAACTCTCATTCTTTCTAAAATAACTTGAGTGTGGTTGCTCATATGTGAGTGTAAGATTTTCTCACAAAGAAAATTGTATTCGATGATCGATCACAAAAGGTTGGTTGCAGGTCATGCACCGAGTGTTAAAGGTATTAGAAATTTAACTAAATTATTGTAATTGCATTCATGTGAAAGTAGAAGAATGTTCATACAGAAAATTGCACTAAAGGTCCAATCACAAGATATAAGGATATAAAAATATAAATGAATTTAATCGGATTTAAACAAGTCTTTGTCATCAAACTCAACTAAAATATTATGTATTAAATCAGGTTGAGTTTCTCTGTTTGTTTTTATTATACTTAATCAAACTCAACTTCCCTTTAATAAAGTTAAATTGATTTTGGTTAATTGGGTTACTTTTGTGTGTGCTAACACTTTTAATTTCCAAAAAATTTTCTTTCGATATTAAGATTTTTTAGAAAATTAACTATATTATTTATATTTTAAGAATCGAATAATAGAATATTTTAATATTTTAAGAATAAATATTTATTTAATTAGATAATAAAGTAAGTTGACTCTTGATATTAATATCATTTAATATTTTTTATTGAGTTGAGTTGAGCATTAGTTTAAATATAATTTGTCATTTTATTGAAGATCAAGTCAGATTGTATTGGGTTGAGTTTGACCTAATAATAAATAAAATGTTTAGTTGAGTTTGACCTAATAATAAATAAAATGTTTAATTAATCGTATAATACCCAGTTTGGGGTTAATGTGTCAAATAGGTACTCGGTTTTAAAAAAGTGTCAATTATATCTCAATTTTTGAAAATTGCTTCAATTAGGTCCCTTTTAGACAGAGTTGACTAACACCGTTAGTCAACGTGCCACGTGTCAATCTGTGTTTTTTTAATTTTTTTTAATTTTTAATTTTTTTTAAATATTAAAAAAAATGCCACGTGTCAAGTCCCTGTATGTGACACGTGGCATTGTAATGCCACGTGTCAGTGTCACTATCAGATGTCATTGTGTTGATTTCGATTTAGTCCCCATATATGTCTTTTTGTTTCAATTTAGTACCTAAGTAAGTGTATCTGATTCAATTTGTCCCATTTCTTTTTTAATAATTAAAATATTTTTGTAATCCATTTTTTATAAGATTAAAATTAATTAAGTATAAATATTTTTAGAAAACTAAGTACTAATATTTATAATGTTTCTCTCAATTTCCTACCAAATTTATTATTTGTATAAATGTTATACTAATATTTTTTATTAAAAACGGCTTTTTAACATATTACTTTATTAATTAATTTTTTATTAAGTACTCATGTTTTGTTAATTTTTTTTTCTTCAAAATAGAACAATATTGTCTCTTACTAATTTTAAATCAAAATTTTTATTGGTATGAATGTTATACTAATTTTTTTTTATTAAAAATGACTTAATAAAATGACTTTTACCACTAAATTTTAATATAAATATCAAATACTTAATTTTTGTACAACTTTTATACTTAATTACTTTTAATTTTATAAAAAAATATTTTAATTATTAAAAATTATTAGGTCAAAATTGAATCAAATACACATAAGTAGGTACTAAATTGAAACGAAAAAACATGAATGGGGATTAAATCGAAATCAACACAATGACATCTGATAGTGACACTGACACGTGGCATTATAATGTCACGTGGCACTGACAATGCCACGTGGCACACACAGAGACTTGACACGTGGCATTTTTTTTTATAAAAAATTAAAAATAAATTAAAAAATTAAAAAAATAATTAAATTTTAAAAAAAATCAAAAAAACTACAGATTGACACGTGGCACGTTGACTAACAGCGTTAGTCAATTCTGTTTGAAAGGGACCTAATTGAAGCAATTTTCAAAAGTTGGGATATAATTGACACTTTTTTAAAACCGGATACCTATTTGACACATTAGCCCCAAATTGGGTACTATACGATTAATTAAACCTAAATAAAACTCAATTCAATCTTCTGGATTGGATTAGGCCATTGAGTTAATGAGCATAGTGAACTTTTGCTGGAGGGGTGAGGGGTGTAATGATTGATAATTGATATTATTATCTTTTTAATTTATATTTTTATTATTATTTTAATATTATTTTTTATTGTTATTTTATTATTAACTTTTTACATAATTTGTAGATAAATAAAAATATTAAATAAATTAAGAATATTAACATAATTTGATTATCAAAGTTATCGGTGAGAAGAGATATTGATAAAGTTAGTTATTCCAATACAAGATCAAGTACAAAGTGCACGCCCAGTCCAATTCGGGCTACTCTAATACAAGGTTTTTTCGTCCAACGAATTGTATGTAACTCGTCAATGAATGAAGTCGTCTAGCAAGATGTGAGTTTCAAAAAATCTATAAATCAAGGGCTTGTCATGGATCAAAATTAAAAACCTTTATGAGAATAAACACCCCTTCTAGGGTTAAGAGGAAAAAATAACTCTTTTGGGGAGAATGACACTTAACAGGAGAGAAGGTAAAGGCATATTCTGAAGGTTAAGGGTATTCATCTTTATTCTTACTCTAGTATTCAAAATGTTGAGGAATATTCACGGGGTTGGGTGTAATGTATTCTTAACTATTTGTGAATCTTACTATTAAATATAATTATTTTTCATATTTCTTTTTTTTTCAATTATTGTTTTAACTACATATTCTAGATTGATTGCATATGTGGGAGTACCTATGGATTGAAAGATAGTTTGGAAAACCTTATTAGAATAGAACAACTAATAGATTTCACATGCTAGACATAAATGTGAAACATTTAGTCATTCACTACATCAAAATCTTGATCATTGATGCAAACTTATAATAAAACAGTTGTTAAACATAGGGATTTTATTATTCAAGTTTAGATTTTTCGGTAAGACATTACAACTTTTACAAAAGGTGTGAATGCTAGAGAAAAAATTAGAAGTAAATTGTTCGGTGTTTTTTCTTTGAATTGAATCATGAAACTCAATCTCAGGTGAAACCTTTATCATATATTGTTGCACACCGTATATTTGATAGAAAATACATAGTTTTTTTTTTTGTGAAATTTGTTGCCTAATTAAGTTATAAATTGCAGAAGTTATCAAGTGTTGCACGAGTCTCTTGAGAAACAATATTTAACTTTTTCACTTTATTACTTGTGTAATTTGGTACACTTGTTATTTTCGTAACAATTGTATCACATGGGTTTGAGAGACATAATATAGTAGAAAATTGCATCAAGGGAGGGTGGTGGGAGGAGAGGAGCGATGAGCTACAAGTGGAGGGAAGGGAGGAGTGACAAAGAAAGGTGGGGAGGAAGAGAGAAGGGTACACATAAAGAGACACATGTCAACATGTGGACATATATGTGACATGGAGTTTATCACAAAAAAATGCATTGGGTGATAAGGACTCCATTAATTTATTTATAAAATATAGGAAAATGAGACAAGTTCAAAGTTTCATATAAATAGGGATATCAAAGTGGGTCAGGCCTGCTGGTCCGCCAAAAAAAAAGGCGGGCCGGGTTAGAGTTTTCAACTCGCCAACCTACTGTAGTCTGGTCTGCCTAACCCACCAGTTTGACGGGCCAAAATGGGCCAGCCCACCCTAGCCCATAAAAAAATAAAAAAAATAAAATTAAAAAAAATGGCGAGTCAACCCGTCTTAAGATAAGACGAGTTGCAATATTTAACCTGTTTACTAATGGTGACTCAGCCCGACCCAAACTGTTTTTAGCAGACCACGAGCATGTCGGGCCAAAACGGGTCGTAATTGCCCGTTTTGCCACCCGTATAAAGACTTATTCTAAAATCATGTTGTAGTTTAAAAGTTAAATACATGATTAACCTTTATTATTATTTAGAGTGAAATCTTAAACAATCGGTGATTCTTAATAAAAAAAATTGTGAGAGTGGCTACAATGTAATTAATGTCTTTGGATGAATTAAATACTTTTCTTTCTCACATAATTTTAAATAAGATCTCCTATTAAATAAATATAACTTAAAATAAATTAGATGAAAATTATTTAATAGGACAACTATATCAGACAAATAGTTTTCATAAAAATTGTGTGAATAACCTGACACAAACACAACAAAAGCATAACAGATAAACAAATATACACTACGAACACCGTTAATGAAGCAACTACAGGAATTCGTTAATGAAATGCAATGAAATTAAGCTAAGAACTTTTTTTTTTTTTTTTTAAAGTTTTTTTTTTTTAATAAATTAAATTTTAATTTTAACATTTTTTAAAAATAAAACTTTCTGCATTAAGTTTTAAAATTCAATTTCATTTTGTTAAATCTAGCATCTGTTTTTCTATATTACAATCTAAATGTTCTTCACCCATTTTTTAATTAGGTTATATATGTATATATTATGATGGAGACATGAAAATAATAATAAAAATCTTATAAATATTTTATTAAAGTCAATAAAATTTATTGTATTTCCTTCTTAAAAAAAACTTAAATAATACTAAAAAAGAAGAAGTGAAGTAGTAATATATATATATATATATATATATATATATATATATATATATATATATATATATATTATAATATAAAAAACTAGCAACAATTCATTAGTAAAATTTGCACATAATTTAAAAGAAGTCATTCCACTCATAAATATCTCACCCTGAGAAAATAAAATAAAATCAATTTCACATTCTAGTAGTTAATCAACACATGTGACAACTTGAATTATTATTATCATTAATCAACAAATTGGAGAAACTAACTAAACAATTTTAGTAGTGCATCTTTTAAATTATATTTCTTCATTTACAAAACTTAATGTCGATACATTGTTTAAAGAAATTGAGTTAAATATAACTTAAACCAACTACTTATGGATAAAAAATTATTTTTAAAAACAAAAATACATTAAAGTAATTGTCAAAGCACACTCTAAGGGGATATTTGGCTACATGGTCCATTGTACTTGGAATTTGAAGTGTGTCCATTATCAAAACTTTGTCATATTTTTTGATAAAATATGTTTTGAATTTTTGTTGAAATAGTTTAAGTTCAATTTTATTTTATTCTTGGGGTAAAAAATAATGCATCTTAGAGAGATTAAAAATGGACTTTTTACATATTAAATTTAAACCCTTAAATTTTTTCAAGGGGAAAAATCTTATTTTACCTCTTTTCTTTTGAACAACCATCGGCGAAAGGTAAAAATGCACATGCAAGCTCTAGAACTTAGAAGTGGCCATGAATTTTAGGTGAGATTCTTGTTGTCGATCAGCTACATCTGAGACTCTTTCTCTCTCTCTTTGTCTTCGATCACCTTCCATTCCTTGGGCACTGGGTCAAGCATCGGAAACACAGGCAAAACTTGTTGCCACTCCACCCAAATTCCTCGTTGTTTCGGTGATCCAACATTTTCACCATTCTCTTCATTCTACATCCGGAAAATCTTCTCACTAAGGTTTATGCTTTTCTTTCATTATGTGTTCTAAATCTGTTCTTCTTCTTTTTTTTGTACATTTTCTTTTTGGGTATGTCCATTTTCTTGAATCTTGTTTCCTATTTAAAAAACAATTTTTTTAGGTATTTCTGCCTCTTCATAGTTTCGGTCACAATTCTTCCTATCCTATTGATTTATGTGTTTTTGTGGTAATGCCAGGGTTTCTTTCGGGATTGATCTAATCTCAGCCACTAGTTACCTAATCTTTGTGTTTCTCATCACTGAAAGCTTAGATATTTTGTATGGTTTTGAAAGATTTTGTGCTTCGGGATTTAGTGTTGAGCTTTATTATTAAATGAATGACATGGCTTGGACTGCTCTCAAAGGTTCTCCCCGGGCATCTTCTCATCCAAGGCCGCTTTCTTGGATTGTAGTTATCGTAGGAGCACTGGCTGTTTTCTTATTTTGTGCTTCCTGGGTTCTTGTATCATCCCCAATTGGTTCCAGGGTTCAGGGTTATTTTTATAGTGTAAGTAGTTCAGAAAAGTTAGATTTACCTGTGTCTCCATTGAATGAATATTCTATTGATGATGGTCACTTGAATACGAGTTTAGATCATGCTAATGATAAACCGCCGTCTGAGAATCTGCAATCTTCCTCAATTTCCAATGAGGTGTCTAATGACAGTAAGATAGAACAAACTAATGCTAAAACAAACTCGCAAGTAGACTTGAGTGAGTCTACTCCGGTGAACCATCCAATGACCAAGGAAGTGAACAAAGATCCCGCAGTTTCTAGTTCAGGAGAACCAGTGACTACGGTTGGCGACAGTGCGGATGTATCCAACAGTACCCTACCTGCTCAAGAAAGTGCAGATGTAGCCAATAGTGGCTTGCCTGCTCAAGAAGGTGCAGATGTAGCCAATAGTGGCTTGCCTGATAAAGAAAGTGCAGATGTATCCAATAGTGGCTTGCCTGCTAAAGAAAGTGAAGATGTATCCAATAGTGGCTTGCCTGCTCAAGAAAGTGTAGACGTAGCCAATAGTGGCTTGCCTGCTCAAGAAAGTGTAGATGTGGCCAATAGTGGCTTGCCTGCTCAAGAAAATTCACAAATTGATTCGAGTTCAAGTAAAACTATGCCATTGGCTGGTTCCAATTCTTCCAATGAGACAGGTAATATTAGACTGGAAGAACCTGCTCCTGTGGCCTCGATCAATCAGTCTTCTGTTGTAAGTACTGCATCAAATGAGATCTCTCCATCTTCTGATGATTCCACATCAACCGCTGTTCCAGCTTCCGTAGAGAAGCCACAAAGTACATCCTCTGCTGGTAAGCTGGTTTGTTAAATTCAGGTTGCACTTGTAATCCTATCACCTACACTAGCTTGTTGTTCATGAGTCATTGTGTATTAGCCTTCCTTTTATTTTGGTCTTCGTGTGAATTTTCAGTAGGGTTAATTAAGAGTGAAGATTGTTTTCCATTTTTGCGGATTCATAACTTTGGATGATTAATGATTCCTATCTAGGAAACTTGTATTTGACTTTTATTTGTATTTTACCTGTATGTTTTGTTTAAGACACTTCTGATTTTATATTGTTAATTATGAAATGAATTTTGTATAGGTTTTATCATTTTCGAGAATTTAACTGCATATAGATAGTATAAATTATGCGGAGTGTATGACAAATCTTACAATAGCAGCTATTTGCAATAGCAACTATCTTGCGCTTTTGATTTCAGCTCTTTATTTCAGCCACTATCTGTGTCTTTTCAAGATTTAAAATAGTTTTTATGCCTAAATATTATTGTTTAAGGATATTTATGGGTAAAATTTTGATTTGTCCCTAATTTTATGATGTAGTTTGTTGTGTAAAATAATAAGTGTGATGTTATTTATTCTTAATTTCTTTATTTATTATTTTTGAGTATTTATATATGTAGTATAAAGTATGTACCATTATAGTGTTGGTTGTTATGTACTGCTATCCAGGATTCATAAATATGATGGGGAGCACAAAACTGATTATGTTGTGAGTTTGAATTTTTCCACTGTGTCTTGAGTAAGTTAGTGTTGTGTGAATGACCAAATTATAATAGATGAGTGAGTATAACTCTTACTTTGCAAGTCGGTTTTGTAGACCGGAGTTAAGTTTAAATCCATTTTCTAAGATAATATCAGTGTATATTCAAGTAAGGTTTGTTGGACATATTGTCTTAACCACTAATGGGACTTTACCACACCACCCACAAGTATTGGTCAACACATACGGACAAACATAGAATCCGAACCATTGATCTTGCTCTTGTTTTTTTTGAAGTAAAGAGATTTCATTTGTGTTGCTTCATATTTTTGAATGTTCTCAAAATATATTAATTGTTGGTAGTTGGATCTTGTTACTAAAATTCCTCATATATATATATATATTGATAACCTTTTTTTTTTCTCAATTATATCGTTTGGAATTACTGTGTCGTGAATTTTTAATTGTTGTTCCACATTCTGATGTGTAGGTTGTGATCTGTACCATGGACATTGGATACATGATCCACAGGGACCATTATACACAAACAATTCATGCCCTGTATTGACACAGATGCAGAATTGTCAGGGTAATGGGAGGCCTGACCAGGATTATGAAAATTGGCGATGGAAGCCCTCTCAGTGTGACCTCCCACGGTTTGATCCGAAAAAATTTTTGGAGCTGATGAGAGGGAAGACCTTGGCTTTCATTGGAGATTCAGTAGCCCGAAACCAGATGGAATCAATGTTGTGTATTCTGTGGCAGGTTATTTTTGTATTCCTTATTGATCTAATTTGTGTGGAAAATAAAATCATTCCAAGATGATACATATTTTCAGTGTTTTGCTAACTTGTCATTGTTAATATCTTCTTATGGCTGCTACATATTTTTTGTGATTACGATCTTTTAGATACATGTTACTGTAATGGTCAAGGTCCACCTATTTGTAATTCAATGTACACTATATATAATATGTTCCTTTGTTGTGCTTGTGAGATCCAAGTATTCCATCATATGACTATCTATCATTATTTATACATGGTTACTAGAGCCTAGTTGAATCCTTACCCCGGGTGGACCCATTGTTCATTACTGCCTATTTTTTTCCCCAAAAATGTGTTTCTTCCGGATTTCTGATGTCCTCTCATGGTTTTGTCTCCTTTTACTGCTGTGTTACCCCATTTCTACCACATCTCCATCTGTTGTCATTGGCACTCCAGCCGATAACCCCACCATTTACTGCAAGTCTTAGGTAATCTAAAGGCAATAACTCTTTCAAGGGAAGGACTTCTTGATAATTCCTTAAAGAAACGTATGGGGTAGCTTAAAAGAAATTTGTATCCTGAATACGTAAACATGATAATTCTTTAAAGAAACAGATTGGGATTTTATCCTCAACATGTGAGGATAGTTTTGAGTTCATTTTTGTTTTGTTTAGGGTCACCTGAAGAAATGAATTGTCTTTCTTATTGATTTGGATGCTTATCAAATCATGCAAGCTTTTATTTTAAACTTTCAAGAAAAGCTCTTGTCACTCTTCAAATACATCCTTTTTGGCATCCTGATGCAACGCCCGATTACTTTTATTTGACATCTATCTGTGATAAAAATATTTAGAAGGTAAGACAGCTCCAAGTGGATGGAGTATATTTGTCTGAACATTTCTTGTTTATAAAATTTCAGGAGATGTTCGTCCAGTCCTCGGTTTCATCCTGACTTTGTTTTCAAATTTTATGCCTTCCATAGTCTTTCCCATCCAAATAATATTAAAATTAAAAGAAAAAGACACCTTTTTGCACTAGTTCAAGGATTGTCATCGTGTGGCCTTGGTGCTGCACCTGCACCATGCCATGTTCATGACAAAAAATGATTTATTTGCTGTCAGTTTCATGCATTTGTCTATAAATATACATATACACGTACGTAGGTTTTTGGATATCGGATTATGTGAGTTATGACGGTGAGAAGCTTAACTAAAATTTTGTACTTTCAGGTAGAGACACCAAAGAATCGCGGAAATCATAATATGCAACGTTATTACTTTAGGTCCACTTCTTTTATGATTGTCAGGATATGGTCCTCGTGGCTTGTCAAACTAATAACCGAACCATTTGATTATGCTCCAGCCGATGTAGATAAGCTCCATCTTGATGCCCCAGATGAGAAGTTGATGCAACACATCCCAAACTTTGATGTGGTGGTTCTTTCTTCTGGTCATTGGTTTGCCAAGAAGTCTGTGTACATTCTGAACAATGAAATAGTGGGAGGACAGTTGTGGTGGCCAGACAAGTCTCAGACGATGAAGGTTGACAGTGTTAAAGCTTATGGTATATCTGTTGAAACAATTCTAACTGCTATTGCTTCAATTCCAAATTACAAAGGGCTTACAATTGTGCGTTCCTACTCACCTGACCATTATGAGGGTGGGGCATGGAACACCGGTGGATCATGCACCGGGAAGGTTAAGCCTCTAGCACCTGGTGAAGGGGTGGAAAACTTGCACACAAACATAATGCATGAGCAACAGGTGACAGGTTTCAAACGTGCTTTGGAAAAGTCAACAAATGGATCAAGGTTGAGGCTAATGGATATTACAGAAGCCTTTCAGTTCAGGCATGATGGTCACCCTGGCCCCTACAGGAATCCTGACCCAAATAAGATTACAAAACGTGGCCCTGATGGAAGGCCACCACCACAGGATTGCTTGCACTGGTGCATGCCAGGCCCTGTTGATACCTGGAATGAAATTGTCTTTGAAATTATTAGGAGAGAATTTGAAGGTGGAAGTGCATCATGAGATTTGTTTATTCTTTTTTCTATTAAGCTCTGTGGTGTGCTTCTGCTCTGGAGTCAATAGGTCGTGTCTTGTGTAGAAATGTGACTGTCTTTTTGGAGGGATAAAGGTAGTTGTACCACTTGAATCTTTTTCATAGAATAATATAGTATATTTATTTGTTATAGATATAGGAATGATAAACATTGTTTTGAAGTTTAAAGCTAAACATTGTTCTTGTTTGGCAAATTTTCTCTGAAGGGCCACGAGGAAAATGATGGATTTCCAGTAAACTTTCAACATATTGGCTACCTTTTCAAGCTGTCCAGCTTTTTGAGAATTTGGCAAAAGAAACCAAATTAAAGTGTTTTTTATCCCATCTGTTTTTAGTTTCTTTTCTATAAAATGAGAGGTGAGATCATGTAAAGTTAATTTGTTTTTTTTTTAAGAAAAAGAGCACTTTTTATTTAAGAAATTATTAATTTTTAGAAACTAATCTTAGGGGTTTTTAACTTTAATATTTTTGTATATCTTAAATTTCGAGATATAAAAGTTTTTATCCATCGGTTTTAAACTTTAATTATATATTTATATGTATTAAAACTATGAGATCCCCAAAATATTCTTTTAACTTTAATTTCTTATTTTCTTGATCTAAGTTTCAAATTAGAAAAAAAAAATGAGTCGGACATTATTTTATTATTGAAATATAATTAACATTATGTTTTATTGATAAATGGTGAACATATACAAAATATATTGTTTGTTTTTAATTAAGCTTTATTTTAAACATTGTAATATGTTTGAGGAAAATCACTTGCTATTTTTATTGTCAGTAAATCAAAAAGTATTACACGTTGTAAAAGGTAAATAAATCTATTACTGTGATTATATTTTACGACCCAATAAAGGTTCGCTGATTTAGCTTTGACTTCTTAAGTTGTTACACGTTACTTTACTTCTTTTATCTCTTCCTCTGATCTAAACTAGTTTGAGTGTTGAGACTTTTAAAGGTACATTTTTGTCGACTAAATTGTGATGACTATGATTGAATATGATAATATATATATATATATATATATATATATATATATATATATATATATATATATATATATATAAAAATTATATTTTAACCTATTTTTTTACCCACTTTTAATTTATTGTCCAATAAATATATATATATATATATATATATATATTATGTTATCAATGAATTTCAATTAAAAAATGTTTGTTCTAATGTTTATAAATATAAAATGACTCATAAATGAAAGTTACATACGTTGCTATTGTTTGAAATATTTATTATATTTGTTAAGATAAGTAGTATGACAATTTTATACTCAGTTATAATTCCACTTAATTTTCTTATAATTTACTGTAATGCGTGATTTAATATACGGTAGAAAGTACTAAATACAAATACATGAAAATATAGATTTTAAAAGTTACACGTGTGATACTTTAATTATCAATATAATTTCCAAATGTTAGAGAATAAATAGTGTCATATTTAGATTTATTTTTATTTCAAGAAAAAATTATGTAAAATTGAAAATTTAAATAAAAATAAATAAAACTTTGAATAAACATTTTACACCTTTAATATCTCAACTCTTATATATTTTCTAGTCACAAAAGTAATTACTTAAGAAATAACTAACGATTAATCCTTAAAATAGTAACAAATACGTGGTATGCTGTATTTGTTTGGTGCACAAATATCACTATTTAACAATGCCTTAAAATAAACCAGTCAAACGTTATACTCTTAAGTACGAGACCACCCAAATTAAATCATCCTAATTTAACCAACATGCAATTTAAACAAAATATTGATATTAAACTTTTCAACGAGTATAAATTTAAGATAAACATGCAATTAAACTCCGATGGTAGTCTAATTTTTCATGCCATACTATTTAGTTTAGTAATTGTTTTCATCTTAATTACTAGCCTCACATCATTTAGAGATTAATGTTTATAGTAATTTAAATACTTTTTTTCTTTTTATTATTTAAAAATATCTTTTAAAGACATAATGAACGAATTCTATTTAGAAATTAACAATATCTTAAATGCATAATCATAATATTGACCCTAACCGTTCGATCCTTTTAACTTGGAAGAATTTAATTGTTATTATTACATGGTATTAATCCAAGTCCATCTTATTGACTTTCTCTCTCTTCCGAATTTGAAATTCAAACGTCTTTTTCTTTATAATTTCCCATTTCATGGTACTTTTTAATTTCAATCTTTTTTTTTTTAGAATCCGAAGTCTCATTCAAAAAGAAACAAATCTGATTACTTTTATATTAGTTTTTTCAAAGACAGATAGAGAGAAGAAGGGCAACAATAAATTCAAATCAAAATCAAATCCACAGCGAGCGCTTTCAAAAACGGTCCCTTTCCTCAAAACGGCTATATTCTGTCTATCTCTCTCTCTCTACAATTCAAACTTCAAACTCTTTCTCTCGAAAACCCATTTTCATTCTCTTGAGAGAAAATCAACTCATTCCTCTTCTAGCAGCGACGACGGAAAATCTAAACACGAAGCGATTCACAGATCCCTTCCGTTGTTCAGGTCAGTTCTCGTTCGCTCTTCACATTCTGATGAAATGCATCCAGTCAAATTCCTATTTCGAAATTGAAACCCCTTTCTAAATCTAGATGCGTGGAAATTCAGTTTGTGTCGTTGTCTAATCTGTTAATCTATTTCTTGCTTCTTGAACCCGCACGAGTTTATGATTCGTTTCTCGCTGTTTTGAAATTTGAATTGCATAGCTGCTTCCACTTTCTTCTAGCTGAGATCGATGTGGCGCTTATCTGAGTCGGATTAGTACGATATATTTTTGCGTTCTTCTCTCCTTTTCAAATTTGAGTTCTGATTGAATTCCGGGTTCACTTAAGTTTATTGTTTCCCAGTAGTGTTTAGTTGTTTCTATTTTTATATTTTAGAGAATGGATTGAGAAAATAATGTGCTACTTCAGCACTGGTAGTCATTTCACTCATATAGTGTTTCTCTTGAGTTGTTTTGCTGAGTCCTTGTGATAAATATGTGAATTTTAGGTTTTTGAGGTCCTTGGACTATATTTCTACATTAGTAATTCACCGTTCAGCAACGAAAAATTGTTTGATGGTTTCACTCGCAAATATAGTGGAGTCATAACATGATGGGGATGGCTGCGTTTTTGGCATTGCCGCTTTAGCTTCTAAATTTGCTTTTGGACGTCAATCAAAATTAAAAAATCTTTCTCTGTCGCAAGTGTTTCGTTAGTTTCTATAAATATCTAGTTAATTTAGACAGAGTTGTTTTGCAATTGGTCTTTCTGAATTTTAATGAGAATGTGTCTGGCAGAGATACAAGTGCCCAAAATGTCCAAACCTCAAAATGATCCCCTTCTGCAATCGGAAACAACTTGCGGAACACTTCTCTATGAACTTCAGGTATATATTAAGTTTTGCTGCAATCGTCTTTCTAATTATCACTTTCCTCACATCTCCAGCAGTTGGGTTAAAGAATTTCTGTAAGGGTGTGAAAAATTTTCATTGTTTGCCTCATCTCTCTTTTAGATAATATGGGATGAAGTTGGGGAGTCTGAATCTGACAGAGATAGAATGTTGTTTGAGCTTGAACAAGAGTGTCTAGAAGTATACAGAAGGAAGGTAGATCTGGCAAATCGATCTAGGGCTCAATTAAGGCAGGCAATCGCTGATTGTGAGGCAGAACTTGCAGCCATTTGTTCATCAATGGGAGAGAGACCAGTGCATATTCGTCAGGTTAGATATTTTAAGAATTACTATAGTTTGTTTGCTGTTGGTTTTAAGGCGTGTCTGTGTGTTACTCGAATGGGGTGGAAAAAAAACTGCATCCCTATTTGGATTACCACCGTATAGCTTAAAAGCTTGATTATTTTTTTGTCAAGATAATTTGTTTTCCAGTTAAACTGCTAATTCGTTTGTACACTATCTCTTTTGTTTTTCTAGACTGATCAAAATGTTGGTAGCCTCAAGGAAGAGCATGCAAGAATTCTTCCGCAGTTGGAGGAGATGCAAAAAAGGAAATCTGAGCGTAGAAATCAATTCATAGAAGTTCAAGAGCAGATTCAAAGCATTTCAATTGAAATACATGGTCCTAGAGAGTATATTCCCGCTGTCATAGATGAAACTGATTTATCCGTGAGAAAACTTGAAGAATTGCATAGGCAGCTACATGCACTTCAGATTGAGAAGGTCAATTATCTGCTCATACTTCAGTTTTTTTGAACTTTTTCATTGGCTCAACTCATATCATCACCTTTTCATCCTTCCTTTTTGCTATCTGTAATCGTACTCGTATCTTATACTCATGCAGAGTAGTCGCTTAAAGCAAGTCCAGGAGTACCTGTATACATTAAATTCTCTATGTTCAGTGCTTGGTTTGGACTTCAAGCAGACAATTAACGGAATTCATCCTAGTTTATTGGAATCAGAAGGATCCAAGAGTGTAAGTAATGACACCATTCAACAATTGGCGGTCGCTATAGAAGAACTGCGGGAGGTTAAATTGCAGAGAATGCAGAAGGTAAAGATTGAGTTAGAAATTAATTGCCATTTTTATTTAGTATTTTGTGAATTTTGTTATTTTCCCCTCTGGTTATATTTGTAATAACTTAGGGTTTCGTAGCTCCAAGATCTTGCTACTACAATGTTGGAGCTCTGGAACTTAATGGACACCCCTGTTGAAGAGCAACAGATGTTTCAGAATGTTACATGTAATATAGCCGCTTCAGAACATGAAATAACTGAACCAAACACCTTGTCTGTAGAGTTCATCAATTTGGTGAGTTACAAGTTGCTTGAGTATGATAGGATTATATTTCTTGATTTTTATGGTTCAAAATTCATTGAAAAGTAATAATGTCATCCAGGTTGAGACGGAAGTAGCTAGGTTAGAAAAGTTGAAATCAAGCAAGATGAAAGAGCTTGTATTAAAGAAGAGAACAGAGCTGGAGGAGATTTGTCGAAAGACTCATTTGATTCCAGAAATAGATAATGCAGTGGAATATGCTGTTGACGCCATAGAATCTGGTAACTTTCTACTTTCTACCAAGTTGACTGCAATTATTTTCTCTGCGAAAGACTTATTTTCCTTTTTTGTGCAGGTTCTGTGGACCCTGCTTGTGTGCTCGAACAAATTGAACTTCAGGTTGCCCAAGTCAAAGAAGAAGCTTTTAGCCGAAAAGAGATACTTGAAAGGGTTGAGAAATGGTTGGCAGCATGCGATGAAGAGTCTTGGCTTGAGGAATACAACAGGGTTAGTAATTTGTAACCTGCTTCAACATTGCCAAATTTGACCCACTTTTTATTCATAGCTACATTTTACAATTTAACTATGTATTTTGTTTTGTTTATCCTCCAGGATGATAATCGATACAATGCTGGGAGAGGTGCTCATCTTACTCTCAAGCGAGCTGAGAAAGCTCGTGCCTTGGTGAACAAAATTCCAGGTACACAATAGATACCATATTTGTCATGATTGTCTTATTTGTCACGTTATGGCTTAATTTATGCAACTTCAAACTGAATCACGGACTGGCATAATATTATACCGGACTACGTATTAAATTGTAGTGTAGTGTAAGTCAGACCAAAGTTTTCATGGAGCGTCATCAAAGGTGCCAATTTGGACGTGAAGATATTGCTTGCGAGTTCCATAAGCAATTATGGAGTAATGAGCGCTAGTTTAGTTATTTTTTTGGTTTGACATTTTTTCTTCAAGCTAAACTATAATCGTCTTTCAACTTCATTTCTCTGCCGAGCCATTTGATTCTGTTTGTTGGATGACTTCTTTCTTTTTCCTGGATCTGTGTTTGTGTATAATTTAAAAATGGCCTCTCTCTTTTCGTGTAGCAATGGTGGATGGTCTGACTTCCAAAACTATTGCATGGGAGAAGGAAAAAGGAATTGAATTCACATATGATGGTGTAAGTGCTCTGTTCAAGAAGCTAGTTCTTAATGGTTTTTTAGATATATGCATGGCGGGCGGTGAGGAGTGAATTAAATACTAGTTTCTTTTTAGTTGGTTGTTCAAGCAAATCTGCTTCAAAATACCATTCTGTTTGTGGTTTCCAGATTCGTCTACTTTCCATGCTTGAAGAATACACTATATTACGCCAAGAGAAAGAGCAAGAACGCCGTAGGCAGCGGGTAATGTCTTCCAATTGCATTCCAGATAGATTTTCAAGTCATAAAACCTTTAATATTGTCTCTAGCTCTCAGTGTTTTGAAACCCTGAGCAACATTTTTTTTTTTACTTCGTATATTATTCAAGAAATAGATGTTTCATATAATTTAACAAAACTTATTAAAATGCTAATTTTTTGTTTCAGGATTTGAAGAAACTCCAGGGACAAATGATAGCGGAACAGGAGGCACTATATGGGTCAAAACCAAGCCCTTCAAAGCCCCAGAGTGTGAAAAAGGGGCCTAGGATGTCAACTGGAGGATCAACTAGTAGGAGAGTCTCGCTTGGGGGAGCAATGCTTCAAACTCCAAAGCCTGATTCAAAAGCTACTCACGCACGTGCCATGAGAAAGACTGACAAAGGGCACCAAATTGAGCATTTAAATTACCTGGATGATGGCATTTCAGGTTTATCAGCAGGTACTTTCATTAATCTATACTAAGAAACATAAACAGTATCAAACTTTTACCCAACTTGTCCCCAAAAGCCTGGCTCAAAATTGTCGGTCCATTTATTCCTCTATTTTAGTAGAAAAATGCTCCATCGGATTCAGTACACTTCTTGATCTGTTTGAGTTTCTTTCTTGTTTGATATTAAAGAAGGAAGTCAGAACAACATCACAGCCGGTAGATTTTCCCTTGATTTATTGATTTATTCCTGTCTTATACGGCACTGCTCATTACTGCCCTTATGTTTTGTCTTTCGTACCAAGTTGCACAAACATTCTACATGATGTATCCATTCATTTGTAAATTGTAACTCATGAACTTGTTTAGAATTAATTGTTTCTTTCCCTGTGTTGAGCAGCTAGACGAGGGCTGGATATTGCTGGCGTTCCTGTTAAAAAACACTCATTTGGTGCTGGGACTTCAATCATAGAATCTCCTCTGACACGACAACCTTTTTCTCCTATCTCTTCTAACAATGTAGCTTCAAAAGCTAATGTGGCAAATTCTACAGATGACTATAAACCGGGTGAGAAGTTGCAGAGAACACTGTCGCTTAACAATGTACCATTCACTACTCCCTCCAAGACAGCTACTAGTTTGGTAGATGAAGAGAATAGAACTCCAAAGACAATGCCTATTCCTTTCCCCGCTACCCCATCCACAGTATCAGTTCCAATGAGTATGGCTATGACTCCAGTTCCTTCATCAATTATAAAGAACATAAATTTGAATTCAACTCTCACAACCACAGCAGTTCCGTATGGAAATGACTTGGTTCAAGAGATTGAATATTCCTTTGAGGAAAAAAGGCTTGCTTATATGATGTTAGCATGATTGTTTCTTAGGTGTTTCATTTTACTTCCTGTGATGGATTAATCACAAGTCAATTGTAATTGGCTTCCTGATTGTGGTGTACATTTGGAGAAGTGGAACAGATGTACTAATTTGAGATTTTTTTGCGGTCTCATTGTCATTTAGTTTTCTTCATTGCAAAGATTATTATTAGCACTTTGAATTCAAAATATTTCATGATGAAATATAGCATTTACTTGCCTTATTGTAATTCTCTTGGGTGATTAAAATTTGAATGGGGGAGCTTTGATTGACAAGGGGTGATATAGGTGTTTGGGAAGATGTGTCCGGTGCAAGTTAACTGGTATCATATCATTCTCTAGCTTTTTCTTTTTGTCTTGCCACTTTCTCGACTTGTATCATCAAAATTATTTATTATTGACTTCATTCAATGCTGATTATAATGCCATCGAACATATTCATTTTTCCTGGGCTTTTCATTTGTCGCCTTGAAAGCTATGTAAAGTCATCATATTAGACAACTCCTTAAATTATTGAACAGAAAATAATGTGTGGACATAAATAAAATCGTATGGATTTTTCGGTGATTTGCACACATAAAATTTGTTAATGAATTTAGGAAAAGATTCTCCAATAAAATATCATTTCAGTTTTCCAAATTAGTAAAATCCTTCCACTTATTTTTGGTGTTCTTTTGCTGGCACATAAGTTAGTGATTAAATCTAAGTCAATATTTGATAATAATAATTATTATTATGATGGTTAATTAAGTTTTAAGTCTAGCATAAACATTACTATTTTTAATTGATTTTCTGTTAAAAGTTGTTGTTTGTTCAATATTTAAAATAATCTTCAATTGGATTTGTGGTTTAATTTCTTTTTATTTTTATTTTTGTTAATTGAGTGGCATGATTACTACATAAAAAATTATAAGTTTTTGTGATTAAAATAAAATAATATTATTATTAATATAAAATGATAATTAACTTTAACTTTTTTAATATTATTTTATATTAACGACAAAATATCACATATCATAGTATTTAACAATAATGTCATTTAATTAGTGACGAAAAAAAATTAAATGATAGATAATCAATTGAAAAATGTAAAAGTGATAGAAAAAAAATTCATAAAAACTTAAATAAAAATACACACATTTATGAAAAAATTAAAAATTAATTAAATCTAATAATGGTACTTATTATTATTATTTATTGCAGTTCTACTATTATAATCACTACAACTTTGATTAAGTTTGAAAATTAAATTTCATATATGTTTTCTTTGTTGTAAAAAATGACACTTGGTTACGATAATTGGCCAAAAGTATTAATATTTTAGAAATGAATTTAAATACGTTTCTACTCTTCAAAATTGAGGAAAATTTGCTCATAATTCCATAAATTTTTTTATAATTTTTAAATATATTTTTTTAGTTCTTTTGTCCCGTAAAAATCTGTCTATATTACTAACAATTAAATTTATTTATATGATAATTTATTCTGATATTTGTATATTTATCATTAAACATATTTTATTTTCAAATGATGTTTAGCACGGCCTACTAAAAAAAAAGTTTTGAATTTTGAAGGATAAAAATAATTTAAATTAAATTTGATAAGCTAAAACTACATTTAAGTCTTAATAATGATAATTAGGTATGAGTAAACATGTCTTAATCTCCTTGATCTGTTAGATCATCCAATATGGGTGGGGTTGGGTTTAAAGTTTCAACTCATCTCATCTTTGTCATCTGATCCATGAAATTGACAAGTAAAGACGAGAACGAGACAAATCGACAAACTAGTCCATTTTCTCTAAATAAAAATAATTAAAAAGTTAATTTTTGTATATTATATTTGTTGAAGAATGTGAATATATAATAATATTGTAACTTAAATAATTGTATTTGATTAGAGACATTAGCTAATCAATTAAAACTTAAAAAATATTTATAGTATACTTTTAATATATATATATATATATATAACAAATTTTAAAATTATAAAATTAAAAAAAAAAGTATAAAAGGTTGATGGCCTAGTTCGCTTGCTTGCTAGCTCGTTCTTTATAAACACAACTTATTTGTGTCTGGATTGAGACATGAATTTAGGATAGTGAATTTGAGTTGATTTGTAGGTGAAGAAAAGGTTGTTTAGATTAAGAGGAAAATGATGTGATTTGAGTGAATTTAAGATGAAAGATCGTGAGAATTTTTGTATGATGTGTAGAGATGTCAAAATGGGTTCCAACTTGAGTCAACTCAACTCATCATGAATTTGAGCAAGGTTGAGTTGAAAAAAATTCAAATTTTTCAAAAGTGGCTTCAATTGAACCTAGCTTACTTAACCCACCAACATTTTTACATTTTTTTTATTATAATTATTTATTACTCCTACTTATATAGGTTCATAATTTCATATTTTTAAATGCTAGAATGTTGCTCAATAATTTTTAAATAGTTTGAATGTTTAATTAATTTTAAGGGTGGGCAAAAAATCCAATTTTTATGATCCAATCCATTTTTTCTATGATCCAATCCATTTAATATTCATTCTATTAAAAATCCAATCCATTTAAAATCCATTTTATTGTATATGGATATCAATCTAATCTACATTTTATATATTTTATGGATTGGATATCCATTCTTGAAATCTAGATTTTCAAAATGGATAATCCAAAATATCCAATCCAAATTTTCACTTTATATTTTTTGTTAGGTTAGGCTAAAGGTTGAGACAGACTAGCCCAAATTTAGTCATATTTGATTGAGTTGGCGTGACCCTGTACAAAATTTGGCCGAATTAGGCCAAATTCTGTCAAGTCAGTCCCGATCGAGATTTGACCATATTGGTCCTGGACAAAATTTGGAAGTATTCGGCCAAATCTGTCAAATTTTTTGGTGTCAGCCCTATGGACACAAATTTGGATCCACATCCATTATTTTGATCCAAAATGGATGTGGATTAGATTTTTGATAGGACTGACACCATAGAATTTGGCAGATTTTTTGTCAAGACCAACGAGGCCAAATTTCAGCATGGGATGAACTTGGATAACATTCGAACGAATTTCGGTCGGGGACGTCGTGACCAAATTTGGGCTAAGGTCGACTCGACAAAATTTCAGTCGAGATCGACTTGACTGGATTCGATTGAATTTCGGCCAGGCCGATTTTTCCTAATATGACCAAATTTTGGCCAGAGCCGACTTGGCCAAATATGGCCACATTTGGGCCAGGGCCTGATCAGTCAAATTTCGGTCAGGGTTGACTCCATTAAATTCGTCGGCCGGGACCAACTTGACTGAACATGACCAATTTTCGATCACAGCCGACTAAGTTGAATATAGTCAAATTTCGTTTACTCGACCGAATAAGGCAAAATTTGGGCTAGTGTCGACTCGACCAAATTTTGGTCATGACCAACTCGACTGAATTTGGCCAAATTTAGGTCAGGACCGACTCGCTTAAATATGGCCAAATTTCGGTCGCGATTGACTCTGCCAAATGCGACCAAATTCAGGCCAGGACCAACTCGGTCAAATTTTGGTCGAGGCCA